>ERZ773022.1449-NODE-1449-length-15836-cov-8.645080_pt1 | contig 15836 bp, 17 predicted proteins | sample MGYA00580839_ERZ773022 | MGnify/ENA primary metagenome ERZ773022 (study PRJEB29015, sample SAMEA2738020) | human oral metagenome | biome: human oral; feature: human-associated habitat; material: dental | place: China | collected 2044 ... | reverse complement strand
TGAGCATCGCGTCCATCTCCTCCTCGGCGAGCGGTTTCTCGCTCCACGGCAGGAGAATTTCGAGGAAGCGGCTCATGTGCGTCCCCTTGAACTCCATCGGCAGGGACACAGTGAATGCAATGCGTGCGAGCACCTGCTGATAGCCGTCCGTCTGCTTTTTGATGAGGAAGGGCAGCCGCACTTCCTTAACCCCGACGCGCTGAATGGCAATGCCGCGACTATCCTCGCGGCTCTGTACATCCAGCATCATCGCACTCCTGCCGCATACGGGATCGGGTCGCGCCGCCCCGCCTCGGCAAAGCCGTGCAGACGCAGGATACAGCTGTCGCAGACACCGCACGCCTCCGCTCCGCCGCGATAGCAGCTTGTCGTTAGTTCGTAGGGTGCACTCAGTTTTGTGCCAAGCCGCACGATCTCCCCCTTCGAGAGATGCTGCAAAGGCGTCTCTATGACGATGCGCTGTCCGCGCTCGGTGGCAGCTGCCGTCGCCATATCTGCCGCCGCTTGAAATGCCGCGATAAATTCGGGACGGCAGTCGGGATAACCCGAGTAGTCGACAGAGTTCACGCCGATATAGAGATGCGTAGCACCCACGCGCTCCGCATAACCAAGCGCATAGCTCAGGAAGATGAGGTTGCGCGCGGGTACGTATGTGACGGGAATATCCGTGCGGTCTGCGTCCCCATCGGGTACGTCGATGCTCTTGTCCGTGACCGCAGAGCCGCCGACCGCATCCATATTCGTCTCGATGATGAGATGTTCCGCCGCATGGAAATGCGCTGCAATACGCTTTGCGCACTCTACCTCGCGGTCATAGCGCTGATGATAGTTGAAGCTGATCGGATAGAGTTCATAGCCCGCTGCCTGCGCAACAGCCATACAGGTGCAGCTGTCGAGTCCGCCCGAGAGCAGAATTACCGCCTTTTCCCCCATGTTTCCCCTCTCATCCACGCAGTGAGGCAACTGCTGCTGCGATGTCCTGTGCCCCGTAGATGTACGACCCCGCAACGAGCACGTTCGCCCCTGCGGAGCGCACGGACTCCGCCGTCTCCGCATTGATGCCGCCGTCGACCTCGATGTCGACCTCCAGTTCGTTGTCCATAACCGTATGATAGAGCGCGTGAATCTTGCCGAGCGTGTTCTCAATGAACTTCTGTCCGCCAAAGCCGGGGTTGACCGTCATGAGCAGCACCATATCCACATCGTCGATCAGCTCCTCAAGGGTATAGATCGACGTGCCCGGATTGAGTGCAATGCCCGCCTTGCAGCCCGCCGCCTTAATCTGCTGAATGACGCGGTGCGCGTGGCGCGTCGCCTCAACGTGGAACGTGATGATGTCCGCACCTGCCTTTGCAAAGGCATCAATGTGCGTTTCGGGGTGTTCCACCATGAGGTGCACGTCAAAGACCGCCTTGGACACCTTGCGCAGACTCTCCACGACGCAGGGCCCCATTGTAATGTTCGGAACAAACGTACCGTCCATCACATCGATGTGGATGTACTCCGCTCCCGCCTCCTCCACACGCTTCACGTCTGCACCGAGGTTGGCAAAATCCGCAGAGAGAAGCGATGGCGCAATGATTGTGGGGCGCTCGATGTGAATGTGCTCCGCTTCCATCATTTCCTCTTCGTACTCGTGTTCATGTTCGTGTGCCATGTTGATTCTCCTATTTTCTTTTTGATCGCAGCTCTGTGAGCAGTGCAATGTAGGCATCATAGCGCTCACGCGAGAGTGCTTTTTCCGTAACCGCCGTCTTGACGGCGCAGCCCGGCTCGTGGCTGTGGCTGCACGGTGTAAAGCGGCAGCCCCTATACTTGGAAAACTCCGGAAAGCAGTCCGAGAGCTCTTCGGGCAGGATCTCCGTGAGTTCCTGCTGTGTAAAGCCCGGCGTATCCACGACGTATCCGCCCGCAAAGGGGAGCAGTTCGGCGCGCCGCGTCGTGTGCCGCCCGCGTCCGATCTTCTCGCTGATAACGCCTGTGACAAGCGCAAGGGAGGGATCAAGCGCATTGAGCAGCGAGGACTTCCCCGCGCCCGACGGCCCCGCGAGCACGGTGATCTCACCCGCAAGATGCTCACGCAACGCCGTCAGCCCTTCCCCATGCTCCGCCGAGACGCGCAGGACAGGATAACCCGCTGCCTCGTATTCCGCAAGAACGTCCTCTGGCTGCATGGGACAGAGATCCATCTTGTTCACACAGAGAACGATCTTTTTGACACCGGAGCGTTCGGCGAGCACGAGGAAGCGGCTCACGACGAGCGGGTGTGGGTCGGGCGAGGCGGCTGCAACGGTGATGATGATCTGCGTCGGATTCGCCACGCGCGGGCGCTGCAGGAGATTCGTACGCACTTCGATGCGCTCGATCACACCATCTCCTTCTGCAATGCGTTCAAAGAAAACAATGTCGCCGGGGACGGGCATCATATCACTGCGCCCCTTCTTGACCCTGCCGCGCAACTTGCAGAGGATGACGCCATCCTCTGCCGCGACGTGGAGCACATTGTTGTAGACCTTCAGGATACGTCCGCGCTCTGCCACCATACACTCCCTATTCTGTCTTTTCCGTCTGGATACGGCGTCCGGCGGGATCTTTCTCTGTCTTCTTGCTGTCGCTGCCCTTCGTATCTTCCTTCGTGCCGGAGGATTTCTTGCCGCTCGATACGACAATGCGCACGGCGGAGTCGCTGTCCACCTCTGCGCCCGCAGCGGGCGACTGGCTGATGACCGTTCCTGCCGCCTGTGTGCTCGACTCCTCCGAGGTGCCACCCACTTTCAGACCGCTGCCCTCGATCATGGTACGCGCACGATCCGAGGGTACGCCCTTCACGTCGGGCACGGTGACCTTCTTGATCTTCTGTCCCTTGCTGACCGTGATGTCCACAGACTGTCCCTTGCTGATGCGCGTCCCGCTGCGCGGATCCTGCGAGATGACGGTGCCGTTGTCCTCATCGGAGAATGTCTCATACGCCGAGCCGAGGCGCAGCCCCATCTTCTGCAGCTTGTCGATTGCATCCGCTTGCTTGAGTCCGCGCAGGTTCGGCATCTCGAGTTCCTCACCGCCCTTGCTGACGTAAATGGTGATCGTACGCTCCTCCTTGACCGTCGTGCCCGCCTCCGGTGTCTGGGAAACGACGACGCCCACGGGTACGGAGGCATCAAAGGTCTCGGCGACCGTGACGCGCAAATGCTGATCCTCTAGGATCTGGCGGGCAAGTGTGAGCTGCTTGCCCGTCACGTCGGGCACCGTGATCTCCACGGAGCTCCAGAACTTGCCAAAGCTCAGGAAAAAGCCCGTAAAGAAGCCCAGCAGGAGAATGAGGACGAGTCCAAACTTGAATTTCTTCGTACGGAAGAACGATTTTTCTTCCTCTGCCACAGCTGTCTGCTCTTCAGTTTCGGCGATTGCACCGATTTCCCGCGCCTCCACAGGGGAAAGCACGCGCGTTGCATCTGGATCGAATGCAGGCATCGGCGTCGTTTCTCCCCGCATCATCTGCTCCGTCCGCGTGATATCCTGCACGAGCATCCGGCTGTCCGGGCGCAGTGCGGGATCCTTTGCCATCATACGTGTCACAAGTGCTTCCACGACGGGCGGTATGCTCGGAACGAGGGAGCGCACGGGCTGCGGCTCCTCTTCGAGATGCTTGCGCGCGATGCTCACCGCCGTATTGCCGTCGAACGGAATGCGCCCCGTCAGCATTTCATAGAGGACGACACCGAGCGAGTAGACATCGGATTTCGGCGTGATGATCGTGCCGCGTGCCTGTTCGGGCGAGAAGTAGTGCACGGATCCCATGATGTTGTCGTTGTACGTCATCGTGGACTCCGTGACCGCACGCGCGATTCCGAAGTCCGCGACCTTCACGTTGCCGTCGGGCATAACGAGGATGTTGTGCGGCTTGATGTCGCAGTGTACGAGGTTGTTCGTATGCGCCTGTGCGAGTGCACCCGCAATCTGCCGCGCGATGTGCAGTGCCTGTGCGGCAGGCACAGGTCCCTCCTCCTTGATGCGCTCCTTCAGCGTCCGACCCGGAACATATTCCATGACGATGTAGTGCCGCCCCTCGGCGACACCGACATCGTAGACGTTGACGATGTTTGGGTGCGTGATGCGCGCTGCCGCTTTCGCTTCGCGCTGAAAGCGCGCAATGAACTCCGTGTCGTTCTCGTACTGCTGGTGGAGAATCTTGACGGCGACGGTACGCTCCAAGAGCTGATCCTTTGCCCGATAGACATCCGCCATGCCACCGCTGCCCACAAGCATTTCCAGCGCGTAGCGTCCATCCAAGACACGCTCAACCATGTTCGTTCCTCCTAACACCTCTGCCACTGCCGAAGCCTCTATCTCAGAAAGGGTACCGACCAGTTACCCTGCGAAATATGTCTGTATGATCCGATGTGCGATCCCTGCCGCTGCACGACCGCCAAAGCCGCCTTCTTCCACGATGACCGCCATAACAATCTTGTGCCCGCCGCGCTCTGCCGAGCCGATGAACCATGCGTGATCCGTACCGCTCGCATTCTCTGCCGTGCCGGTCTTGCCTGTGACGCGCACGCCCGCAACATCTGCCGCCGTGCCCGTGCCCGCCGCAACGACATCCGCCATATAGCCGTCAATCACTGCCGCGCGCTGCGCCGTTGTGGCCGTCCGCCAAACGGTGGGGCTTGCCTCGTAAAGAGGTGTCCCCTGTGCCGTCAGAACCTGCGCAATGAGATACGGCTGCATCATTTTCCCGCCATTGGCGAACGCATCGGCGACCAGTGCCATCTGCAAGGGAGTCACGAGGAGCGCTCCCTGTCCAATGCCAGTCTGGGCGATCTCACCATCGCCGAGCCGCTTCATCTCGGGCACATGTGCCGCCGCCATTGGGAGCTCGGGATCGGCAAGTTCCGCGCCGATGCCGAAGCGCTCAAACGCGGAGGACAGCCCGCTCGCACCGAGGCGGAGCGCCAGCGTCGCAAAGGTGACGTTGCAGGACTCGCGCAGAGCATCTGCAAGATGCAGTTTCCCATGCACCTCGCCGTGACTTTCATGCAGAACGTAATCCGAACCGATGGCAAGTTCCCCTGTGCAGGTAAAGACCTCGTCGGGATTCGTCACGCCCGCCTCAAGTGCAGCGTCGGCAATCAGTGTCTTGAATGTCGACCCCGGCGGATAGAGTCCCTGCGCTGCACGGTTCAGGAGTGGACTGTCCTCGCGTGCCGTGAGCTCATCCCAATGCTTCTCCACCGCAGCGGGGTCAAAGGAGGGCGAGCTCACCATCGCACGCACAGCCCCCGTCGCCGCATCCATAACGATGACGGCACCACGCCGCGTGCCGAGTGCATTCCATGCCGCCTCGGACAGCTCCGCATCCACGGTCAGGCGGACATCGTAGCCCGCATCTGCGCGCAGCAGCGTACGCAGTGGGCCTGCATGCGCCGCATCCGCAGTGACCCCACTGAGTGCCTGACCCGCTGCCTGCTCCACGCCCACACTGCCGTATCGCTCCGTCTGATAGCCCGTCACGGGTGCGAGAATGCGACCGTATGGATAGGAGCGCACATGATCCGCCGAACTCTCCGCAAGCACGCGCCCCTCACGGTCAAGGATGCGCCCACGGCGAATGTCCTGCTCCATCAGCGCAGACCGCGTATTGAGCGGGTGTGCGGCAAGCGCATCGCCATCCCAAACGCTCAGCTTTGCTAGGTATAGAATCTGTATCCCAATGAGCGCTAGCAGGAACGCCGCCGCAACTGCGATATGCTTTCGGATTTTTCGATCAGCCATGCGCAGCCTCCTTGCCGCTTCCTGACAGTGCCGTCAGAATACCGATGAGGACAAAGCTCGCCGCCATCGAACTGCCGCCGTAGCTGACAAACGGCAGTGTGATGCCCGTCAGCGGCAGGAGTTTTGTCACGCCCGCCGTGATGATGAATGCCTGCAGAAGAATACTCGCGGAGCACCCCGCCGCAAGCAGCGACTCCTGCGCCCGCGGCAGACGCATCGCAATCCGGCTGCCACGCCAAAAGAGCAGCGCGTAGGCGAGAAGGACGAAAGCAGCACCGATCAGGCCAAGCTCCTCGGCAATCGCCGCAAAGATAAAGTCCGTATGAACCTCGGGAATCAGCAGCGGGTGCCCCTCGGAAAAGCCCGTGCCCCACACACCGCCCGAGCCAATGGCAAAGAGGGACTGCACGACCTGATAGGACATACCATTTGGATCCGCCCATGGGTGCAGCCAGATATCAAAGCGCACGCGGACGTGCCCGAAGAGTGCATAGCTGAGTGCCGCTGCGACAAGGATGAATACCCCTGCGAGAAACACGTAAGATTTGCGCCCCGTCCCCATGTAGGTCATGAGCACTGCCATCCCAAAGAAGAGCAGCGCCGCGCCAAGGTCATGCGCAATGACAAACATCAGCACGGCGAGACCCCAGAGTACAATGAGCGGCGCGATGAAGCGCACCGGCGGCAGATGGAGGAAGAGGACACGACGCGCGGGGAGTGTCAGTACAGCAAGATGATCGGCAAGGTACGCCGCCAGAAAGAAGATGAGCAGAATCTTGCCGAACTCAGACGGCTGCACGGAAAACGAGCCGAATGTGAGCCAGTTCTTGTTGCCGCCGATACTCACGCCAAAGACGAGCGGCAGGAGTAGGACAAGTGTCGTTGCAATCCCGAGCACATACGGATAGTCGAGCATGCGCCGCACGCGCTCCCAGAGGAGAACCACCGCCCCCCAGAGGGCAATGCCGACGCACGCCCAACGCAGCTGCGCCGTAAACAGTGCAGGTTTGAGCCGTGCGATCTCCATGAGGCCAACGGCTAGCAGGACGTAGGCAAGCGCGAGGGGAACGCAGTCGAGCCCGCGCCGTGCAGCGAGTACATAGCTGGCCACCCCCATGCAGACGAGGAGAAGGAGCCACGGCAGATACGCGAGCTGCACCCGCCAGTCAAACACCCAACCCGGCGCACCCGCCCCCTGCCGCAGGAGCAGAACGCCCAATGCACAGAGGAGTATGCCCACAGGCGCAAATTTCAGAGCCTTCGTCATGATGGATCGTATGCGAGGGCAATCGCCGTGATGTTGTCACTGCCGCCCCCCGCGAGCGCCCGCTCCACCATACGCTCTGCAACATCGGCAAAGCTCCCCCCGAGCAAGGCGGCAAGTTCATCGTCGTTCACCATATTCGTCAGCCCGTCCGTCGCAAGGAGCAGACGGTCTCCCGCCGCAAGCGGAAAGGTGTCCCCGTCCACATGAAGGCGCTCCTCAATGCCGACGGCGCGCAGGAGGAGATTCTTGCGCGGATGGTGCTGCGCTTCTTCCTCACTGAGTTCCCCGCGTGCTACGAGTTCCTCTACGTAGGAGTGATCGCGCGAAACCTGCCGAAAGATGCCCTGCCGCAGCAGATAGAGACGGCTGTCCCCAACGTGTGCATAATAGGCAATCCCTGCACTCTCGTCTATGTGGAGGACAGTCGCTGTCGAGCCCATCCCCTCATACGAGGCGTTTCCTACAGAGGCATTGAGCACCTGTTGATTGGCACGCAGAATGGCACTTTGAAGCGACGCCGTATCGATCTCCTGCCCCTCGTTTGCCATATCGTGCACAGCGGCGACTACCATGCGGCTCGCCACTTCGCCTGCCGCGTGTCCCCCCAGCCCGTCAGCGACGACGTAGACGGCAGGAGAGAATACACCATAGCTGTCCTCGTTCGATGTTCGCACACGTCCAATATCCGACGCACTCGAAACCTCTATCATGTCCTTACCTCTCAAAACGCAGAAGGACGGCACCGATCCGCAGGACATCACCTGCGCGCAGATACGCCCGCCCCGTCAAAATCCCATCGTTCAGATAGGTGTGGTTGCGGCTGCCCAAATCCTCCACGATATACGCATTGTCCCTCTGATAGACGCATACATGATGATGCGATACAAAACTATCTGCAAGCACGATGTCATTGTCTGCACTGCGCCCGATCGTAAGCTCGTGCCCTACGGGAAAACGCTGTCCAATCAGTCCATCCCCTGCAATGGCGACAAATGAAGCAGCTGTTTCAGAAGGCTCGGGGACACGAGCCGCCTCCCTGATATCCGTGCGCAGCGTATGAAACATATTTTGCCCCAGACGAACAACGACGTAGGCAATCCAGAAAAGCGCGCCGTATTCGAGCAGTACGCGCAGAACTTTAAGTGCAAGTGCCGGCATCACAATACCCCATAGCGCAGCGCCGTCGTGCCAAGCCTGATCTCATCGCCGTCGCGGAGACGCTGCATCTCCGTACGCAGCCCGTTGACGAAGCTCCCGTTGCGGCTATCGGCATCGTAAAGAACGTGGCGGTGTGACTCATACGCAATCCACGCATGAACGCGCGAAACATTTGTATCCGTCAGTATGAACTCGTTCTGCGGCATGCGTCCCATATAGACCTTACGCTCCCCTAGTCGCATGGAAACGCCCTCGTCGGCACCGTTAATCACCGTGAGTGCAGCAATCTCATGAACGGGGGGCAGGTTCAGGCAACGCGCCTCCATCAGAGAGGGACGCTCCAACACGATGGTCTGTTCCATCGTATCGTGAGAAACGGGTGCCTCCCGCACAGGTACGCATTCCTGCTGCATCCGCGCCGCAAGATGATAGGAACCCGCGCGCAGACTCTCATCAAGCGCAAAACAAATACTGAGTTTTCCCTCCATCGTGAGATCGGCACGAATGATGTATTTCTTGAGTGCCACCCCCAGTTCGTCTGCCACGCGATGTGAACAGAGGCGCTGATAGTCCTCCGTCCCGAGAGAGATGGTATATGCGTTGGCAAGCCCCTTGCCCGCGCCCTGCCTCTTTGCCTCCTTCTCAAGCCCCTTGATGAGTTCAACCGGCTCAAGATGACTGCTGAACTTTCGATTGAAGAATCCTTCGATATGATCTCCCAGAAAGGATTCCACGCGATCCATCATCGTGCAATACTCTCCTTTGGCTAATGAACGAAATTGTTTTTATGAACTTTTATATCATAGCATAAAAGCACAAGAATTTACAGTCCCGCTTCCATCAGACGATTGCGCAGCTGACCGCACGCCGCCTGAATATCCGTCCCCATCTCACGCCGCAGCGTCGCTGTAATGTGCCGCTCTTCGAGAATTTTTTGAAAGCGGCGAATCGCCGCCTTGTCGGGACGGTAGAGATTGCGCTCCGCCACGGGATTGATCGGGATGAGGTTCACACTCGCGAGCTGTCCGCGCAGGAGCTTTGCGAGCTGCTCCGCCTCGCGCACACCATCGTTCAAGTCACGGATCAGAATGTACTCGTATGTGATGCGCCGCTTCGTCCGCTCTGCATACATACGCGCCGCACGCAGAACATCGGCAAGCGGGTATTTGCGGTTGACAGGCATGATCTGACTCCGCAACTCCTCCGTCGGCGCGTGAAGCGAGATCGAGAGTGAGATCGGAATCCCCTCCTCCGCCAACCGCTCAATGCCGGGTACAATCCCCGAGGTCGAGAGCGTCACGCCGCGATAACTCAGCCCGATGGTATAGTCCTCGTGCAGCAGACGCAGGGCGGCGATCACATTGTCATAGTTTTCGAGCGGCTCACCCGAACCCATGACGACAATCGTATCGACACGGGCGCCCTCCTGCCGCAGGAAGTCCGCGATTCCAATCACCTGCGCCGCGATCTCCCCCGCCGTCAGATTGCGCTGCAAGCCGTGGAGGGTCGACGCACAGAATGCACAGCCCATGCGGCAGCCCGCCTGCGTAGACACGCAGACGCTGTTGCCGTATGGATGGCGCATCAATACGGTCTCTGCCGTCTGCCCGTCGGCGAATTCATAGAGCAGCTTGATTGTCGCTCCGTCAGCAGAATGCAGACGGGAGACGACCTTCGGGCGGTCGATGGAAAAAAGCTCGGCAAGCTGAGCTCGCAGCCCCTTGGAAAGGTTACCCATAACATCAAAAGAAGCCGCACCGCGCTGATACATCCATCGAACGATCTGATCCGCGCGGAAGCGGGGAATGTCATAGTCTTTGAGCGCCTCGGCAAGCTGTTCCTTTGTCCATCCAAAGATATTCATAGACGCCTCATGCGTGCGATAAAGAAGCCGTCGGGACCATCCGTCTCCGGCATGATCTGAACCATGCGCTCCGTCGTTTTCTGCACAGGAAGAAAGCCTCCCGTATCCTCAAGCACAAAATCTGTATGCGTCCGCAGAAAGTTCTCGACGATGGCGGCATTTTCACACTCCTCCATCGTACACGTACTGTAGACGAGTATGCCGCCCTTCTTCACCGCCTCTGCGGCGCTCGCAAGGATCGCACGCTGAAGGGGCGGCAAGGTCTTTTGATCTCCTGCGCGCTTCTTCCAACGTGCATCCGGCTTGCGCCTGAGGACGCCAAGTCCCGAGCAGGGTGCATCGACGAGCACGCGATCCGCCTGCCCCGTGTATGCCGCACCGATCGTACGCGCATCGCGCACTTCGGCCTCGATGATGGAGATGCCGAGCCGCTGCGCATTGCGCTCAATGCGGCGAATCTTCTCCTCATAGATGTCAAAGGCGAGAATGCGCCCGCGATTCTCCATGCGCTGTGCAATGTGGGTCGTCTTGCCGCCCGGTGCGGCACAGACGTCGATCACGGTCATACCAGGCGCAGGCGCGAGCACATGAGCGACGAGCATCGAACTCTCATCCTGCACCTGTGCCAGCCCCATACGCAGCGGTGCAAGTTCATCAAGTGCGCCATGCGCGCGCAGCAAGATCCCCTCGGGGACAAGGACAGAGGCACGCGCTTCGGCGCCTGCTGCCGCAAACTGTTCCAGCAGCGCGGGACGATTGGTACGCAGCGTATTCACGCGCACGGAGAGCGGCGCACTCGTGTTGTTGCAGCGGCAGAGTGCCTCCGTGCGCTCATATCCATAGACACGCACCCACCGCTCCACCAGCCACTTCGGATGCCATGTTCTGAGGGCAAGTGCGTGTGCGTTCCGTCCGTCCGGAAGCGCGGCACGCTCCGGCTCTCTGAGCGCCGCGCGCAGAACACCGTTGACAAAGGACTCCGCACCCCTGCGCCCATGTTTTTTCGCAAGTTCCACCGCCGTATCACATGCGGCAGACGGCGGCACGCGATCCATGAGGAAAATCTGATAGAAGCCGAGACGCAGCAGCTCACGAATGACAGGCTGTGCCTTTCGGAGGTCGGCAACATAGCGCCCGATCATATAGTCGAGCGTTTCCCCCGCCTTTGTCACGCCGTATACAAGCTCTGTCAAAAAACGACGGTCGCGCTCCGGCAGACGCACTTCACGCAGCGTTTCCGCAAGCGCAACATTAGCGTATGCGTCCTCAACATGAACCTTTTGAAGCACCTGCATCGCAAGTTCCCGCACACGGTCGATTTTGTTCTCACGATACTTCTGCATCATGCGCCCTTCCCCGTATCATTCGGTGCCGGCTCGATGATCTCCTCAAGCTGTCGGCGCACCTCGTTCATATCGACACTCGTATTGTAGCATGGCCCGTTCGGGCGGATATTGAGCACACCGACCGCCGGCAGTGGGAAAACGTCCTGTATGCCGCTCATCAGGTCGCGCTCACACGCAATCGCAAGCACAGCCTTCGGGCGCATGTTGTAGATGATCTGGCGTGCGAGCGTGCCGCCCGTCGCCACGAAGAAATGAAAGCCCATCTCCTCGGCAAGCGCAACGAGATCGCCGATGTTGCATCCGCCGCAGCGCTTGCAGTTATTTGGGTCGCGCGTCACCTTGTGCGGACAGCTCGCAAGCTGCAGGCAGTGCGGCGTGACGACGAGCAGACGATTGGCAGGCACGCGGATGTGCATGCGGTGAAAGAGCAGATTGCTCACGGCAATAAACGATCCCTCAAGTTTCCTGCGTTTTATACCGAATACTGCACCAAGGCGCACAGCTGCCGGAAAGAGGAGGTTGATCAGCTCATACGTCTGCCGCTTCATCCAAGGTAGGTACGGGAGTCCTGCAATCGCCAACACCATATTGAAGATGCCAAAAAAGGAAAGGAGAACGGCGAGCGTCAGCGCGCCCCCAATGACCCACGGCAATGCGGGCTGAATCCGTTCAAGCCCCGGGACGCCGATGTACCAGATCCCAAAGAGGAGCATCGCCGCAAGCCCCGTCACAAGGAGCAGCATTCCAATGAAGAGTCGCTTTTTGGGGCGTGACGGCAGTACAATCTTCTTTTTCTCGCCCGCCGTCCTGCCGTTCACCGTCAAGGTCTGCTCACTCATGATGAAAACCTTGCGCCAATAGGAAGCACACAGCCGTTCAAAAAGGCGCGCGTCTCCATCATCTTCTTGCCGGGCGCTTGAATCTCTGTGATCTCCACGTCCTCATCGCCCGCCGCAACGATCAGCCCGGCCTTGCGGTCGGCGACGACAATCGTGCCCGCAGGTGCGCTTGTCGCATACCCCGCACGGCGCAATGCGCCGATCTTATAGGCGGCACCGTCAAGACTCGTCTGCGCGTACGGCGTCGGGTTCAGCCCACGCACAAGGGCATCGAGTTCGCGCGCTGTCTTCGTCCAGTCGATCACAGCCGTCTCGCGCGTGATGCGTGCGGCATAGCAGGATTCACCCGTCTGCGGTGTTCGCACGAGCGTCCCTTCCGCAAGCTGTTCAAGCGTTTCGACGAGAAGCTTCGCCCCCGTCTCCATCAGAGCGTCATGAAGCTGCCCGTATGTTGTATCCGCATGGATGGGGACTTCATGCCGCAGGAGCATATCGCCCGTGTCGAGTCCCGCGTCCATCTGCATCGTCGTGATTCCCGTCACCGTTTCACCCGCCATGATGGCGTGCTGGATCGGAGCAGCGCCGCGGTACTTCGGCAGAAGTGAGGCGTGCACATTGATGCAGCCATGCACGGGGATGTCCAACACCTCCTGCGAGAGGATCTGACCGAACGCTGCCACGACTGCCACATCGGGTTTGAACGCCCGCAGCTGCGCGACAAACGCCGCATCGCGCACGCGTACGGGCTGCAATACGGGGATATCATGCGCCGCCCCCCATGCCTTGACGGGTGACGGCACGAGCTTCTGTCCGCGTCCGCGCGGGCGGTCGGGCTGCGTTATGGCGGCGACAACCTCCGCGAGATCGGAACGTGCCGCAATCGCCGCAAGCGTCGGCACGGCGAAATCCGGCGTCCCCATAAAGACGACACGCATCTTCGTCACCCCTTTTCCTCCTCCTTGCGCAGATTGATCGCAATGTCGATAAAGAGTCTGCCGTCGAGATGGTCGCACTCGTGCTGAATGCAGCGCGCGAGAAGACCCTCTGCCGTCAGGCTGCGTCTGCGGCTGCGCCGATCCATATACTCCACCGTCACGCGCTCGGCGCGCTCCACATCGCCGTAGACCTGCGGCACGGAGAGGCAGCCCTCCGAGTCCACCACCGTCCCCTCGCGCATCGTGATAACGGGATTCACAAGTTCGAGCAGACCATGCTCGTCCTGCACATCGATCACCACGATGCGCAGGGATTTCCCCACCTGTGGAGCAGCAAGCCCAACGCCATCGGCGGAGTACATCGTCTCCGCCATATCATCAAGCAGCTGCCGGTGCCGCTTCGTGAGGCGGTCAATCGGCGCAGCCACCTGTTTCAGGACGGGATCACCCGCCTTTTTGATTTCCAAGATTGCCATAGATTTTCCTCATTTACAAGTGCAGATGATAAATCCGCACGGCATTGTCATAGAACACCGCATTCCAATGTTCCTCGGGAATGAGCAGCTTCGTGAACGCAATGTAGTCGCCAAAATTCGCGAGCGGCCAGTCCGTCCCAAACATCAGGCGGTCGTACGCATTCAAATACGCGAGCCAGCCGTGCAGCTGCTCGATATAGAACTTCTTCTGCTGACAGAATAGCTCAAAATCCTGAATTTTGCCCGCAAGCATCCCCGAAAGATCGGCACTCACATTCGGATTCTTCTCCATGACGGCGACTGCATCCGTGAAATATGGCTCGCCAAAATGACACATGACGAAATGCACCGCACGGAACTTTGTCGCTGCCTCGTCCATCACATTCGGGTGCGCGTACTTGAGCAGCGCCTTCTCCGTCGCCGTCAGCCCCGTGTGCACGGCAACGGGCTTCTTGTACTGCGCCGCGAGCTCGTAAATGGGTGCAAGCACATCGTCATAGATATAGAAATAATGATAGCCCGGATAGAGCTTGATGCCGACGCATCGCTCGCTTTTTAGATGCTGTTCGAGCGCGGGCAGGAGCTTTTTGATGCGCCCCGCTGCGATCTCCGTCACACCGTCGCCCCCGATGCCCACGCAGTAATGGAAGATATCGGGATAGTCTGGATTCGTCTCCTCCACGGGCAGATTACCCATCACGATGCCGTGGACAATGCCCGCCGCACGGAAGTCGCGGCGCAGTGCCGTCTCCGTATTCTCATGCCCCGCAGCCCGCGCCACCGTATCAAAATACTCCCCTCTGCCAAAGTGCAGATGGGCATCAATGATCTTCATGATATTCGCTTTCTATTGCAGACAAGTATTACTATCCGTTTAGTTTACCATACACGTCAATAGTTTTTCGTGATAAATGCGCCATTTTACAATAAATCCATCATGCGATGCGTCTGCGGGATAACGCGGACATCGGAAATGTGACACAGGGCAAGGCGTTGGAGTTCGAGGAGCCGTGCGGGACTTGGTGCGCTGCAGCCGCCGTATGGCGTAACGGGCTGGAGGACGAGGAGCGTCGTGGGTGCGATCGCGGCGACGAGACGCGCCGCACGCTCCACATCCTCTGCGCGGGTCTCTGCCGCAACGACGACCTTAACATAGACATCCTTGGCGCGTGCGATTTCGAGAAAGCGTGCGTGCGCGTCCCAGACGGGCGCGGACAGGACATCGGGCAGCTTCAGATCCATGCTGATGTGTGAAATGCAGTCGATGCACTCTGCAAGAGCCCTGTCAAGCGTGCCGTTTGTTTCAAGAAAAACGGGCAGGTCGATATGTGCGGCGAGTTCCTTGATAAAGGGAACATGAAGCAGCGGCTCACCGCCCGTGATGCTGAGGGAGTGGTGCGGGACATCGCCCACAAGACGTGCAACGATCTCTGCAACCATCTCCACGGAAAGCGGATTTTCGTGTGGGACAAGCGCGTGTGTTCCCGCCCCCTCCTCGACCATGCAGCATGGATGGCGTCCGATCTCGTTCTCCGTATCGCAGTAAGCACAGTCGAGGTTGCACCCCTCAAGGCGCACAAAGACCTGACGGCAGCCGACATACTTCCCCTCCCCCTGTATGGAGGAAAAGATTTCAATGATGTTCTCGCGCATATCAGTCCTTCGTATAGGTGACAGAGGACTTCGGCGACTCCCAAACGGTCAGCGCAGTCAGCTCCGCAGGAGATGCCTGCACCTCTGCGCGCGCTTCAAGTCGTTCGTAGATGATGCGGGCAAGATTCTCCGCTGTGGGATTCACCCCCTCGTTAAACGGCGGGAAGTCGTTCAGATAGTAGTGGTCGAACTCGTCCAATAGGTCGGCAAGTGCCTTTTTCGCAATCTTAAAGTCGATCAGCATGCCGAGTTCATCGAGCTGCGTGCCCTGAAAGGTCGCCTCGACCACCCAGTTGTGTCCGTGCAGACGATCACATTTGCCGGGATAGTTCACGACGCGGTGCGCCGCCTCGAATGCGCCCTCGACGCGTAATGTATACATAGTTTTTCTCCTCTTATTGAAATAGGCTGCTGCACAAAGCTAAAACTTCGTACAGCAGCCCTTCTTCGTACCCCTTCCCCGTCATACGGGGACGGCATATTAGCATCCCCCGTCGAAACGGGGGAAGTGGCGAGCTCGGCGAGC
>ERZ773022.1447-NODE-1447-length-15843-cov-18.098303_pt1 | contig 15843 bp, 9 predicted proteins | sample MGYA00580839_ERZ773022 | MGnify/ENA primary metagenome ERZ773022 (study PRJEB29015, sample SAMEA2738020) | human oral metagenome | biome: human oral; feature: human-associated habitat; material: dental | place: China | collected 2044 ... | reverse complement strand
GGAAATACGGGGTGACTCCTGACAGTCTCACCGACTACTTTGACGCTAATGGCCCAACAGACAAGCTAATTGATAAGATATTATTCAACGACATCAAATTCATCTATGACTACCCCGAGCTCCAGGCAGACCTATCGGATGACAAGAAAAGCATGGTCAGGTTCTGCGATGGATACGATTTGGATAACAGTCACATGAGGAAATACGGGGTGACTCCTGACAGTCTCACCGACTACTTTGACGCTAATGGCCCTAAGCCAAAGTTCTGGCAAGACGCCTTTGCATCTGGTGCCCACGATCTAGACTTAATTTATAAATACTATCAAAACCAAGACGAAGCCGGCAAGAAGCGGATGGGGCTGGATGACAAGCAGATAGCGGTCGCAAAGGGCTATGGTAGTATTAGTGAAGGCGATGACTGGAATGACTCTCGAAAGCTCTTCGAATCATATGTTAGAGAACATTATGATGAACTGACCGCTGAGCAGATCAAGTGGACAGCGAGCATCATGGCTCGTCTAGCCAACTCTAACGCCAGCGAACTGGCCGATCGTTCCGAGGCTTTCACTCGTGAGCTACTCAAGCTGGACACAGACAAGATCCCTGAGGCCCTAGATAAGATCGAGGATGTCTATATTCATAACCACTTGCCCTACGTCGGCAAGAACTACCTGGTTTTCCGCACTATGCATCCGTCACCGAATCTAGAAGATGATTTTAATTTTAGCCCCACCCTTAATTATGTTAGCGATGGCGAACCTAATACAATCAGCCCCGTCCTCCAGCAAGCCACCGGCGATATAAGGAGCGGCAAGTTGGATCAGATGCTGAATAGCAGGGATACCATCATTGTCTCCGACTTACTCCGAGCTTCGCTCGGCTCTAACAACCGCTCCATCAGGGAGTATCTGGCCACCCTAAAGGATGGTCAAACTCTGCTCGATCAGCTAAGCTCAGGTGAGCTGGATTGGGATACCTTTAATCAACCAACCAACCCGATGGATAAAGATACCAAAGCTAACTACGACACTCTCAGTACCTTTGCCTGGCATCTAGCTACCATTTATAACAGTACCTTGCCCGGCAAAGAACATCCCTATCAGCTGATTCATCAGCAGGTAAACCAACAATCTGACACAGAAGAACCGTCGGCTCAGTCCAACGCCCTCCGATCCGATTTCACCAACCTAACCAGCCTGATCAAGCCCAACAGCCGATACACCCTGGCTGACCGAGCCGTCCGCTACTTTGCTCACTTCGTCGGTATCGAGGATTTAGCTGGTGCTGAGCAGTACATGGATAATATCGTCAAAGAAGCGGACGCTAGAAACCGTAAAACTGCTGAATACCTTGCCACTACCAGCGAACCTAAGCTCCAGCCCGGTGACCTGGTCAAAGGTATGGGTGGGACTGACGGTTATGGCATCCGTTACCTATCTTACGCTTTCCAGAATGGCTCCATCTCTAAGGAATACCTGGGCGATGCGTCTCGCAGTGACACTACGCCACTAGATGCCGATGCGAGTATAGTCCTGTACGGCGAACAGACGATTAACCAAACCATGGATAGTATGATAGCTGGCAGTTATGGCTGGGGTCTCTGGACGGTGCTACGGAGTGATGAAGCTACCGGAGAGGATAGATTCATTGTCACTCGACGGGACAAAGGTGAAGCTGACCAAAGTATCTATGACCTCAGTGTGCCCGATGCTAACTTTGACCGTACTGACCTCACTCAGGAAGAGATTGACCGTCGCCTCAAGGAGATAGCGGAGGCCAAGCGCCATCGCCGAGAGGGGTTGCCCAAGCTGGAAATATTTGCCACCGGTGTAGATGGCGATGGCCATTATGGCATCCGTACCGGCTTTGGTATGAATAAGGTCGATTACTGCGTTACCGACTCCACCCGTATTGACTCCACCCTCGTCTCCGAAGTCACCAAGCTGGAAATTGCCCTCAACGGCTTCTATATCCCGGTGGTAGATAGAGACAGTGAGGAGCTTATCTTCACTCCGGATGACTATGACAAGATGCGCCGGCAAATGTCCGGCCTCAGTCACTATCGCACGGGTGACTATCAGTTTGCCCCGGATAGTGAGCTGGAGCTGGGTGAGCTAACGCTGGACAGAGAGTCTCTCTCGGTCGTCTCTGCACCCACCACCTCATCTACTAGTTCCTCCTCATCCTCTGCCGGTGATGACGCACCAGGCGCATCATCCGGCTCCATCACTGTCCCTAGCACTAGCACCATCATCAATGAACTCCCGTCCAACATAGCTGAGACCGACCGTAAGCATGAGGTGATCAATCGGGCCATCAAGCAAGCTATCACTAGCATCCCTGACCTTAACCTCAGCTATAAAGACTACCTGGATGGTGATCTGACCGAGAACATAGTTGAGATGATTGATACCGGCTCTACCGGCAGACAGACTAACGCCCCCGGCTCCGGTGACTTTGACTACCTGGCTAGGCTGGATAGAAGTATCCTTAATGACCCAACTAAGAAGCAGCAGATTACTGATGCACTCCTCGCTGCCTTTGGCAAGGCGGATGAAGTCAACGGCACGAGCAATCAAATAGACAACTTAGATCATAATGAAGATGGAGAAGGCGAAGGTGAGGCGGGTCAGGTAGACAATAAAAGTCGGATAGTCAATGGCAACCTCCGTCTCAAGCAAGTATCCATCGATGGGTTAGCTGAGCCGGTCGATATCGACATTACCTTCGCTCAGAAGACTAATAAAGTCCAATACCCGACCGATGCCGCACTAGCTGACCGCTTAACTAACATCAAGAACCAATCCGAGACCAAGTACCAACAAGTCCTAGCTAACATCATCTACGCTAAGCAGTTCCTCAAAGCAGCCGGTGTCTATAAACCAAGACGCAGTCCCGAGGCAAAGGGAGTGGGCGGTCTAGGTGGTGTCGGCATCGAGAACTGGGTCCTGCAGCATGGTGGATCATTCAAGCAAGCTGCTAGAGACTTCCTGACTGTAGCCGATAGTTGCTCCGGCTTTGAAGACTTCTGTGCCCACTACCCGGTCTGGGACTATGGTGAGAACCATAAAGGCATTCGCAGTAAGCCCCACGATAACTTCGTTGCTGACAACATGAACCCCGAGGGCTATGAGCGGATGAAGCAAGCCCTCAGGACAGTGGTGGGGTAGAGGTTGCTGCCGGGTCAGACAAAATGTAAACATTTTGCTTGCCCCGACAGACATCATTATATCCCCGGTGGGTATATAATGACATCGGTGAAGCTCAGATCAAACCCTGAGATATCTCTCGTAACCGAAGAAGACTCATGCTCCTGGCAGACGCCATTATTTTCGCCTGCCGGGTCAGACAAAATGTAAACATTTTGCTTGCCCCGACAGACGAAAATAACGCCCCTCACGGGGCGTAAGTCTTCCTCGGTTATGGTGGGCGATTCAGGACTTGAACCTGAGACCTCGTCATTATCAGTGACGCGCTCTAACCAGCTGAGCTAATCGCCCAAGTAACTCTATTGTAACACCTAAAAGTGGTGGAGATAAAGAGGCTCGAACTCTTGACCTCCTGCTTGCAAAGCAGGCGCTCTAGCCAACTGAGCTATATCCCCACGCCATGCATTCTACCAGATACGGGCGAATTGACGCAAGGCGGCGGTGTGAAGAGAGTGCTTATCGGCGAGTGTAGCTGAGTTAGGGGTGGGTTAGTGTATAATGCTTGTATAAATATATGCATCGATACGAAAAGCCACCGATCAAAAAAGTTGACCCCTCTAATGGGTGGGGCGGGGAAGATGTGTTCAGGCTGCCTGAGCCTGATCAGGCGGGTGAATTGACGAACTCGCCTCAGCCCGGTGAAGTCGCAGGGGTGGATGAGTCTCCTATCCAGCCTGAAACGACCGAGGCTATACCCTCGCCGGAAGCGGCGGAGGATGAGCCGTCTTTGGAGCAGATGTCACAACACTTATTAGATATGATTGTCGATCTTGCCGGTAGTGATGACGAGGAGGCTATAGAGCCGCCTCCACTGGCTGCCGCCAGATGTCTGGCGGAGGCCGTGCCGATAATCAAGGCGGATGACCTAGCTAGGGACGAAGTGATCAGAGGTGTGCTGAATAACTGTCGGCGCTACGACGACTCTATCAAATACCACCTGGTTAACGATATCTCGACTCTGTTTAGTGAGCAGGATATTACTCTAGCTGGTCATGATGGACTGGAGGATCTGACGGTAGACTGCCTGAGTCAAGCGGTGCGAGACCATCGGAATCGATTTGTCGAGCCAGTGGAGTCTATCTCTAGTCCGGCTTACGGCTATTTTATTAACAAGGTACTGGCTGATACAGAGTCGGCTAACGAAGTGAAGGAGCGTCTTGGCCGGGAGGATATCAGTATGGCAGATGTCGCCGGGGCGACTATTCTAGATGATAGATATATCTGCCTGTATAAGCCCGGCGACGATAATCCCGAGCTAAAGCAGCAGGTGCTGGATAACACCAAGAGTCTGGTTGATAGTCTAAAGAGCTTGGGCTACGACCCGCTGGAGGACAGGCGGTTTGTTGAGCGATGTTGCGATGAGAAGCTGGGTGAAGCTACGCAAGAGAATCTATATCAAGCCGGGGTGATCAATGACGATAATGTCGCTAGGCTGTATGACTATTTGATCAGTAGTGGTAGAGGCATGGTGGCTGTCGTCTCGACCAAGATTTGCCCTGACGCCCCGGCGACCAAATTTTGGAACACGGTTGATGTAGATGACAGTTCGGGACACAAACCGGCTAGTGAACGGACGTTGGTGCAGTCAATCGAGATGAACCGTTTCAGCGGCTTTCTGAACTCGATTAGATCAAGGGGTAAAGACCGTCCTATCAGCGATTACTTTACTGACGGGGCACCAAACGAACTCTTTATCGAGACTCTGGATCAGAGCTTGAAGCTTAAGAAAGAAGAATACAACGGCAGCTTTGTGCATGATTGTATCGGTCGTACCCCGATGACGCCACTGATACTGGACAAGCTGGGCGATGTGCAACGGCGGTCGGTAGAGGCTTATGGTAGCTTAGGGTCGTTTGAGGAGGGTCAGACTTTCTGTGAGGTCATGCAGGAGGGGCGAGAAGAGCATGCTGACCCGGCCAAGGTAGCGGAGGATATTCGGCATCTTGCTCAGCGTTTCCCATTCTTGCGAGGTACTTATACCAAGCTCCTCCGGCTGGAGCATGACGGCAAGGCGGCCATCCTGGGCGATGACTACATCGGTGATATCGTCTACTACGATAGCCACGTCGACGATATCATCTGCGATAAAATGACGAGCCAGCAGAAGATCGAGACGATAAAACGCCGCCTGGATACATTGCAGCGGTATGATTTATTTAATGGCGACAGGGCTCGGACGACCAACTACGCCATCTTGGTAGGGGAGAAAGAGGGGTCGGGCGAACTATTTGACGATCTGGCCGATGTGGCCGAGCTGAGCGAAGAGACCAAGCAAAATCTGGTAAAGGTACTGAGAACTGGCAACTTCTGCCATATTCGCTCGTTTGAAGAGCTGGAGAATTACCGAGCGATCGTTTCGGAGCGGCTTTGCGACGACTTGATCAGCGGCAAGAGAGACGAGGTTGCCGAGGCGGCTCGCTTCATTATGCGACCGGATAGACCAAGTCGCACCCTGGCGGCTTATGATCTGAAGCACCTTGCTGAGGCCGGTGCATTGACGATTAATGACCGGGCGGTGATGCTGCTACGCAAGAAGATAAAAGATGCTAAGAGCGCCGAGGATGTCCTGCGGGTGATTCAGCATTCTCCCTTGTGTACACCGGTAGTGGGTGACGACGGAGTGGCTCGGATTACTAAGATTGAGGGCTCAGAGTCTGACCTGATGGATAAGCTAACTCGCTTTGTCACCGACGATTGGAACCGGGCTCTATTTGACCCGAGCGCCGACAATGATGGGGTGGAGCGTACTCAAATAGCTGATGACCAAGGCGAGGGCAAGATTGACGTGGTTAAGCTGAATGGCGCTCCTTTCAATATTCTCAGTCATACTATCTACATGTTTGGTAATGCGAGTATTTATAACGCCTTGATGAAAGATCCCGGTGTCTGGAATACGGCTCGGGGATCATCAACCATTTCGGCCAGCTGTGTCAGTAGCGATTATCTCTATTATCTGGAGGATAATAGTCGTGAGGGGGTAACGCTAGGTTTTAACAATATTAGCTATGGTGGCATCATCGGTATGTGTCCGCAGGACGCCTATCTCAGCGGCAACTTCTTGCCTAATATGTTTAGTCTACCCCTGACGACTTGTGATGAGTTTATCAAGCGGTGCATTAGCAAGCGGGAACAATCCGTGGCGGGCGAACTGGATACGATGCACTATAACGAAGTGGGACTATTCCGTAACTCCGGCGATCTAAATGTCCGACATGGCCGCCTGCAACCGTCCTATATCGTGGCACACGGTGCTGATGTGGCGGTGATTAACGACAACAGCAAGAAATTTGCTCGGTACTTCGGTGTACCGATAGTGTTGATTGATGATAAGGCGTACTATAGAAAAAATAATTTTGCTTACTATAATAAGAATAGGCTAAAGGAGGCAAAGCATGAAAAGCAGCAATAGCGAATCGCAACCGGACCAGAGACAAGATAGCGAGCGACGCCCTGAGGGTCGTGGTCCGGTCTTCATCGGCTATAATGAAGAGTTTGATAGCAAGCTCAGGGAGAGTGCCAAGCGAGACTTGATCGAGAGTAGCTTGCTGCAAGACACTCTGATGAAGATCTACCGAGGCGAGTTTGATAAGCTTCGTCCGAAGGATCAGCCCCGGCGAGAGACCGACCGAGAAGAGACTGATGCTCAAGCCAAGAGCAATTCTGATGACAAGCAGTAAATCAGTCTAGCCGTCATGACAGCTGGAAGTCGGGTTGCTGAATGGCTTAGCTGAGACCGATTGGCAGGGCGGTCGTGCTATAATATCTGTGCTAGTTTGCTGGATGGTCGCTGGTGAGGCGATAGCCTCACGAGAGGAAAGTCCGGGCAGTGCAGAGCAACGACAGTCGCTAACGGCGACCGGGGGTGACCCTAGGGAAAGTGCCACAGAAACGATACCGCCCAGCACCTTTACTAGCTTTATGTCGGATGTCGGCCGAGTCGACGGTAACTCGCAGAGCTAGTAAAGGTGCCGGGTAAGGGTGAAAGGAGTGAGGTAAGAGCTCACAGTCGGATGCGGTGACGCATCAGAGAGGTAAACCCTGTTGACTGCAAGGAGATCGGGTCACTGGTGGCTCGCCAGCCGATCGTTTTAACCCGCTAGACGTGATTAGCAATAGTCATGGTAGATAGATGACCATCTAAACAGGACCCGGCTTATAGGCAGACTGGTAGACTTAATAAAACACCCTCTCACTAAGAGGGTGTTTTAGATTTGATTTAGCGACACTCCAGCGAAGCTATTTTTGGGTAGCTTTGACGATAGCTGTGAAAGCTTCGGGTTCACGCACTGCTAAGTCAGCCAAGGTCTTGCGGTCAAGCTGGATATTCTTAGCTTTGAGACCGGCTATCAGCTGAGCGTAGGTAGTGCCGTTTTGTCTAGCGGCGGCGTTGATACGGGTAATCCATAGGCTACGTAGATCACGCTTGCGGTTGCGTCGGTCACGAAAGGCGTACTGTAACGCTTTGATGATCCGGGCGTTCGCTAGACGGAAGCTGCGCCCGGCGCTGTTATGCTTCATGCCTTTGGCTTGCTTTAGCACCTTGTGGTGGCGAGCTCTGGCGGTGACACCTCGTTTAACTCTCATTCTTACTCCTTCTCCATGTAGATTAAATTATTTTAGACACCTAGAGCCCGGCGAATAGTCTGCTTAGCCGAACCATTGATCTTAGTGTCGGCTTTCTTGGCTCGCTTGCTTCGGGCAGTCTGATGGGCTAGCTTGTGGTGGGTGGCGGCGTTGCGCCGTAATAGCTTGCCGGACTTAGTCAGGCGGATGCGCTTGCTAGTGCCCTTGTGCGTCTTTAGCTTTGGCATGAGGGTTACTCCTTATGATGATATTCAGGTTGCGACCTGCCATCACCGGCTTATTATCGGCGACGGCGACGTCTGACAGCTGATCGAGTATTTTACTGAGTAAATCTCGACCCACCTCAGGGTGCGCCATCTCTCGACCGCGAAAAATCAGCTGAATCTTGACTTTATCGCCGTCTAATAAGAACTTACGGACTTTGCGTAGCTTGATGTTGAGGTCATTCTGGCTAATCTTGAGCCCTAACCGCATCTGTTTGATCTCACTACTATGCGCATTCTTGCGGTTACGCTGCTGCTCTTTCATCTTTTGATACTGGTACTTACCCCAGTCAACGATTTTAGCAACAGGTGGTGCTGCATTGGGTGATATCTCTACTAGGTCAAGACCGACTTCACGGGCTTTATCGAGGGCTCTCGCAGTAGGCATGACACCTAATTGATCGCCGCTTGCACCGATAACACGTAGCTCACGAGCACGGATCTGACCATTTATCCGAATTGAATGATTGGCTATTATAGATCCTTTTACCTGATATTAGTTTATATGGCTCCGGAGGCCGGATTCGAACCGGCGACCCATTGATTAACAGTCAACTGCGCTACCGCTGCGCCACTCCGGAATAGTTATCTAACCACGGCAACTGATCGCCGGGACTTTGTCCACTGTAGACTCAATCATCGTGTGTTCGCTCATGATTATAGCTAAGTTACCTCTGAGCAGTCAACACCCCCCCCAGCAGCCCAGCTGATGCGTTAGCTAGACTGGCTAGTTATGACAAAGCGTGGATTGCGTATCTTTTTGCTTAAGTAGCTTAGCGTTATGCATCCTGCTGGGTGCTGGGCAGGCCCGGCATGGCGCACACCCTTTTCCGCCTAGAGGCGATGTAGCGTTATGCATCCTGCTGGGTGCTGGACAGGCCCCAGCAAGATGCGTCACCTATTTCTCGTCTAGGACGGAGTAGATGGACAACTACGTCTTTTTGATAAGTAGTTTCACCCAAGCATCAGCTGGGCGGGCTCCAGCAGGATACGCTCAGCGTATTAGTCGGTACTGGCGGAACTGCAATGCTTCGGCGACGTGTTGATCGGTGACTGTATCTGATCCGTCGAGATCGGCAATAGTAGTGGCGACTCGCATGGTCTTGAAATAGCCACGGGCGGACAGCCCCAGCTTATCCATGGCGTCATCCAGCAGCTTCTTGGCAGTGGGCGAGAGGTGAATTAGCTGCTGGAGCTGCTTATTGGATAGGCCGGCATTAGGGCAGTGCTGCCGTATTTCGCTGCGACGTCTGGCTTCGACGATAGCCTGGCGCCACTCAGTAGCCACCTGATGATCCGTCGGCGCTGTGCTGGTCAAATCCTGCCTAGGTACCCGGGCGACTTGAACAAATAAATCGATCCGATCAAGCAACGGGCCGGATAATTTCTTTTGGTACTCCTGAATCATCTTCTGGCTACAGCTACATTCGTGACTAGGGTCGCCGTAGTAGCCGCAAGGGCAAGGGTTCATAGTAGCTAGCAGCATGAAGTTGGCGGGATAGGTTGATTTAGCACCGGCTCGGCTGATATTGATCCGGTGATCCTCCAGCGGCTGACGCAATGCCTCGAGAGTGCGCTTAGAGAACTCCGGCGTTTCGTCGAGAAAAAGTACACCATTATGGGCGAGCGATATCTCGCCGGGGGCGATGTTAGTACCACCGCCGACCATGGCTACATGCGAGGCGGTGTGGTGAGGCGACCGGAACGGTCGTGTGGTAATGACCTCGTCGCTCTCGCCGGCCAGCGAATAGAGCTTGGTTGTCTCAAGAATCTCCTGGTCATTTAAGGGCGGCAAGAGGCCTGGTAATGCTTTAGCCAGCATGGTTTTGCCTGAGCCCGGTGGTCCGACGAAGAGAATGTTGTGGTGTCCGGCGGCAGCAATCTCAAGTGCTCTTTTAGCTAATGTCTGACCGTGAATGTCGTCAATGGAGGGTAAGTTTGTATAACTATTATTTACAACGTTACTATGGGCTGGAGAAATAATGTGTTCGCCGATCAAATGCTCAAATACGCTGTTAAGAGTTGTTGCTCCTACTACACTAATACCGCTCACCAGGGCCGCTTGCTGGGCGTTGTTGAGTGGCACGATGATACCGAGGTGTTTGGTCGCCTTGGCGCATTCGGCTAGGCTTAGTGCACCCCTGACGTTGCGTAGTTCACCATTCAATCCTAGCTCGCCGGCGAATAAGACACCCTTAGCAGCCTTAGCCGGTAGCTGCTTGCTGGCAATCAAGATAGACAGGGCAATTGCCAGGTCAAGGTGAGAGCCGTCTTTAGCGATATTGGCAGGCGCCAAGTTGATGGTGATGCGTTTAGCGGGGAAACTGAAGCCGGAATTAACGATAGCCGAGCGAACTCGCTCTCTCGACTCAGCAATTGATTTATTAGCCAGCCCCACGATATTAAATGCGGGTAGCCCCTTAGTGATATCACACTCCGAGACGACCGGTACGCCATCGTAACCCTTGGCGACTGCGGTTTCTACTCGTGCGATCATGATAGACCATATTATAACGCCAGCTTAAAATGTCTGTACAGGCATACCTCTGTAGGGTGTTGATTTATTGACATGAGTTTGCTATAGTAAACAGTGTCTGGGGCTGATATATACCTTGACGGATGGACTTTAACAGTTTGATCGGCGAGCAGTTGACAACTTTACAGTCGTAATAAATGCAAAGAATCGTTTGCAAGCCTTTGTCGCCAGTCTAAAGAGTGCTTTCGCTCCCAAGGCTGTCGCCATGGCTGTTGCTGCCTGAGCTTGTTAGCTTAGAATTATTGGCAGCCCGCCAAGTGACCGACGCACGATAGGTCACTTGTGCGTCAGATTATGGTGCTAGGTTATCTCCGGATTCTCTTGCCCTGGGGTTAGTCGAAGCGAAAGCAAGGGCGTCTATCCGTTATCTGAGTAGAACTCTTGAGACGGATTGATGTAGCCACGAGTTCTACTAGGCTTCGTAGATGATCGGATTGTTACCATGCGGACGCGGGGGTAGTTCCCGCCAGCTCCACCAGATGTGATTTCGGCAATGAACTAATATATGTGCGTGGTAAAAAATACTAGCCGGGGTCGTTGACATAGCTGAATTGGTGCGATACTATAGTGGTGGTTGATGAGTAAAAAATGTATTCATGAACCGCGCACATACAAAAACAAAAATTATCAACAACAACACAAATCAAATCTCCATAAACGACCCGAATTCTCGCAGCGGGTCGTTTTTTGTATGACCTAATTTGTGACTAGACGCTTAGGCTTAGCTGTCTAGACACGACGATATGGCGATATTCGGTCTCGGCGTTTCGGTTTTTGGCTTAATGGCTCCGACGAACAATGCTAGCTCGACATCAAAGCAGCTGACGGTTCGGTACAATTTGCCGAGAGGGTCGGTTTGGCGCAGGTTGCTGATCAGGCTAAGCCCAAATGAAATAATGAAATTAAGTGCAGCGTAAACTCAAGACGAGACAATGGCTCTTGGTTATATGCGTAATTCGCAAAAGAGGGCTTGATCGTGAGCTGGAGCAAGCTGAAGGCGATGATCTCAGTATAAGGCGTTGGCTCAAATAATGGGGTTGATGGTAGGACGAGGATCTTCTTGAGAGTGACGTAAGGGCTGTGTGCTACTTCTTGGAGCGGCTATGCTTAGGACGCCAACATGGCTGGCGACCGGTACATATTACGTGACTGGGTCGATAGTTTGTTGTGGCTGAGATATCAAGAGGTCTTAATTACTAGCTAGAAAAACTGCTCATACAATATTTACAACGTTAATTTTGGGCATTATCAAGGATCCTGCGTCTTTATAACAGTAGTGATGATAAAAAATACAACGCATAGTGAAAGCTTAAGCGTTGACAGCCGGCTATTTGTTTGGTATAGTCAACCTAAGCTTGTAAGACAAAAAGAACTAATCAAAAGTCCGAAAAAGCTCGCTCTTTAATCTAAAATAAAAACTGACAAATATAAATTGTCTGTGTGCCGGGGCGGATCAAGCCTCGCTGAAAGTCATCAGCCGGTGAGGAGCTTGAGACGCATAGCACGCAGACTAGATCGTGTCACCAGCTGAAGTGAGGAACGCAACCACATAAGACGTTCGTCCACAGCTGAGAGTTCGTGACAGGCATGGTAGCTGTAGTGCCACAGAGTCGTGGTGCTAGTGCTACCACTCTGTCACGAAAGCGTTGAGCGTAAGATAAAGTCCAATCAGAGGGATTTTGATCCAGCTCCGCTACACATATGCTCCCGAAAGGGAGCGGTCAGTCGAGGCTTGTCTAGCTTCTGATGTGACCGTGACCCGCGCCCCATTTTGTTTTTTAGTGGGCGGATGGGATGTCGCACTTTAGACTTCACAACTACGGAGGAAGCTGGGCAGCCTCTCTTACAACATTGCCGAAGCCGGGTCATTTTGTACCGGTATTTTTGATTTTGCATTAGCGGTATTATAAACTTAATCTATGAGAAAGCGGACGATCGCTGTCGTGTCTTTGGTCGGAGTAATCCTGGCGATGATTGCTCTATTCTTTGTGCTCAATATGACTAACCCGTCGGATAACGGTCCGGCGGGTATATTATTAGTGCTGGGGCTGATCTATCTATTGAGCTATAGTTTCATTGTGCTCATGACAATGATTATTAGATATGTTTGGGGACTAGTTCGTCCGAGCCAACCGATTACCACTACGTCCGGCAGCAGGGCACGACGCTCGCAAACAAAAGTGTTGGCTGTCTGTGGAGTACTGGCCATGATGCCTCTGATCGTCATCTCGCTCAACTCTATCAAGCGAATCGAGCTGACTGACGTGGTGCTGACGATCATTACCGAGGCAGTAGCGGTCTTTTATATCGTCAAGCGTCTGTAGATGTACTGCTAAGAGGGGTCACTATGGAGCAGGGTTGTATACCGGAGCCGATCGGCCGGTGTAGTCGAGAACTGCTGATTTCTCATGTTAATCTGACCGTGGTTATGCTATACTGTATCAGTAATGGAACCGAGTGCAGGCACGCCCAATTTTAATACCGCTCCCAGGCCGGGTAATAACGTCGAGAGTGGCGGTAATCAGCTACCACAGTACAATGTAGACCCAGGCACAACGATTGACAGTAGTCCGAATAATCTCAATCAAGCGCCGATGGGGCATGAGCAGTTAGCTAGTGCCGAAGAGCTGGCGTTGCCTAGTCAAGCGATGACTGTTAATCCTGTAGCTCAGACCACTCAGTCAACCACCACCACCTCTACCACTACACCGGTTGACCCCGTGGTGGTTGATGCAGAGAAGTTCAATCGGGTCTGGGTGGACAAGACCAAGCAGACCATTAGTGCTACCGAGACTGACCCTTATGAGCAGGCACATCAGATCGCTCAGCTAATGCAGGGGTATCTAAAGGAACGTTATGGTAAAATTATTAACAGTAAATAGAAGTGGGCAAGTAGACACCGCTTAACATTAGGATAAAACTGGGATGGGCATGGGTAATCTGATCGCAACGCTAGTGAGTGCACTGGTCTTCATCGGTGTGATGGCGGTTATCATCACGATCGCCTACATGGCGTTCCGCAAAGAAGTGCGAGGGCGCAAGAACTACGAGCGAGCCCTTAAGATGGTTCAGGTGATGATCCAGCTGCCGCCAAGTAGCGAGGATAAAGAGGTGGGCAGCAGGGATATTCGTGATGTGACTGACGAGAGTATTTCCCAGGCTCAGACTATGTATGACATCATCGCCAGTACAGCTACCAAAGGGTTTCATAGTCGGATCTATGGTCAGCGCCATATCTCATTTGAGATTATAGCCCATGATGGGCTGGTCCACTACTATGTGGCAGTGCCGTTTCTGCTGCTGGATAATATCAAGCAGGCGGTCATAGCAGCATATCCGACGGCTCGCCTGGAGGAAGTAGCTGAAATAAATGTGTTCAACAGAGCGAGTAAGATGAGCGGTACTCTGGGCGGTGAGATGCACTTGTCTCGCCCCTACCTATTTCCGATTGCTACCTACAAGGACACGAAGCGTGATGCCATGGGGGCGATTCTTAATGCCCTGACCATGGCCGGGCGAGGTGATGGTGTGGCGGTGCAAATCTTATTACGTCCGGCTAAGCCGAACTGGGCGCACAAGATCGACGACCGGGTGCAAGATATTCGGGATGGTAAAAAGAGTGCCAGCGGCAACCGCAAAGGCTCGGCGGCTCTAGCTTATGCCGGTCAGATCCTGGAGGCGCTCTGGAAACCGCCTGATGAAATAAATAAAGAGAAAGAGACCAAGCCACTGAGTGGTACTGATCAGACCAGGGTGGAGCAGATGGAGGAAAAGGCCCGACATGCTGGCTACGAAGTGATGATTCGCCTAGTGGTATCGACGCCGAACTCGGCTCGCTCGCAGGCACTCTTGACCAGCTTGCAGTCCGCCTTTGCTCTCTACACCTTGCCAACCGGCAACGGCTTCAAGTTTGAGCCGACCGGTGACATCAAGAGCTTCGTGACGGATTACATCATGCGCTTCTTCCCGGCCGAGAAGTCGTCAGATATTCTGAACTCGGTTGAGCTGGCGACTATCTTTCATTTGCCTAATCAGACTAATATCCCGTCGTCTCAGGTAGAGCGTCAGACCTTCCGAGAGATTGATGGCCCGACCCAAGCGATGAATGACGGGATCTTGCTAGGTAACAATGTTTTCCGGGGCGTGGTCAAGCCGATCAGGCTTTCCTTAGATGATAGGCGTCGTCATACTTACATCATGGGCTCAACCGGTATGGGTAAGTCAGTCCTGCTCAAGCGCTTGGCGCTACAGGACATGATCAATGGCGATGGCTTCGCCTTCATTGATCCGCACGGCGATGCGGCGGAGGACATCTTGCGTATGGTGCCGAGAGAACGAGTTAACGATGTGATCTACTTCAACCCAACCGATTCAGACAACCCGATCGGCATGAACTTATTTGAGGTCAGCAAAGATGATCCTGATCCAGCTCGCACTAAGGACTACATAATTTCAGAGACGATGAATATGCTTTACTCGCTTTATGATCCGAATCACCAAGGCTTCGTCGGACCTCGGATGGCGAACATTGTCCGCTATGCCGCTTTGTTACTGATGGATAGCCCGGGCGGCGGTACCTTTATGGATATCCCGAAGGTGCTGCGTGACCCGGACTTCACCAAGCCTCGCATCAAATATCTTCGCACCCAGCAAGCGATCGATTTCTGGACGAAGGAGTGGCCCAATGCCCAACGATCCAATGACGCCGGTGAAGTGACTAGCTGGGTGGTGTCTAAGTGGGCGGACTTTGAGAATGTCGTTATTAGTAATGTTCTTGGGCAGCTTCACTCAGGGTTAAACCTGCGAGAGATCATGGACAAGCGCAAGATCCTGCTGGTCAACCTATCGAAAGGTAAGCTGGGTGATATCCCCGCTAAGCTCCTCGGTATGGTCTTCGTGATGAAGTTCCAGGCAGCAGCCATGTCTCGGGCTAATATTCCGGAGGCGGAGCGGAAGGACTTCTGTCTGTACGTTGATGAGTTTCAGAACTTCGCTACCGACTCATTTGAGTCAATTCTCTCTGAGGCTCGTAAGTATCGACTGAACTTGATCGTGGCTAATCAGTTTATGGGGCAGTTGACCGATAAAATCAGGGGAGCGATCGTCGGTAACGTCGGTACTTATATCATTGGACGAGTCGGCTCAGACGACGTGGAAAATGTAGTCAAGATGTTCCAGCCAACCTTCCAGCCGGAGGACTTGCTCTTTATGCCCAACTATACGGCGGCGGTAAAGATGTTGGTCAATGGCG
>ERZ773022.1446-NODE-1446-length-15853-cov-10.474490_pt1 | contig 15853 bp, 9 predicted proteins | sample MGYA00580839_ERZ773022 | MGnify/ENA primary metagenome ERZ773022 (study PRJEB29015, sample SAMEA2738020) | human oral metagenome | biome: human oral; feature: human-associated habitat; material: dental | place: China | collected 2044 ... | reverse complement strand
TGCACGAAGTTAAAAAACTTCGTGCAGCAGCCCCTATTATTATGCCGGCAATATCGCTGCAAGCCCCCCTTTTTCGTCGAAGCACGGGCAAAGAAGATGCACTCAGACCACAGTGCTGATTTATCAGCGTTCTTAAACGCCACATGAGATATTAGTCCTATTTAAATCCACCCTGCGCTGTGATAAAATATAAAGACCATTGATTAAGTGGTGGTTAGCAGCAGATGTTTATATTAAGGAATTGCTGATATAAAGGAATCGCGGATAAATGAAGTCTGTCAAGATGATGGGGCTGCATTGATCGGTGCGTCCTTCATCTGCTTCTATCATGGATGGTGGCAATATGCAGGGAGGAATTCTTATGTCGAGAAACTCGCAAACGCGTCGGTTGGCTCTTTCCGTCGCAGTCGCTTTGTCCGCAGGGGGAGGCGCACTGTTTCCGGTCATGCCGCACGCATTCGCTGCCGATGTATCGGGGCAGACCGTAACGGTATATAACCCCACAGATCCACGGTTGACCGCACCCGGAATTTCGGCGGGTGAAATCAATGGCTGGACGGATGCGGGGAATGTCACGGGCAATACGCTGACGCTGAGCGGCGTAACATACGGCTTTGGCAACGTCCACGGCGGCTTTACCGTCGGTACGGGCAATGTTGAGGGCAACACGCTCGTTCTCAAAAACGGCGCTTCGATCAATGTCGGCGCATGGGCGGTTGGCGGCAGAACGAACAACGGCGGCAATGCCACCGGCAACAAAATCTACATTAATGATTCCGGAACGGGTGCCGGACTGTATGCGGTCGGCGGTATGACCAACGGTCAGACAGGCAATGCTGCGGACAATGAAGCTTTCATGACGGATGGAACAGCCTCCTACCTCTATGGCGGCTTTGTTTTTGGTGCCAACTCGACGGGCAACGCCACGGGCAACAAACTGACACTGTCAGGTGGAACGGTGAGCCGGGACGTTGCGGGCGGTGTCATCCAGGGTCCCAGTGCGACCTCGCAGGGGAAAGGTGATGTCTCGGGCAGTGTTGTGACGATCAGCGGCGGAACGGTGGCCGGCACGACGTATGGCGGTACGACACAGGGCATTGGCTCCGTGAAGACCAATAAGGTCATGGTCAGCGGAACGACGACCGTGCTGCATGATGTGCTCGGCGGACGCTCCATGACGGGTGAGGTCTCGGGCAATACTCTGGACTTCAAAGAGGCGACGGCGGACAATCTCATCGGCGGTCGCATTGCGGGCACGAATGCGGCGGGCAATGCCGCGACGAATACCGTCACCGTTACGAGCGGTATGGTCAATCAGGACGTGCGCGGCGGCGAGATCCTTGCACCCTCGGCGACCGGAAACGTCACCGGGAACATTGTCAACATCAATGGCGGAACCATTAGCGGGGCAGTTACAGCCGGCTACAATATGGGAACCGGCAACGTTGATGGTGGGAATACCGTCAACGTTACAAACGGCTCGATCACGGGCGTTGTCACGGGCGGCCACGGCACACAGACGGGCGAAGTGTCGGGAAATAAAGTCAACATTGCCGGCGGCACCCTTTCGGATAACATCCGCGGCGGCTTTGCGTATGATGGCAAGGCATCGGCGAACGAGGTCACCATCACGGGCGGTACGCTGAGCGGCAATACGATTGTGGGCGGCTTCAGTGCCAATGGAGCGGCGGTCGAAAATACCGCGACCGTCGACGGCAGCGTTCCCTTTACTGGGGATGTCATGGGCGGCAGCGCAGGAGCGGCTGCGGATGCGAACAAGACGTTCCTCAAGAACGGTGCTGCGATTTCGGGCAATGCGTATGGCGGTCTTGTATTAAACGGCGGCGCTGTCACGGGCAACGAGCTGACCATTGAGGGGAGCAGCACGTCGGTGTCGAATGCTGCCGGCGGACAGAACAACGCCGCAGCGGGCGATGTCACGGACAATAAGGCGTATATGCGTGGTGGTTCGGCTGCACAGCTCATCGGCGGTGTGGTCAATGGCGCCGTTGCAACGGGCAAGGCATCGGGCAACCGCGCCGAGGTGTCGGGCGGCTCAAGCGTCTTTATTGCGGGCGCACGTATTGTTGACAGCGGAGCGACGAGCGAGGCTTCGGACAACCACGCCGTTGTCAGCGGTGCGAGCGCTGCTCTTGGCGACATCTATGGCGCCATCACGAACGGTACGGGTGCGGCGAAGGACAATACAGCAACGATCAGCGGTTCCATCACCGCCAATGATGTTGTCGGCGGGCAGTCCGTGACGGGCAATGCCGAGGGGAATAAAGTCGAATTTACACAGGCAACGGCGACCAACGTGCGGGGCGCACGCATCACAGGAAGCGGTGCGGGCAGTGCCATCAATAACGAGGCAACGATTGCGGGCGGCTCGGTGACGGGCGCTGCGGCAGGTGCCGAGATTCAGAATGTCGCTGCGAACGGCACGGTGGAGAAGAATACACTGACGATCACGGGCGGCACGGTCAATGGCGACAGCTACGGCGGCATCACGTACGGTACGGGCGATGCTGTCCAGAACGGTGTCGTTGTGAGCGGCGGCAGTACGATCCTGAACAATGTATACGGCGGCTCTGCCGCTTCGGGCAGTGCCACGAAGAACTATGTGAAATTCGAGGAGGCAACTGCCCAGAGCATCACAGCCGGTCGGGTTCAGGGCGGTGCGGGCGCTGTTTCGGAAAATAAGGTCGAGATGGAAAGCGGCTCGGTGACGAACGTCACCGGCGGTCTGAGCAATGGCTCCGGCACGGTGGAAAAGAATGAGGTCAAGATCGCGGGCGGCATGGTCAACAGCGGTCTTGTTTATGGCGGACAGAATATCGGCACGGGCGCGGCATCGTCGAATATCGTCGAGCTGACGGGCGGCGCGATCACTGCCGATGTGTACGGCGGCTTGGCGGGCAGCGGAGCTGCTGACAGCAACAAAGTTACGGTCAAGAAGGCTGTTACGGGCAATGTCTTTGGCGGCAGAGCAGGCGCCAGTGCCTCGGGGAACACGGTTGATCTCGGTGCCGTAACGGTTACGGGAGTCGTTGTTGGCGGTCAGGGAAGCACGGCAAATAACAATACGGTCAATATGGATGGCTCCACGGTCGGCGGTGTCATTACCGTCGGCGCTGCGGGCGGTACGGGCAATACGCTGACGGTGAAGGGCACGAACAGCGCCGGCAATATCACGGGCTTCCAAAAGGTCAGCTTCGACCTTTCCACAGCATCCACGACGAATCCAATGCTGAGCCTCACGAACGCAACCTCGTTTGACTGGGACGCACTCGAAGTGAAGAACGCGGAGCAGCCCAACCGGCTCGTTCTGATGCAGAATACAGCGGGAATTTCGCTCGGCAGCAGCTATAACGGCGCAAAGAGCGTAAGCGACGGTGATGATACGACGGAGTTCAACATCGACACGGAGAACCACGGCAACTGGGATCAGAAGATCGTCTCCGAGAGCTATAAGTATCGTGGACAGAAGACTGCAGTAGCAGCGCCGTCCTTTGATACGACAGGAGTCTACGGCGGCATCTCGCAGGTGGGCAATACGACGCAGTGGAATGACATCACCGTGTCGGGCGTCGGCTATACAAATGCCTACGGCGGTTATACACATGTTCCTGCAACCGGCTCCGGCAAAGCAAAGTCGTCGGAGAAGGAGAACAGTCACCACAACAAGATCACCATTGCCGGTTCAAATATCTCCGGTACGGTCTATGGCGGCTATACGGATGCGACAGCGGGCAAGGCGACGAACAACACGGTCAATGTTAAGAGTGGTTTCGCTGCGAATGTGGTTGGCGGTCAGTCCACGGGCGATGCGACGGAGAACATCGTCAATATCAGCGGTGGCAATGTGACGAATGTCATAGGCTCGATCTCCACGGGCGGCGCAGCCTCGGGCAACGAGATTACGCTCGGCGCGGTGAACATTGCGGGTTATGTCATGGGCGGTCAGGGCGCAACGGCGACGAATGACAATAAGGTCACGCTGGAAGGCAATACCACGGTCAACGGCACCGTCTACGGCGGCTCCCTTGCGGGCACGGGCAACACGCTGACGGTGAGGGGCAACAACTCTGCGGGCAACATCACAAACTTCCAGAAGGTGAAGTTTGACCTCGACAGTACGTCGAATCCCGCCAATGCCATGCTCGCACTTGGAACAAGTGTGACCAATATCAACTGGACAGCGCTTAAGGCGATCAACGCGGAGACGGGCACGGCGAAGGGTGCACGCACGCTCCTGTCAAATGCGAATGGTTTCGGCATCACAGGCTATACGACCGATGGAACCTATGTATCCGAGACGGACGCGCACGAATACTTCATCGATACCGACACGCATACGGATTCTGGCGCAACGCAGATCAACCTCGACGACTATCAGTTCAAGGGTGCCGTTGTCTCCAAGGGGGCAGATCCGAATAATACGTGGGCAGGGCGCTCCAAGCGCGGCAACACGACGCAGGACAATAAGCTGACCATCACGGGCGGCACGGGAACGAACGCCTACGGCGGCTGGACGTCGACCGGTTCCACCACGACAACGCATAAGGATAAATTCGACAGCAAGAACAACACGGTGAACCTGAACGGCGGCTCGATCACGAATGTCTACGGCGGCTACACCACCTCGGCGGGCGGCAAGGCGACGGGCAATATCGTCAATGCTGGAGGCAGCACCGTGACAAACGTTGTCGGCGGTCAGTCCGACGGTGATGCGACGGGGAATACGGTAAACGTCACCGGCGGCAACGTGACGAATGTCACGGGCGGCGTGTCTACGACCGGCGCAGCCTCGGGCAATACGATCAACCTCGGTGCCGTGAACATTGGCGGAAACGTGACCGGCGGTCAGGGCATTACGACAACGGGCAATAAGGTCAACGTGGAAGGAACGACCGTAGCCGGCAGCATCACAGGTGGTTCTGCGGGCAGCACGGATAATGTGCTGACTGTCAAGAATGCGAATACGGCGAACAGCATTGCAGGGTTCGACAAGGTGAGCTTTGACACGGACAGCGCAACGACGAGTCCGATGCTTACGCTGAGCGGCGGCGCATCCACCCATGTTTGGGGAACCCTTGAGGCGACTGGCACATCTGCAGGTCCCATTACGTTGATGCACAGCAATGCAGTGATGACGTTTACGGGCTATGACGGTGCGCGCAGCAGAATCGACGGGGATGATACGACAGAGTACAACATCGACACCGTGAGCCATACGGATACGGATCGTGACGTTGTCTCCCAGAGCTATCGCTATCGTGGACAGACGACTGCAGTACCTACGCCGTCCTTTGATACAGCGGGAGTCTACGGCGGCATCTCGCAGGTGGGCAACGCGACGCGGGAGAACGAGATCACCGTGTCGAACAGCAGCTACACGAATGCCTACGGCGGTTATACGCATGTTCCCACCACGGTCGGCGCGGGAGTAGTCCGGTCGACGGAGACGGAGAGCAGCCACGCCAACAAGATCACGATTGCCGGCAGTGCGAACATCGGCACGGTCTACGGCGGCTATACGGATGCGACAGCGGGCAAGACGTGGGAGAACACGGTCAATGTCACGGGCGGCTCTGCGACGAATGTCGTCGGCGCATGGTCTGCGGGCGATGCGACGGGCAACAAGGTGAACGTCAGCGGCGGCAATGTGACCAATGTCACGGGCTCGGTGTCCACGGGCGGTGCAGCCTCGAACAACGAGATTACGCTCAAGGGTGGCGTGACCGTGGGCAGTGTCCTCGGCGGTCAGGGTGCGACCACAGAGAAAAACAAGGTCAATCTGGAAGGTGCGACTGTAAACGGCGCCGTCACGGGCGGCATGACAGGCGGCGTTTCGAGCGGCACGGGTCATGAACTGACGGTCAGGAATACGAACAGGGCGGACAGCATTGTAGGCTTTGGCAATCTGAAATTCGATGTCGGCACTGCGGGGACGAATCCGATGCTCACGCTCACGGGCAGTGCATCCGCATTTGACTGGCAGAAGCTTGAGGCAATCGGCACGACCGCAGGTCCCGTCACACTGATGCAGAGCGGCGCAATGATGACGTTCAACGGCTATGATGGTGCGCTCAGCAAGATCGATGGCGGCGATACAACGGAGTTCAATATCGATACGGAGAACCGTACGGCTTCGGACAATAAGGTCATTGCACAGAGCTATCAGTATCGCGGACAGGCGAACGCAGTCACCATCGGCACGGATGTGTACGGCGGTATCTCGCGGGTTGCCAATGCGACGCGGGAGAACAATATCACCGTGTCGAGCGACACCTTTGACAATGCCTACGGCGGCTATACGGACTCTGTTCTGCCGCTGCCCGGCTCGGATGCGAAAGCCAGCTCGCAAGAGAAGAACGACAGCCACAATAATACGATTACGATTGATGGTGCGACCGTCAACAATACCGTCTACGGCGGCTACACGAACGCGGCGACGGGCACGGCGACGAAGAACACGGTCAATGTGACGGGCGGCACGGTCGCCAACGTGGTTGGCGGTTACTCCATGGCGGGCGCAGCCTCGGAAAACACGATCAATCTCGGTGCCGTGACCATCACGGGCAATGTCACCGGCGGTGAGGGTACTGCCACGAATGACAACAAGGTCAATGTGGAAGGCACAACCGTAAACGGCGTGATCTCCGGCGGCAACAATGCCACCTCGGGCAATACGCTGACGGTGAAGGGCACGAACAGCGCCGGCAATATCACGGCGTTCCAGCACGTGAACTTCGATGCCTCCACGGCAAACGGCACCACCATGCTTACACTGGGCAGCGCGTCCAATCTTAACTGGGCTGCGATCGGGGCAAGCAATATCTCCGCAACTCCCGTTACGCTGATGAGCGGTCCAAGCATTTCGTTCGGTTTAACCTACGATGGGGCGATCAGCGCGATCAATGAGGCGGATACAACAGAGTTCAATATCGACACGGAGAATCGTACGGGGACGGATACGAAGGTCATTGCCCGCAGCTATCAGTACAGCGGTGTGACGAGTCAGCAGACGCCGGTCGGTTCGACGGATGTCTACGGCGGCATCTCGAAGGTGGGCAACGCAACGCGGGAGAACAATATCACCGTGTCGAGCGGCAGCTACACGAATGCCTATGGCGGCTACACGGATGTTCCCCTGTCCGGCACGGATGCAAAAGCTCTGTCGGCAGAGAAGAATGACAGCCATGACAACAGTGTCACGATTGATGGCGCTGCGGTGGGTACTGTCTACGGCGGCTATGCAACATCGCCGACGGGCAAGGCGACCAAGAACACGGTCAACATCACAAGCGGCACAGTTACCAATGCGGTCGGCGGTTATTCCACCGGCGATGCAAAGGAGAACACCGTCAACGTCAAGTTCAATGTCACGGGCGACGTGACAGGTTCTGTGTCCACGGGCGGTGCAGCTTCGGCGAACGTCGTAAGCCTCGACAATATCACGGTCGGGGGCAATGTCACGGGCGGCAGCGGCGCGACGACGGAGGACAATATCATCCATCTGAACAAGACGACCGTCACGGGCAATATCACGGGCGGCACGGCTGCGTCCGGTACGGGCAACACGCTCGTCGTTCATCCCGGCGCATCGAAGGCGCAGAGCCTTGCGGGCATCCAGAACATCAATTTCTTCCTCGATGATACGCATGACAAGACGGCTCCGGTTCTCGAACTCACCACGACGGGGACGCAGAACTTGCAGGGCGTAGGCATCGGCGTCGGCGTTATCGACGGCGCACATCCTGCGTACCGTGTGAACGAGCAGTTCAGCCTCATCAAGGCGCCCGGCGGCACGATCCAGACCGATCCCACGATCCGGAATACGTCGTCGGCGATGCAGGGCGTATCGCTCCGCTATGAGTTCGATGTCGCACAGACGGCGACGAACGAGGTCTCTGCCGTTGTCAAGAAGGCAGAGCTGATCGAGCAGACGAAGTCCTTTGTTGAGACGCGTGCCGGAGCAACGGCGTTCATCAATCAGGGCGTGGACTTCCTCGTTGCCAACAACATTCAGGCAGCGAAGGACGCTGCTTCTGCCGGAAAGGCGGATGAGGCGACTGCACCCAAGGGCTATCAGCTCTGGGCAGGCATCGGCGGTAACCGCATGCACTCTGAGAGCGGTTCCTACGTCGAGACGAACGGCTGGAATGTCGGTGTCGGCTGGGCGCGTGAGAATGCGCTGAAGGATGGCAAGGCGGTCTATGGTCCCTTCCTCTCCTACGGCAACGGCAGCTATGACTCCTACCTCAACGACAATACGCACGGCAGCGGCAAGTTCCGCACCTTTGGTCTTGGCGTCATGGCTCGGTTCGAGAAGAACGATGGCATGTGGTACGAGGGATCGCTGCAGGGTGGTCGCGTGAAGAGTGACTACAGCGGAAGCATCTACGCCGGTGTCAATTCGTCGTATGATGTTTCAAACACCTACTGGTCAGGTCATCTCGGTGCCGGCAAGGATATTCAGCTCAAGGACGATGCGAAGATCACGCCGTACCTGCGTTACTTCTGGTCGCATCAGGGCGGTGTAACGGCGCATCTGAACACGAATGAGGACTATGACTTCTCCGAGGTCACCTCGCACAGAACGCGCCTCGGCTTCCGCTACACGCGTCAGAACGAGGCAGCCGGCGAGTTCTATACGGGACTTGCATGGGAGTACGAGTTCAGCGGCAGCGCACATGCGTCCTATCAGGGCTATGATACGCCCAGCCCGAGCCTCAAGGGGTCGAGCGGAATGCTCGAACTCGGCTACCGCTTTATCCCTGCAGACAGCAGGATGCGCTACGATCTGCGGCTCACGGGATGGCAGGGCAAGCGTCGCGGCCTCAGCGGCGACCTTGGCGTCAAGTGGATGTTCTAAAATTTAATAGGTAGATTTCTATCGACTCTGCACGGGTTTTCCTGTGCAGAGTCTTTTTTTGCAATAAAATAGGGGCTGCACTCCGAGTGCCCCTATCGGCTCGCTGCGCTCGCCACTTACTGACCTGTCCGAGAAGCAAGCCCGAAGGGTGCAGCTGAGCGGGTAACAGGTCGTATGGGAAAACCTCCCAAGAACACAAGCCGAAAGGCGAAGTGTGATTGGAAGAGGTTGACCGCTCCCCCGTAGCGACGGGGGAAGCTGATATAGCGTTTCTCCAAGCTCCCGTCGTGACGGGGAAAGCTGTGAGCCGTACCCCAAAGCCTATCCTGCCGCAGCGGGGGGAGGTGGCACGCGACAGCGTGACGGAAGGGGCGCTATGGGCGTTGTGGGCGGTTCTATCGTACGAGAGTCGTATGAGGATGGAGCGCCCCTATCGGCTCACTGCGTTCGCCACTTCCCCCGTAGCGACGGGGGAAGCTGATATAGCGTTTCTCCAAGCCCCCGTCGTGACGGGGAAAGCTGTGAGCCGTACCCCAAAGCCTCCCCTGCCACAGCGGGGGAGGTGGCACGCGACAGCGTGACGGAAGGGGCGCTTTGAACGAGGGAAAGCCAATAGACGATCGGAAGGAACGAAAGGAAGGAACGGAATGAATCTCAGGAAGAACATGCGCCGCGGCAGCCTTGCGGCACTGATTACACTTGCACTCACGAGTTCGGCGCTTGCCATGCCGACGGGCGGTGTTGTGCAGTCGGGCGATGTGAACATCGGCGGCAGTACGGATTTTTCGACGGTAGCAAACGGCGCAACCATCGGAGCGACGACGGACAGTACAATCAACTGGAATACGTTCAATATTGCAAGCGATGAGACGCTGAACTTTAACATCGCCGATGGCACGACGCTTGTCAACAATGTGACAGGATCACAGCTCTCCAATATCCTCGGCAAGATGAATCAGCCGGGTGGTGGCGGTTACGGCGGCGACGTCGTGCTCGTCAACCCAAACGGCATCCATGTTGGCGGGAACGCTGTGCTGAACGTCGCCAATCTGACCCTCTCCACACTCGCCATGACGGAGAGCGGCAATCAGCTCAGCTTTGCCAAGGGAGCGACCAACGGGACGATAAACATTGACGGGAGCGCGACGTTCAATGCTGTAGACAACGTTTCCATCTTCGCAGGCAAGGTAAATGTGGCGGACGGCGTCACATTCAATCTGGGCGACGGCTCGATGAACAAGACGATACTCGAAATCAAGGCGATGGATCGTGCGGACTACACAATGGTGGGGGAAGATGCGAAGGTACAGAACTTTACCCACAATGCGGGCAACGATGTCGTCTTCAACGGCACGGTCAACGTCAAGAACAATCAGGAGGGCGAGGTCGAGATCGGCGGCGCGACGGTCTCCGCGACAGGGGCGAAGTTCTACGGCAATCAGCTTGAGACCACACTCTATGCGGCGGGCAAGATGGGCATTGATGAGCGCGCTGCGGATCGCAACGATCACCGCTACACCGCTGAGACGACAGCGGCAAATACCCTTACGGCAGATGGCATCGAGGCACGGGGCTCCTCTGCTGATGCAAAGGGCGAGCAGCTCAGCCTTGGCGGCGGTGTCGTGAGCGTGAAGAACAGCAGCGCCAAGGTGGATACGCTCTCCATCGAGGCACTCTCAAGCTACACGGGCAAGGGCGACGGTGTGCTCATCGAGACGAAGACGGCGACCGACCGCACCGTCAGCGTTGCGGGATCGACGTTTGATGCAGCAAAGGTTACGGTCTACGGCGGCAAAGTGACGGTCGATGAGAAGACGAAGTTTAACGGTGGGGATTCACAGAAGGACTTCGAGATCGTCGCGGGCAGCATCGACCATGAACAGAATCGCTATACGACAGTGCAGGGCAATGACATTGCGTTCCACGGCGATATCTCGGGCTATAAGGATACAGAGGATCATCCGATCATGTTCCTCGGCAATACCGTGAATCTCGACCATGCCTCCATCATCAATGCGGGCAGACTGAATGTTGCTGCAGCCAATGAGATGGTCCAGTCAGAGCACGAGGTGACGCACAAGGCGACGACGGAGAATACCGTGAGTGCCAAAGATGCAGTCATTAACACGGTAGATGATACATGGCTGGTTGGCGGCAAGGTGGCGGTCAAGGACAGCAAACTCACAAGCGGTGAGGAGGTCGTCCTGGTCGCGGTACAGAAGGCAGACCTTGAAAAGCATACGGGAGCAGCCACGGCGGCGAATACCGTCCGCATGGAGAATGTCGAAGCCAATGTGAAGGGGCTTACGACGATCAGTGGCAAGACGGATCTGACGGGGACGAAGATTGCTGCGGGCAAAGAGGTTTCCTTCCTGATTGGCAATGAGGTCAATGGCGACAAGATCTCCGTGACGAAGGACAATGTACTCACCCTGCGCAAGACGACCATCAATGCCCCCGTCGCGGAGCTTGGCGCTGCAGGTGTCGAAGCGTATGAATACAGCACGGTCGCTGCTTCGAACGAGCTGAAAGCACTTTCCGTTACACATACGGATGGTTCTGCGGGGGTCTATCTGCGGGATGCCGACTCCCACATTCGCGCGAATGGGGAGGACGCCTCCGTCTTCAAGGTGGTGAACACAAAGCCCGAGCCGAAGCCTGAGCCACAGCCGCAGCCGCAGCCTGAGCCGCAGCCGCAGCCTGAGCCGCAGCCTGAGCCGCAGCCGCAGCCTGAGCCGCAGCCGCAGCCACAGCCGAAACCTGAGCAGCCAAAGCCAGAGCAGCCGAAGCCGGTGCCGACGCCTGAGCTGTCCAAGACGGCAAAGGAGAATATCGCGGCAGGTGAAAATATGGTGAAGGAAGCCTTTGCGAAAAATGAGACGCAGGAGAACCGCGCTAGGGTGCTCGTCGAGGCAGTTACCAAACTGAACGAGAAGGCAAAGTCGTCCCCAATCGAAACCTCATACGTGGTTAAGGGTGCAGTGGATCAGATTGCCACGGACACGACCCTCACGCGTGAGGACAAAACGGTGCTCCAGTGCGCCGTCCTCGAAGCCTACGCACCCACGCAGGAGGCAAAGACGGTGCAGGACAACACCGCCACCAACGCCCTCAATGAGGCTGTGAGAGCAGCGGCAAATGTCTCCGTCGCACCGGTCTATCCCGACGAGACCGAGGCGGAGGATGCCATTACGTTCGCGTAAGAGTTGCTTCTTTGACAGGAAAAAGAGCAGTCGCTTTGGCGGCTACTCTTTTTTCTTGCTTTTTGTACGAGTTTTGGTACAATAAAACTGAAAGGACGTGATTGTATGGTGGCGGTGAATTTTTCGACGCTGCGGAGTAATTTGAAGTCCTATTGTGATGCGGCAACGCGCGATGCGGAGACGATTATCGTGACGCGGCGCAATGAGGAGAATGTTGTGCTGATGAGCCTTGAAAACTATAACAATCTGTTGGAGAATGTCTTTCTGATGAGTGACCGACGCAACTATGCACACATCGTCGAGGGGGTTGAGCAGCTGCGTGCGGGGCGCGTGACGGCGAAGTCGACGGCGGAGTTGGAGCGGCTGGTCGATGAATAAGGTGTTCTCGGAGAATGCGTGGCGGGACTTCATGGCGTGGGTGCAGGAGGATCGCAAGATCGCACGCAAGATCAACGAACTGCTGAAGGATATCGAGCGAAACGGGCATGAGGGCATCGGCAAGCCCGAACCTCTGCGTCACGACCTCGCGGGCTATTGGAGCCGGCGCATCACGCAGCGGGATCGGCTGATCTATACGTTTGACGAGAAAAACATTTACATCGCCGCCTGCAAGGGGCATTATGAATAAGAGCGGAGTGCTTTCCATACGGCAAAGGCTCCGCTCTTTCACACGATATGATATTTCTTCCACGGGATCTGGTTGAGCCGCAAGCCGCTCAAAAAATCCACAATGTCCTTGCGTCCATAGTATTGGGGCTTGCCGCCCGGTGTGAGGCTCATCAGGATGATCGGCATGCCGGGAAAGAAGCGCATGAGGGCGCGGCGGGTCTGCGTCGACTTGATGGTGTAGCGCGTGACCTCGGGTGCGACGTGAATGATGGCGAAGGTCACGCCCTTCTCGATGATGACGGCTCCCTCGATGGTCATGTGCGCATCTCCTCTCTATATTTCGCCCATTGTAGCAAAGCGCATCGTACATTACAAATTAAATTGAAAAGAACTATTAAAACAAGGTTGCATAAAAGGCGGGAAGCCCGTATAATAGCGATAAGGGGTATGAATCGCAAATTGGCGCATTCATAGCCATACCTTATGGTATTGACGGAAAATTCAAAAAGCCTTCTTTTGAATGTATACAGTTGTGGAAGGAGTTTCGTTTTTTGCGTCGAATGACGTAAGGGTACTGATATTCAACGATGGCAGTACGCGGCGCGCGGCTCTGCACTCCATAAGCGGGAGGCAGGGGCGATTTTCTTGCGTCTTTTGCGCTGCGGGGCTGTCGGAGGAGGAATATGAGGCAGGTTTTATCGGCGTATCGGAGGCAGATTGTCCTCTCGTTTGCGGCGGCGGCACTCGTGGGCTGCAGCACGCTTCTCCTCATGGGGGAGCTGCAGCACGTTGGTGCGATGCTCGCAGGCGCGGGGGCGGCGGCACTCTACTTTGCACAGATGGCGCAGCGCATCATGCGTGCGGCGCGTCTGGGGGCGGCGGGAACGTCGCAGGTGCAGGTGGGGCTGGTGCTGATGCTCGTGCTGATCGGGGCCGTCCTCTGGGCGGCAACGACGGCGGGGGTGCATTATTTCTTTGCGGCGGTGGGAGGCTTTCTCCTCACGCACGCGATCATGATGGTGCAGCTGATCGTGCGGACGATACGCGCCGATAGACGAGGTTCTTAGAACCTCGGTAGGTAACTGGGGGAGATCCCCCCGAGGGAGGTAGAGGTTATGCACGAAATCGGTGTTCGCGAGGCAGTGCAGATCGCCGGATTTACCTTCAATTCGCAGACGCTGGTGATGACGTGGATCTCGATGGTCGTCGTCCTCTTCATCGGTTGGCTCGCGACGCGCAATCTCAGGGTTGTGCCGACGTCGAACTGGCAGATGATGATGGAGACGGTGATCGAGGCGCTTCATGACCAGGTCGAGGAGAACATGGGCCCGCGCGGGCGTGGATTCCTGTCCACGTTCATCGTGTCGCTGTTCCTGTTCCTCCTCGTGTCGAATTGGATCGGTCTGATTCCGACGATGGCATCGCCAACAAATGATCTGAACACCACATTGGGACTGGCTCTGCTGGTCATCGTCATGATGCATGTGCTGGGGCTCGCGGTGAAGGGGATGCACTATGTGGCGCATTTCTTCCAGCCGGTCGCACCGTTCATCATCATCAACATTGTCGAGGAGGTTGCGAAACCGATCACGCTGTCGTTTCGTCTATTCGGCAACATCTTGGCGGGTGAGATTCTCATTCACATCCTGCTGCAGCTTCTCGGGAATGGCTCCACCATCCCCTCGGTGATCTGGCTGGCGTTCAGTGTGTTCGTCGGCATTGTGCAGGCGCTGGTCTTTACGATGCTCTCCACGGCTTATATTGGAGCCGCAATCAAAACAGACGGCGGTCACTAAGCTTTCTCGTGCAACATGCACATCATCTAAGATTTTGTTCAACTGTTTAAGGAGGATCTTTTCATGGAAAACGCAATCATGGTCGCAGGCGCTCTTATCGGTGCGGGTCTCTGCTTTGGTCTTGCCGCGATCGGCGCGGGCATCGGTGACGGTCTTGTCACGGGTCGCTTCATCGAGGGTCTGGCACGTCAGCCGGAGGCGGGCGGCGTTCTCTTTACGCGTACGCTGATCTCGGTCGGTCTGATCGAGGCGCTTGCCATCATCGGCGTCGTTTTCGGCATCATCATGCTCTATGCAAATCCGCTGATTCACTAAGAAGTATGAATTGCACGGATTTTGCAAAGGGGGCATAGGAATTGAGCGAAATTACGCAAGGGCTGATTGATCTCAACGGGACGCTGCCTGTCCAAATCATCAACTTCCTGATTCTCGTTGCACTCCTGCGTGCGGTGGCGTACAAGCCGATTGTCCGCATGATGGATGAGCGCAGGGCAAAGATCGCCGAGAGCATCGAAAAGGCGGACGCGGATGCGGCTGCTGCCGAGGCGACGCTGAACGAGTACAAGGCACAGCTTGCCGCCGCGCGTACGAAGGCACAGGAGATCGTCGATCAGGCGGAGAAGCGTGCCGGCGAGGAGCGCGAGGCGAGCATCCAGGCGACGAAGCGCGAGATCGAACAGATGAAGAAGGCGGCCGAGGTTCAGATGGAGCGCGAGCGCGCCCATGCGGTCGAGCAGCTGAAGGCAGAGGTTGTCGCGCTGTCGCTCGCAGCGGCGGGCAAGATCATCCAGAAGAATCTGGAGGCGAAGGACAACGATGCCATCATCGGCGAGTTTATCGCAAAACTCGACGCGAACAAGATTGGTGATGCGCCATGCTGAACATGGAACTTGCACGCAAGTACGCACGCGCAATCTTCGAGCTTGCCTGTGAGGATCATGCGCTCAAGGAGTACGGTGCAGATCTGGCGAAGGTGCAGCAGCTCTATCATGACTGCCCGGAGCTGAAGGCGTATCTCTGCAACCCGAACATCCAGCCGGAGGACAAAAAGTCCCTCCTGAAGGAGGTGTTCGAGGGCGGCGTGCGTGAGACGGTGCTGAACTTCCTCCTGCTGCTCGTCGACAAGCGGCGCATGATGGTGTTCGACGCGATCAGCACGATTTTCGTCCAGCTCTCGAACGAGAAGCTTGGCATCGCCGTGGCGGACGTCACGACGGTGGACGCGCTCGCGCCCGCACAGCTGCAGGAGCTGACGGAGAAACTCGAACGCATCACGGGCAAGCAGGTATCCCTGCGCGAGCACCGCGATCCCTCGCTCATCGGCGGCGTGGTGGTGCGCATCGGCGACCGCCGCATCGACGGCA
>ERZ773022.1443-NODE-1443-length-15890-cov-6.262078_pt1 | contig 15890 bp, 15 predicted proteins | sample MGYA00580839_ERZ773022 | MGnify/ENA primary metagenome ERZ773022 (study PRJEB29015, sample SAMEA2738020) | human oral metagenome | biome: human oral; feature: human-associated habitat; material: dental | place: China | collected 2044 ... | reverse complement strand
ATAAAAATGATGTTAGACTTACAACAAATAATAAAAAAGATACACCATTTTCAACTGTATTTTCAATTATTCATGAAGCAGGACATGGAATTTATGAGCAACAAACTGCTGATAATTTAATAGATACTTTACTTGGTGCAGGGGGAAGTATGGGATTACATGAATCGCAATCAAGATTTATGGAAAATATAGTTGGTAGAAATAGAGCATTTTGGAAACCATTATACAAAAAAGCTATGGGATTTTATCCATTCTTAAAAGATATAGATTTTGAAGAATTTATTAAGCAAATAAATAAGATTGAACCTGAACTTATAAGAACTGAGGCAGATGAATTAACTTATTCACTACATATTATGATAAGATATGAAATAGAAAAAATGATATTTGCTGGTGAAGTAAGTATAGATGATTTACCAAAGATTTGGAATCAAAAAATGATAGAATATTTAGGAATTGAGCCTAAAAATAATTCAGAAGGACTTATGCAAGATGTTCATTGGTATTGTGGTTTAATTGGATATTTTCCTTCTTATGCAATAGGAAATGCTTATGCTTCTCAAATATATAATACTATGAAAAAAGATTTTGATGTAGATAAGGCTTTGGAAAATCAAGATTTAAAAAAAATAACTGATTGGCTTGGAGAAAAAATTCATAAATATGGAAGATTAAAAGACACTCCTGTTATAATTAAGGAAGTTACAGGAGAAGAGTTGAATCCAAAATACTATATTGAATACTTAAAAGAAAAATATAGTAAAATTTATCAAATTTAAGTTGACAATTTCAAAATTTTACTGTACTATTATAGTAATAAAAAAATATGAATGTTTAGGAATAGAATAAAAAAATATTAAGGAGGAAAACTATGGGAGCATTTGATGATTTAACTGGAAAATTGGATGAACTAAAAGATACAGTTGCAGATAAAGCAAAAGAATTAAAAGAAGAAGCAGAAAAAAAAGCAACTGAATTAAAGAACAAAACAGCTGAAAAGGCAGATGAACTAAAAAATAAAGCAGTTGATAGAGCAAAAGAATTTAAAGAAGGTGCAGAAAAAAAAGCAACTGAATTAAAAGACAAAACAACCGAAAAAGCAGAAGAATTAAAAGATAAGGCTATTGGTGGGGTAGATAGTTTTATAAATAAAATAAAAAAATAGGTTTAATATGGGGGTTGTTAATTTTAACAACTCCTTTGAATTTATAAATTGAGATAGGAGGAAATTATTATGAAAAAAATATTAATGTTAGTAGCTTTAGTTTTAGGAGTTAGTGCAATGGCAGAAGATGCTACAAATACTGCAAATACAGGAGTAACTACTACTATAAAAAAAGAAGCTAAAAAAGTAGAAGAAAAGATGTCAGATGTTAAGGAAGACGTAAAAAAGGAAGCTAAAAAAGCAGGAGAAAAATTAGAAAATGCTAAAAATAAGGTAGAAGAAAAGATGTCAAATGCTAAAAAAGATGTCAAAGCGGATACTAAAAAGGCAGAAGCAAAAGCAGCAGATGTTAAGGAAGATGTAAAAAAAGATACTGAAAAGGCAGGAGAAAAATTAGAAAACGCTAAAAATAAAGTAGAAGAAAAGATGTCAGATGCTAAAAAAGATGTCAAAGCAGATGCTAAAAAAGTAGAAGCAAAAGCAGCAGATGTTAAAGCAGATACTAAGAAAGATGCTGAAAAAGTTGAAGTAAAAGCTGATGAAACAAAAGATAAAGCAGGAGAAAAGATTGAAGCAGCAAAAGATAGTACAAAAAAAACAGCTAATACTGTAAAGAAAAATGTAAAGAAAACTGCTAAAAAAGTTAAAAAAGCTGTAAAAAAAGTAGAAGCTAAGGTTGAAGAAAAAGCTGAAGCTGTGGCAGATAAAGTAGAAGCAAAAAATTAAGTTTAAATTAAAAATATTAAAGACTATTGTAAGTTTAGTTTACTAAGGCTAAATTTTTCAATAGTCTTTTTTATTCTTCATAGAAGTATATCTATCTATTTAGAAAATGAAATAAAAAGGAAAAAGAGTTATTTTAAGTTATATAAAATTAAATGGAGGTAGATATATGGAAATGACAAAATTATTGGTTAAAGATTTAATGAATGGTAAATTTGAATTATTTTCTGATTATATTTACAAAACAAAGGAATACCCTATCAAAGTTCCAAAGGGCTTTGTGACAGATTATGCAAGTATTCCAAAATTATTGAGAGCTATAATTCTTCCTTATGGAAAACATAGTGGAGCAAGTGTGGTTCATGATTGGCTATATTCTTCTAATTGTAATTTAGATATAAGTAGAGAAAGAGCAGACAAGATATTTTTGGAGATATTAAAAGAGGAAAAAGTAAATTTTTTGCTAAGAATACTTATGTATATTGCAGTAAGAAAATTTGGTAGAAGTAGATTTAGAAATGGAGTTTAATTACTCCATTTTTTGTTAAAAAGTATATTTTTATTAAAAAAAATGATAAAATATATACAATATATAGTGTTTAAATATAATGAAAGCTGAGGAAATTTTATGAAAATATCTGATATTATAAAAAGATCAACTATAATTCCAAATTTAAACATAAAAAGTAATTTAATTTTTCCATTAGACATTGATGTAGATCGAATCAATATTAATGAAATAAATGAAGAACTTATTTATTTTGAAGATAATAAAAAAATTATTGGAAGTATAAGTAAAGATTTAATAGCTTATCTACAAAATAAAAAAATATATAATTTTTTAACAAATATTATGGATAAAATTGAAGAGGGAATTATAGCAGTTGATGAAAATGGTAAGATATTTTATGCAAATAAGAATTATTCCAAAATTTTAGGAATACCTTTATACTATATTATAGGAAAATATATTCAAGATATAGAAAAAGAAGCTACTATTATAAAAGTTCTTGACACTCATAAGGAAATATTAAAAAAAAATAATTATATAAAATCCCTTAATAAATATGTTGATGTAAAAATATTACCTATATTTATTGAAGGTAAATTTAAAGGAGCTATTTCAATTTTTAATGACATTACTGAAATAATAAATTTAAATAAAGAAGTCATAAGAATTTCAAGTGTAATAGAAGAGTATAATCAAAAATTAGAAAATATTAAAGAATTAAAAAATTCTAAAATAATTGGAGAAGACCCTAAATACTTAGAACTTATTACAAAAGCAGTCATTGTTTCTAAGACTGATGCAACTGTTCTTATTTTAGGAGAGAATGGAGTTGGAAAAGATGTTTTAAGTAATTTTATACATAGTAATAGTAAAAGAGCAAATAAGCCATTTATTACTTTAAATTGTGCAGCAATTCCAGAAAGTTTAATTGAAAGTGAATTATTTGGCTATGAAGGAGGTTCATTCACAGGAGCAAAACAAAAGGGAAAAATAGGGAAATTTCAATTAGCAGATCAGGGAACAATTTTTTTAGATGAAATTGGAGATATGAGTCCAACTATGCAGGCAAAGTTATTACGAACTTTGGAAACTGGCGAGATTGAAAAAATAGGGAATGCATCAAATATTAAAGTTAATGTAAGAGTTATCGCAGCTACTAATCAAAATTTAGAAAAGAAAATAAAAGAAGGAAATTTTAGAGAAGATTTATATTACAGACTAAGTACAATAACTTTTGAAATCCCTCCTTTAAGAGAAAGAAATCATGATATTATATTACTTATTAATAACTATCTTAATTATTATAATAAGAAATATAATAAAAATCTAAAAATATCAAGCAGGGCATACTCAGCTTTATTAGAATATAATTGGCCTGGAAATATAAGAGAATTAAAAAATTGTATAGAACATGCAGTTATTTTAACAAATAATGATTGCATTTATCTAGAGAATCTTCCTAAAAAATTTCAAAATGATGTTATAGAAAATAAATCCATAACACTTGAAGAACTTTTAAATAAGAAAGAAAAAGAGATTATATTAAATTCACTTATAAATAATAATTGGAATAAAGAGGAAGTAGCAAAAAAATTAGGTATTGGAGAAAGAACTCTATATAGAAAAATAAAAAAATATAGAATAAATTGTCAAAAAAGTCAATAAAAAATCTAATAATTGACAAATTTGGCAAAAATATATAAGTAAAGAAAAGCTAGTGAACGAAATTTTAATGCTTTTCTTTATTTTTTATTTGGTATACTTTTTGCTTATATATTATATAAGATTAATTATACTAAAAATGAGGTGATTTTTATGAAAAAAAAAGTTTTAATTGGAGGAGGACAAGGTTTTTGGGGAGATAGTCCAGATGCTGCCATAGACATGGTAAAAAATGGGAATCTTAACTATCTTGCTTGTGATTATTTAGCAGAATTAACTATGTCTATATTACAGCGTCAAAAAAATAAAAATCCAAATACTGGTTATGCCCGTGATTTTATAGATTTATTTAAAGTAATAGGTAAAGAGAGCTATGAGAAAAACATTAAAATTATAAGTAATGCAGGTGGAGTTAATATAGAAGAGGCAGTAAAACAAATTAAAAATATTGCAGAAGAAAATAAAATGTCAGGATATAAGATTGGATATGTTTTAGGAGATGATTTAAAAGAAAAATTACCTGAATTATTAAAAGAAGGTTATGAATTTATAAATTCAGATAATGGTAGAAAGTTAATAGAAATACAAGATAAAATATTAAATGCTAATGTTTATTTTGGAAGAGAGCCAATTATTGAATGTTTAAAAGGAGGTGCTAATACAGTTTTAACAGGAAGAGCAGCTGATTCAGCATTATTTTTATCACCATTAATGTATGAGTTTGGTTGGAGAGATGATGATTATGACAATATTGCTAGAGGAATTATAGTAGGGCATTTATTAGAATGTGGAGGACAGGGAGCAGGTGGAAATTATGATTATGATTGGAGAGTAGTACCAGAAATGGATAATTTAGGTTTCCCAATAGCAAGTGTTTCAGAAGATCATACATATATCACCAAGACAAAAACTAGTGGAGGTTTAATTACAGAACAATCTTGTAAGGAACAACTATTATATGAAATTCATGATCCTGCTAATTATATAACACCAGATGTTATAGCTGATGTGAGTCAAGCAAAGTTAAAAGAAATTTCAAAAGATAAGGTAGAATTATTAGGAGTAAAAGGGAAAAAAAGACCAGACAATTTAAAATTATCAATAGGTTATCATGCAGGTTACAAAGTAGAAACATACCTAAATTTTGCTTGGCCAGATGCTTATGAAAAAGCTAAGTATGCAGCAGAAATTATTATGAAAAAAATGAAAAGAAAAAATTTAAAAGTTGAGGACATTAGAATAGATTTCTTAGGGCTAAATGCTCTTCATTTAGATATAGCCAATATGTCTGATGAATTAGTTAAAAATATGAATGAAGTTGTAATGAGAATAGCTATAAGAACTCTAACTAAAGAGGAAGCAGAAAAATTAATTCCAGAAATATCTCCTTTACAATTAAATGGACCACCAGGAGCAAGTTTTTTTGGAGGAAGAGCAAAAATTCAAAATGTAATAGGACTTTGGCCAACATTTATTCCAAGAGATATTGTCAAACTAACTTCACATATTTTGGAGGTAAAATAATGAAAAAAATGTATTTAAAAGATATTGCACATGGGAGATCAGGAGATAAAGGAAATATAAGTAATATTTGTGTTTATGCTAGAAGAGAAGAAGATTATCCTTTTTTAAAAAAATTTTTAACAGTAGACAGAGTGAAAGAGCATTTTAAAAATATAGTTACTGGGGAAATTACAAGATATCTTGTTGATTCATTAAATGGGATGAATTTTGTAATGAAGGAAGCATTAGGAGGAGGAGCAACTTTATCTCTTAGATTAGATTCTTTAGGGAAATCAATGGCTTCAGCATTAATGAGATTAGAAATAGATAGTGAATTATATAATAAATACAGAAAAGAGGGAGAAAACTATGAAGAAAAGTAATTATTCAGGATTTTATAAATTATCAGTTGAAGAAAGATTAGATGAAGTTGTTAAGTTTGCTAATTTAGATAAAGAGGATATTGAAAATATAAAAAATACAGATGCTTTAGATATTTCTAAGGCTGATAATATGGTTGAAAATGTTATTGGAAGATTTACTTTACCTATGGGAGTTGCTCTAAATTTCAAAATAAATGATAAAGATTATATAATTCCTATGGTTTCAGAAGAAGCATCTGTTATTGCTGCTGCTAGTAATGCAGCAAAGTTAGCAAGATCTTCTGGAGGATTTTATACTAGTAATACAGGTTCTATTATGATAGCTCAAATCCAAATTGTTGGAGTAAAAGATGTGAATTATACTAGAATGGTAATTTATGAAAATAAAGAAAGAATTTTAAAAATATGTAATGATAAAGATCCAGTTCTTGTTAAATTTGGAGGGGGAGCATTAGATATAGATGTTAGGGTTATAGAAACAAATTTTGAAAATATGGTTATTTTACATCTAAAAGTAAATACTTTAGATGCTATGGGAGCAAATGCTGTTAATACTATGGCAGAAGCAGTGGCACCATTTATTGAAACAATAACAGGAGGAACTGTATATTTAAGAATTTTATCTAATTTAGCAATTGAAAGATTAGTAAGAGCTAGAACAAAAATTAAAAAAGAAGAATTAGGAGGAGAAGAAGTAGTAGACAAAATAATATTAGCTTATACTTTTGCAGAAGCAGATCCTTTTAGAGCAACAACTCATAATAAGGGAATTATGAATGGTATTTCAGCTGTAGTCCTTGCTACTGGAAATGATACCAGAGCTATAGAAGCAGGAGCTCATGCTTATGCTTCTATAACAGGAAGCTATAAACCTTTAACAAAATGGGAAAAAGATAATAATGGTGACTTGGTAGGAACAATAGAATTACCATTAGCATTAGGATTGGTTGGAGGAGCAACTAAAATACATCCTACTGCAAAAACAGTAGTAAAAATATTAGGAGTTAAGTCAGCTACTGAATTAGGTGAAATTGTAGCTTCTGTTGGTTTAGCACAAAATCTTGCAGCAATTAAAGCACTTGCAACAGAGGGGATACAAAGAGGGCATATGTCTTTACATGCAAAAAATATAGCTAGTGTTGCTGGGGCAAAAGGAGAAGAACTAGATAGAATTGTAAAAAAAATGATAGAAGATAAAAATATTAATTTAGAATATGCAAAATCCCTACTAAAAAATAAGGAGTGAATAATATGAATAAAGAGACAAAGAATAAAAAATATACAGAAGTATGGGGAGATACAGTTGTATTAAAAGAATTATTGTATTCTTGTATTATTGGTGTTTTTTTAACAATGAGTATGTTTTTCTTAGGTCAAAAGATATTTCATAGTTTTGAAAATATAGAAAAAAGCTTAGCAAATGGATATGCTTTATTAATAGGAGTCATAGGATGCATAGCATCAGGAGCTATCTGTGCTAAATTATTTCGTCCTAAAAGAACGGTGGAGGAGAAATTTGAATTTGAAAATATAGAAAATATTCTGGAATCTGCTGGAATAACTTTAGAAGAAGAAAGAGAAGCACTATCAAAATTAGACTCAGAAACTATAAAAGAACTAGAAGATTTAGAATTATATGCTTTATTAGCTTTAATTCCTGAAGATTCAAAAAATTATAAAAAAGAATATAAAGAAAAGGCAAAAGGAGGGGTATAGATGACTTTATGGCTTATTGCTGGCGCATTTTTAGCTGCATTTTTAGGTGGTATTATATATTCTATTGTTGGAATTATCCCTGGAACTGATGAAACAGCAACCATGGCTCCTGTAACTTTAGTACTTGTATTATTAAAAGTTCATCCTATTATATTATTTTCATGGACTATTGGAATTATGGTTGCTATGCAAATAACACATACTATTCCAACTTCTATGGCAGCATTACCAGGAAGTACAATGGCTGTCCCTATGGTTTATTATAGTTCTTTAGCAAAACGATTAGGAATACCTCATATAGCAATGAGGAAAATGGCGGCAGGATCTTTAATTGGTTCTATTATTGCAGTTCCATTTTCAGTAATTTTTGCATATCTTTTAGCTCCATTAGGAGATAAGATTAGTCCTTATATTGGTTTGATATTTACTATTGGAGCAGTTATAATAGCATATATGTCAAATGCAAGATGGGCTGCAGTTATTTGTTTAATTCCTTATTCATTTTTAATTCAAGGCTTCCAAAGATTGAGTACAGAAGCTGTTGGAAAAAATCTGTTTATTTCGATTTTTATGGGGATTACAATTGGACCAATGATTTCTGAGTTATTTAATATTCTTGTCCCTAAGATGAGAAATAAACAGAAAAGAGAAAAACCAAATGAAATTTGGTTAGCTCCAGATTCCAAGAAAAAGCTTTCTTTATATCCGAATCCTTTTAAACTTCTTACGAGAAAGCAAAATAAAGATGTTATAGCTGCTTCTGTTGTTAGTACAGCCTCATTTACATTCTCACCTGTTGGGACAACTGTTCTTTTAGGAGAATTAGTGGCAGGAAGAAAAAAAGAATTATATGAGAAAGTAACTTCAACTGTTGGAGTACAAGATGCAGTAAGTAATGCAACTTATATTGGAGGAATTATTATACCATTATTAGCATTCGGTTTACCTCTTAGTCCAGTAGCTTTAGGACCAGCTGCCCCATTATTTAATGCTCCTCCTGTATTTACAGTGTCTCCAATTAATAATTTACATAATTATTTAGATGTTTGGCACTATATAGTATTTGGTTTTATAGGAATATTTGGAGGAAGTTTATTAGCTTATCCAGTCTCAATAACAAAAGCAAGATCATGGACTGAAAAAATGTTTAAAGGAATTAGCCATGAAGCATTAATAGGATCATTTTTAGGATTAATATTTATGTTAGCTTACTATGAAGCAGGATTTATAGGGATTATAATAGCACTTTGTATTGGTTTATTTGGGGGAATTCTTCACAATATTTTTGAAATTCATACTGGAGTTCAATTTATGGCTTATTATGCTTCAGCTTGGATAGTTTCTCATTTATTGGCTTTGGTATAAAAATAGATTTAGTATTAATTTATTAATAGTACAAGAATATTCATGACATCTACCTAAAGAGGCTGTTGCAAATTGATAATTTTTATCATTAATTTGTGACAGCTTTTTTCTTTCTTAATAAAAAAATAGAAATCTTTTAGAAATTCATTCTATTTTGACTTCTATTTTAATTTTTGAACGAATTTAATACAAGTTAAAAAAGACTCTAAATTGCAAAAAATGCTTTTTTAGTATTATTTTTCTTTTTGGACTCAATTATTTAATTTGCAACAGCCTCATTTTTTGTAATAATTTGACTTATTATATTTCAAATAATACAATGATATAAATAGAAAATAGTGGGTGAATAAAATGAAAGAAATTCTAAAAAATATAAAATTAGGACAAATAATAGGAATATACCATTTTGAAGATTCTTGTTTTACAGTTGGAAAAATTTTAAAGATAAATTCAAAATATTTATTTTTACTTTCTTATGATATAAATTTTAAGGAAGATGGAATAAAAGTATTTTTGGTTGATTCAATAAAAAGAATTATATTGAAATCGGATTATATGAGAAATCTTGAAAAAGAACAAAGGAAAGTTTTTGATATTAGAGGTAAAGATTTATTTCAAGAATTAATAGAAAATAAAGTAAAAATTTCTATTGATTTGAAAGATGGAAGTATTGAAGAAGCTTATTTAACTGAAAAAGGAGAGAATTATTTTAGTTTTCAAATATTTAATGATAATGAAAATATTACATCAGAAGAAGTTATAGCAAAAGATTATTTAAAAAGAATAAAAATATCTAATTTTATTGAAAGAGAAGAATATAAAAAATTTAAGATTATCACTACAAAAGACGATGATGAATATACGGCTTATGATTTATCTTACAATGAAGACTACTTAATTTTTTCAGAAAAGGAAGAATTTTTTGATATTGCCCAAATAAATATTATTGCTAAGGATAGGATAGAAGATATTTCAGAATTAAAAGTTAGATTAAATGTTAAAAAAGAAAGTTTTTGTGATTTGATAAATTTTGAAAAAGAATTAGAAATTTTTAAAATTTTAAAGATATGTTTAGAAAATAATTTTCTTATCTTTATAGATAATAAAGATTTTCTTGAAACAAAGATTGGAATTATTATTGAATTAAAAGAAGAAAAATTAAAAATAAGAGAAATTGATAAATATGGAAATTATGATAAAACTTCTGAGATATATCTTGATGAAATTGAATTGTTAGCAATTAAAAACTTTAAATTTTAGGAGGAAGACTATGAAGAAAAATTTTAGATTTTGTATTTTATTTATTTTTGTATTTTTGTTTAATACCTTAATAGCAAAGGCTGAAAGAGTGATAAAAAGAGATGATATCACAATAAAGAATGACATAATATATTTTAAGGATGAAAAAACCTCATATACAGGAATAATGAAAGATTATCATAAAAATGGAAAAGTAAAAAATGAATGGACTGTTGTAAATGGTCTAGTTAATGGTTTAGCAAAGGTTTATTATGAAAATGGAAACTTAAAATATGAAGCATATCTAAAAAATAATAAACAAGATGGAATAGTAAAGAATTATTATCCTAATGGAAAATTAGAAATGGAAATTCCATTTAAAGATGGTATAAAAGAGGGAGTACAAAAGTAATATTCTGAAAATGGGAAATTAATAGTTGAAGCTACTTTAAAAAATAATTTAAGAAATGGAATATATAAAGATTATTTTGAGAATGGAAAAGTAGAAAATGAAGGAATGTATAGAGATGATAAAGAAGAAGGGATTCATAAAGAATACTATCCTAATGGAAAGATAAAAAAAGAAGTAGAATTTAAAGCTGGTATACCAAATGGAATAGCAAGACAATATAATGAAAAAGGAATAAAAGAAAAGGAAACTTCATTTAAAAATGGAATAGAAGATGGAGTTAGAAAAAATTTCTATGAAAATGGTAATTTAAAATATAGCATAGAAATGAAAAATGGTGTAGAAAATGGAGCTTTTAAACAATATTATGAGAATGGGATATTGGAAATAGAAGCCTTCTATAAAAATGGTAAGTTAGAAGGACTTAGAAGAGATTATTACAAAAGTGGAAAACTTGAAGTAGAGGGACTTCAGAAAAATGGAAAACCAGATGGTTGGACTTATGTTTATAATGAAGATGGAAGTTTAAAAAGAGAAATATTTTTTGTTGAAGGAAAGGCTTATGAAAAAGATAATAAGAAGAAATAAGGGGAATTAATGAAAAATTTTGAATTAAGACCTATTTACTATCCAAAAGATTCATACTTAAATTATATATTAGAAATTTGGGTAGATGGAGTTAATATAAGTCAATTTTATGAAGATAATAAATTGAGAATAGATGTAGGATATATCTTTCATATTTATAATTTTTTTGATGACTATTTAGAAGATATCATGAAAGAAGAAGGTCATTTAGCTATTCCTCTTATATCTATTATTGGACTTCTTGCTTCCGGATATACCCCGATGAAAGCAGCGTTGGCAGGAATAGTAATTTCTATTTTTACCGCCATGCTTCGAGAAACGACTCGTATGACATTTAATGATATTGTAAGCGGGTTAATAAAAGGGGCTAGAGGTGCTTTAGGTGTACTTATTGCTTGTGCAGCAGCCGGTATGATTATTGGAGTTGTGACTAAAACCGGTGTGGGATTGAAATTAGCTTCCTTTTTGGTTGGGTTATCTGGGGGACATATGATTCTCCTTCTTTTCTGCACTATGATTACATCTTTGATTTTAGGGATGGGAGTTCCTACTACTGCCAACTACGTAATTACTTCTACTATTGCTGCACCGGCATTAATTGGTGTGGGGGTTCCTTTATTGGCGGCACATATGTTTGTATTTTATTTTGGTATTATTGCAGATATTACACCCCCTGTTGCTTTAGCAGCATTTGCCGGATCTGCTATTTCAGGAGGAAATCCGTTGAAAACAGCAGTTAACGCCTCAAAACTTGGAATAGCAGCATTTATTGTTCCCTACGTGTTTGTATTGTCTCCGGCTATTTTAGGGATTAATGCGACCGCATTGCAGATGGGATTTACGACTATAACGGCATTGATTGGAATGATTGGTGTTAGTGCAGCTATGATTGGATATTTTTATCGTAGAGTTCCACTTGTATTGAGGATAGTATTATTTGGAGCAGGATTATGTTTAATTGATCCAACACCTATGACAGATTTGGTTGGGGCAGGTATTATGCTTTCTATTTTAGTTTATCAGTATATGACTAAAACAAGAGAGTATAAGGTATAAAATAAAAAAGCAACGGTGAAAACCGTTGCTTTTTTATTTGAAAAGTTTATTAGTCTTTAGTTAGGGATTTGTTATTTCTTTTTTTGATACTTTTGATTTTCTATTTTCCATAGGATTCTGATAAGGTTCAGGGAGTTCTTCCCACAAATGTGTTAATTGACTTTTTACCTTATTTACCATATCAGGGATGTGGATAGGGGAAGTTTTTCTGTGTGCAGGTACTAATACGGGAAGTTTAGAAGGAAGAATCTCTAAATATATTGGGAAATGGGGTCCCTTTTCTCCATCTACATTCGTCCAAAGCTCTTTATTAGGAGCATTTTCAATTGAAATTTTAGCACTTTTTATTCCGATAACTGTTAAAAAATCTTCGCCCATCTGCTGACCGGTAAGAAGCAGAGGTGCTTGTCGAATGGCACGAAACCATTCAAAATTTCGAAAAAGGGCTAACTTAATCATTCCTGAGCGACGTTCTTCTTCAGGGATGAGATTTCTAAAACTACCGGCAGAATCTGTTAACATACCGGCAATGAGTGGAGATGTTGTTTGGATAACAGTTCCATTCTTTTCTTCAATACGAAAATGGTAAGATTTTTGTTTTGGAAATACTTGAAAAGCTTTCATAAAATAAGCCATAGAGCCGAATAATGTTTTTTCTTTAATGGTTACTTGACTCATTGCTTCCGGCAAAAGTCCGGCAGCTACAATATTAATGAAATACTGATCGTTAATTTTGCCAACATCGATAGACGTTACTGTTGCATTTTCAAAAATTTTAATAGCCCCTTTTGGTGAGCGGGGAATACCTAATGCTCTGGCTAAATCGTTAACAGTTCCGAAAGGAACAAATCCCAAAGCGGAATTGCTATTGACAGGAACCATGCCATTGATAACCTCGTTAATAGTTCCGTCACCACCCATGCATATAATATCCCGATTGTTTTCCGCTGCTTGTTTAGCAAATTTTTTCGCTTCTCCGGGACCTTCTGTTAATTTTATGATAATATCTTCATATTTTTTTGAAAGGATAGAGTGTAGTAAAGGAATATATTTGGGTGCTCGTTCTTTTCCGGATGTGGGGTTAACAATAATAGTGCAGGTCGTATTACGCTCCATGTAAATCACCTCATGCAATTTTTTATTTATCTTTATATTATAACTGAGAAATAGAATAGAAATAAAGAGGTATGTGTGATTATGAGAATATAAGTAATAATGGTTCATGCTATAATTAAAAATACAAAAGGAGATATAGAAATTTATGAATAACGTACAGAAGAATATTCTGATTATTACAACAGGGGGCACTATTGCTATGCAAAGAGACTCTGTGACAGGGGAATTAACTCAGGCTATATCGGGGAAGTCACTGGTAGCCGGTATTCCGCAATTAGAACATGTAGCATCTATACAGGTAAAAGAATTTTCTAATACTCCAAGTGAATATATGACGCCTTCTATGATGTTGCGACTTGCACAATACATACAAGAAATAGATCATTCATCTATTCATGGGTATGTTATTACACATGGAACAGATACTATGGAAGAAACTGCCTTCTTGTTGAATCATGCTGTAAATGTTGATAAACCCATTTGTATTACCGGGGCTATGCGTGGAGCAGATGCGTTAAGTGCTGATGGGCCTGCTAATCTGTTAGCTGCAGTAGTTGCTGCTGCCAGTGAAAAAACTCAACATATGGGAGTTTTAGTAGTGATGAATAATGAAATATTTTTAGCGGATGAAGTTATTAAATCGCATACAACTGCATCGGATGCGTTTTGTTCAAATGTTCTTGGTTCTATTGGTAAAATTTTTGAAGGAGAAGTATATATAAGAAATGTAAAACAAAACAAATTTATTGTTGCATCTCCGGACGTGGGGAGTAATGTGTGGATTGTAACTTGTGGAGCCGGAATGGACTCTACTTTTTGTGAGAGTGCATTGACTGCAGCAATAGATGGACTGGTTGTAGAGGGATTTGGTTGTGGGAATGTCCCTCTTGGCATGGTTAAAGGACTAAGAAAGTTAGTACAAGAAGACATACCGGTTATTCTTTGTTCTCGTACGCATCATGGATATATAACTAAAGAGTATGGAGGAGAAGGTGGTGTGTCTGCATTGGAAAAAGATGGGATTATTCTATCGGGGCATTTAGTAAGTTCAAAAGCAAGAATTTTATTATTATTGCTTATAGGAGCAGGTTATTCTATAAATGAAATGCGTACAGTTTATAAATTATTTTCGTAAAATAATCGGTAGAATTTACACCTTAAGCAGGGGGAATTTTAAAATTATTTTTTCTTGACATCTCATGCATTAGCAGGTATACTACATAAGTCAGTCAAACTTTTGGAGAGGTGTCCGAGTGGTTGAAGGTGCATGATTGGAAATCATGTTTACAGTGATAAGCTGTAACGGGGGTTCGAATCCCCCTCTCTCCGCCAGAAATTAAAGCACATCATTATGATGTGCTTTTTATATATTTAAATACAAAGAAAGACCCCACATAATGATATTACGTGGGGAGGAGAACATTCGGGTAAATATATTCATTTGAAATAAAAAATATGTGTTTTTATAAGTCCAGTTCTTCTCGTAGCGTATAAATTAATTCTTTTGTTTTGTTCCAACCTAAACAAGGGTCTGTAATTGATTTACCATATACACCTCCATGTGTTGGTTGGCAACCATCTTCAATATAACTTTCAATCATAAGTCCTTTTATGAGTTGAGAAAGCCCTGTAGATTCTCTACGACTTAGTAAGACATCTTTTGCAATACGAATTTGTTCTAAGTATTTTTTATTGGAGTTAGCATGATTACAATCCACAATAACTGCAGGGTTTTGCAATTTTCGTTTTTGATAAGAATGCATGAGTCGTTGTAAATGTTCACAATGGTAATTAGGAGAATCGTTACCAAATTTATCTACATAACCACGTAAAATGGCATGGGCAAAAGGGTTTCCTGTAGTTGCTACTTCCCAACCTCTAAATAAAAATTGCTGTTTATGTTGGGCAGCGGAAATCGAGTTTAATAATACGGATAAATCACCGGAAGTAGGGTTTTTCATCCCTACAGGGATATTTACTCCGCTGGCAATCATTCTGTGTAATTGATCTTCCACAGAACGAGCGCCAATGGTTGCATAGGAAAGAACATCGGATAAGTATAAATAGGTTTCAGGATATAAAATTTCATCTGAACAAGTAAATCCAGTTTCTTTAATGATTCTTGTATTCAGTTCTCTTACAGCAATAATTCCGGCGATTAAATTTTCTTTTTTCTCCAAGTTTGGCTGATGGAGCATACCCTTATAACCGGTGCCTATAGTACGAGGTTTGTTTGTATAAACACGAGGAATTATAAAAATTTTATCAGAAACTTCTTCTCGAATTTGGGATAGTCGAGTCATATAGTCAAGAACGCTGGTTTCATTATCTGCAGAACAGGGGCCGATAATCAGCAGCAAACGAGAATCTTTTCCCGTTAAAATATTTTGTAGTTGTTTATCACGTTGTTCCTTTATATGAGAAAGAGTAGCGTTTATAGGGAATAGCTCTTGT
>ERZ773022.1436-NODE-1436-length-15988-cov-2.985188_pt1 | contig 15988 bp, 14 predicted proteins | sample MGYA00580839_ERZ773022 | MGnify/ENA primary metagenome ERZ773022 (study PRJEB29015, sample SAMEA2738020) | human oral metagenome | biome: human oral; feature: human-associated habitat; material: dental | place: China | collected 2044 ... | reverse complement strand
AACAGGTACTTGTGTCTAAATCAGTATATGTTATTTATTTAATATATTTCAGGCTATGTCAAGTAGTTTGAATTTAAAGCTTATTATAGATTTTTCATTTTTCAATTTATTTGTCCCTATACATTGTAATTTTCAGACAAAAATAATATAATCTAAGTATAAATACAAATAATTTTCTATTAGTTAAACTATCTGTTACAATCTAAAAAACAATCGTCTACAATTAAAATTTTATATAGTCAGGAGGTATTTTATTATGATTAAACTATTTAAAAAATCATTATTCTTACTGTGTTCCTTAGCCCTACTATGGCCATCTGTTGCGAGTGCAGATATGTAAGTAGTTAGAATTGCCGGCCAGGATAGGTATGTAACTTCATCCCTGGTAGCCACTAATTTTTTTAACTCCCAGTACCTTATAATTGCCAGTGGTGAAAAATATCCCGATGCAATAATGGGTGGCTGTTTGTCAACCCAGATTAAAAGTCCTATTCTCTTAGTACAAAAAAATAATATACCCGACTCAATTAAGATGGAACTCCGTAGATTTACACCAAAGAAGATCTTTGTTTTAGGCGGTCAATCCAGTATTTCTGACTCTAATATAAGGAAAATTAAATCTATATGTAATGCCCCTATACTTAGGGTAGCGGGTAAGGACAGGTACCAAACTGCTCATAAAATAGATAGGTTAAGAATAGATTTACAAAACTTGACAGAGGAACAATGGGACGGAATCACTAGACACTATATAGGTGCTGTGAGTGGCGAAAATTTCTATGATGCCCTATATGCTGCCCCTTATATAGGTCTAAGAAAATTTGAGACAGGCTGGATAATGTCACTTATATTCTGCCATAGTGTTGAAGATTTTATGAAGGAAAGTGAAGATAGTGTTGAATCACTTGGCTTTTTGATAGGTGATATAAAAGTGTTGAATAGCGAAGGCTTTTACTATCCAACCATCATAAAGGGTCGTAATAGGTATGAAACTTCGGCTATGATAGCTTCGAATTATTATAATAAATACATCCTTAACCTTCCTTGTGATACTGTTGTGATAGTCAGTGGAGAAAACTACCCAGATGGACTTTCAGCTGCTGGTTTTACTGCACTATATAATGCCCCTATTTTGCTTACACCAAAGAGACATTTGGATCCTGCTGTCAGGTCATTTCTGAAAAACAATCCGGTTCGTAAGGTTATTATTGTTGGTGGAGAAAATTCGGTGTCTAAGAGCGTTGAAGATGAATTAGGTCATTTATAAAGGGACGAAAATATTTAAATTTATAGAAAATTCTATGCTCTCCTTTACTCTCATTTAAAATAACCACACCACTGGAAGATGTCTAGTGGTGTGGTTATTTTTTACTTATTCGGTGATTTCCATCCTTTTTCAAAAGGAACAGAAGTCAAAAACCTTGTTTTGCCATCAGTTATAATATATCTTTCTCCATCATGTTCTATAAACAATTTATTTTTATCTTCTTCTGTGAGTTCTATTTCAAGATTTTTCTCTATCTTTACATCACATGAATTTGTATTACTAACATCTATTTTACCTTCTGTATCATAAAGTCTAAGTATATTCTCAGCGTCATTAATAACGATTGAGTAATCACAGTTACAAAGAAGCCTTATCTCACTCACGTCGTATTCAATATTCTCGCTTTTAAATACTTTAATATTGCTATCATTACAACCTATTGTAGTTTGATAGCATTTAGTTGAAAAATCCTTAAAAATATTTACTGCTATTTTTGTTTTCATATTTTTCGAATCAACATCTAAAGTTTGGCCCTTTGCTGTATTATAAGATTTCTTCAGAAACTCCAAATTTGATATTCTACAGTCTGCATGATTATTGTTCATGTGGTCAACAATATAGTTATTTTTTGTCATATCTTCAAAAACATTTCTACCATACCATTTAGAAACTATGTAGCTATGCAGTGGTCCCAATGATTTATTTCTTAGATAACCATTGACATTTGTCCATGTTATTGAAGTCAGTTCATCATAATAATCTTCACGATATGTAGTACACGCAACAAAATCCCAATTAGGATGTTTAATAAGTATAACATCTCCTACTACTTCAAATATGTTTTTACTTTTTCTCAACACAGTTTACTCTCCTTTTCATATATATTTGACCGGCAATTTTTTTCTCAACAACTGAATAAAGAATATATTCGTTATTTAGTTAAACTCGCAACCCTCTAAATTGAACTTTTTCACATATATCTTGTATAAAAATTATATTTAAGTATAAGGCAACATTTCATTAAAGAGTTCACATATAACTGCAAAAAACACCCCTTCTATCCTTTTTTAATACCATAAATCTTCAGAAATCTGAAAATTTCCTAGCACTCCTCCCAATATAACCAAGATATGCAATACACTTGACGAATATTTATTATGTATAAAATTTATTCTTTTCATCATTTATCTATATGCTAAGTTTAGATAGAAGAATCATCTATAAAAGTTTCAATTAGGTAGTCATCAAATCTTCCAAAAGAAGTTTCCCCATAAAATTTCTTCTCTCCATCCACTAAAACTTTTGACCAATAATTCTCCTCGCCTTTAGAATCACATTCTTTATATATTTTATTGATATAACTTTGTTCATTCTTCGCTTTTTCTCCAGGAAATAAAATTGGTTTAGACACATCAAAGCCTCCACATTTTTCACTATATTGATTATTTTCTGAAATATCATTTGTGATAATATATAAATTTACACCTTGAGGGTATTGATACTCATTTTCTCCCTTCATTGAAAGATATGCAACTCCATCAATACCCATACTATTAGCTACTTTCATCAATGTTTGCGATAATAGATAATGATATTTAATTACTTCTTTTTCTTTAACATAAAAAGACGTAGCTATAACAAGTGGATATATTTTTAACATAGTATTTTGCAATCTTCTTCGTTTATCATTAAAATCAGAATGTTTATTATATATGCCATTTATAAGTGCCTCTGAAATGGTTAAATTAAGAATTTTTAACCTTTTTCCTTTATCATTTGGAATGAATACCGAACCATATAATTCTTTATTATTATCCCACATAGTTTCTTTACTACATACTAATGTAGTTGTGCCTAGATACAGTCCTGGTAATCCTGCAGAACTAAAACGCATACTAACTGCTTTATTTTTCATTTTATAAGGCAAATGAAGCATCTGCTCTGCTTCTGAAATATCTGTTGTGTTATCATTTTTATTTCGTGTTCGAACTCTAAAAAAAGTTAATTTTTCAGACATCATTTTTTCATAATCTTCTTCATAACCTTCACTATAGAAATCTGTAAAAGGTGCAATTCCACGAAAGGAATAGCTTTTATCTAAGTCACTTATAAAAAAAGAATTTCCTTGAAATAGTTCTAAGAAATCTTTTATTTTTTTTTCTGCGAATTTCTCATTCTTATCTATTAAATTATCTATTGCTGATATAAGTAAATCACACACTTTTTCTACACATTCTAAAAGCCCCTTTTCATATACAAATGCTGGACAATTTAAAGCCTTTTTATATTGCTCAAAAAATAATCCTAACTTTTCTCTGTATTCAATATTATTATCAACTTTAAACGGTAATGAAAAATCCTTAATTTTAATGTTCCTATAACTATACTCCATATACCAAGATAGAAAAGAAATACATTCTTTTTCTAATAAGCTATTATAGCCTACAAATTTTTTAGGTATATTATACTTTTTTAAGTCATCCTCAATACAAATCACATTATAATTCCTATACTTCTCACATTTCAAACACTTTTCCAATTCTTCTTTATAATATCCCCTATTATTTGAGCGATTAGTATTACTATGAAATTTTAATTCCCCATTATATTCAAGTACATATGTCTTCATTACTATAACATTCCTTCCAATTCATGACTCAGTGCTATATCTTATAAAATATATTACTTTGTTTAACATGATATATTATCTAATATTTATATTATTGTTTGCTATAATACCTCTTATTCTTTAATTGTTGTTTAGTCACTTAAACTTATCAACTACTCATTAAATGTTAATATACTACTGAATCATACAATTAGAACTAATATATATATATCATGTTAAAAACAAATAAAGCGTATAAAAAATATCTACACATACAATTTAATATCTATGTTGATTAATATCATCATAGATATTTTTCAGCACAAATACAACCAATATATATTTTATCTACCAAGTAATAGTATATCATATTGTTTGCATATTATACGTTCTCATTATTACATCTTTAGCATTATTTATTTGGAATTAAATAACCTGTTTCCATACACTCAGTTTAAAAATAATATCTACATATTTCACACTATTTAGTATAGTAATTCTTATGTTATATTACCCTAGAAAATACCACATTATGGTTATGGATTATTACATGTCTTATAAGTGTTTTTTAAATTTAACTTTAATTTATAATATATCAAACCTTTATACCTTATCTAAAAATATAAAGATATAGTTTATAAGCCTTTAATTACTACCTTTAAGAATATTTTTTTCTATTTATTTTTAGATCCTTTATACTCCGATAGTGCCCCTATTGCAATATTCAAGCTTCTTTTACCTCTTTTCTTTTCCTTGTTTTCCCTTACAGAACTAACTAGGGTTATTTTCCGGTCAGGCAGCTTTAGTATATAAGTTTCATACCAAAAGGGCTGTGGTTTAGGTATCTTAATGACCAGGTCCCCCTTATTAATCTGAACCTCTTGTTCCCTCCAATTTAATAGGGCATAGCTTTCGTAAAGGTCAATATATCCTTCAAGGTCTTCACGACTCCAAATCTTCTTAGCAAACCAGGTTGGAACCAACATAAATATAGGAATCAAGGCGAATGTCAAGTAAACCGCATGCATGGGATGTTGCCTAAAATATACTGGTCCATATTCTGGCCCCTTATCTATACCACTTATATTCAAAAATCCAAAAAATGCCATTAGTCCAAGTCCTACTCCCAATATTACTAGTACATATAAGACACCTGGCCTGTATTTATTATATCTAAATTTTATTCTCTTCATATTTCCTTCCCTTTTCGCCTCATTCTATTACTGCTTACCTGCTTCGTCCATTTCCCTATTAATAATATTTACTAGTAGTTTTTGTTATTTCGTTTTAATTATTCACTTTTACTTTTAACATTTTTATTTTATCCTTTATCTTATATTATACCATTAAATGGTTTTTATGAGTAAAATAGTCCTTATTTAGGTGTATACAAATATTTAGAGCTATATAATATTTATACCTCAACTATATTTGTCTTAGGAATAATTTTTTTACCCCAAAGGCCTCTATAATGATATAATTTACTTATACTTAATTATAGAATTTTAAACTAGAAAAGAGGACTGGAGATGGGCTTTTTTATAACAGTAATAGGTTTTTACCTTGTTTTCCTATTGTCATTTTTATTTACTATTTATATCTATTTCAGGCTTGCAATGGCTGTAAAGGCAGGCGAAGATGTTCCTAAATGGATTTATCTTATAGGTCAGGGTTTTAGGCATAGACATTACAATACCCTTAATGATGTCACGGATTCTACTGCTCTAAGGGAGGCAAGCTTTTTTATGTTGCGCCTTGTAATCGTCAATATTATTGTATTTATTGCACTGTATTACAAAACTTATAATTTACAAAAAGCACTATATACTTGTTTGAGAGCCCAGATGGTTGTTGTTCTTGTAACTATCTTCATTCAGGGTATTATAAAAATCATTTCGATAAGTCGTAACAAGACCAATAAACCTATGTATATGTACTCTTCATCAAATGCAGTAATAGGAGGCTTTTTTTTCACTTCTTTCATCCTTACTTTGTGTATATCCATATCAGGTTTTCCTGCTGAGCCTGTCACAGTACAAGTAGACAAGACCAGCCTGGTTGTGGGAGAAACAAGGGCTTCTGACCTCTTGTCTTCAGGCTTTACCTTTTACAAAAAAAGTCCTAATAGCAAGATTGTGAACAAGCGTAATGACCACTTTTATTATGGTGAACTTGTAGAACTGGTGAGAGATGGCAAGCCATATGGCTATGTGTCTCTGACACCAGAGTTGTCAGATTCAGACAAGGTCAAAAACTGCATAGTGACTTTTTATGGAATAAAGGCCGATAATGAACAATTATCAAAGGTTAGGTTTAATAATATAGACTTGTCAAAACTAACCATCAAAGACTTCAAGACTCGGAAATTAAGAGATATTTTTTCGCTAAACCCCCTAGATTATGAGGAGGTAAAGAACGATACTTTTTTCTGCCTTAAACTACAGACATCCGGATATGCCTTGTGGAAGGCATACCGTATTGAAGCTAATTTTAATTCGGACTATACACCAGATCGCTATGGTGTTAGGGCCCAACATACAATATGGGAGTAGGCATTATATACCTACTCCCATTTATAATACATTCCAATTTTTTATATTTTTCTAATTAGACATATATATTATTCTGCTTACTTTACTCATCTAAAATAGATAAATATAAATCTAGTTTCTGATTCAAATATTTTGCAAACATATCTGCCATTGCTGATATATTGTGCTTTACATGATATTCATCAAATGCTTCATAATATTTCAACCTATCAGTAAATTTAATATCGATTGGTGGATATCCTGCCTTCATAAGTTCTAAATTTACCAATAATCTTCCAGTCCTTCCGTTTCCATCAATAAAAGGATGGATACCTTCAAATTCTATATGAAAACGGGCTAACTTGGTCACGATATCTTCCTTGCTATTTTTATATTCTTCTAACAATTCTTCCATTTTAGGAATAATCATATATGGTTGAACTGGTTCATGGGCTGCTCCCATAATTCTGACAGGAATTTTTCTATATCTTCCCCTATCATCTTTCTTATCAGACAAAACTAAATAATGAATATCCTTAATTACACTTTCAGAGATTTCAATATTCTCACTTACAAGCTGTCTTACATAATCAAAAGCTTCCTTATGCCCAATTACCTCCAAATGCTCCTTTAATGATTTTTGGTCAATTGTAAGTCCTCTTAGAACCATGTCAGTCTCACGCATGGTTAAAGTATTGCCTTCGATTGCATTTGAATTATATGTGTACTCTACTAGAAATTCCTCATTTAATCGTTCCAATTCACCTTCTGTTAAAGGTCTCATTTCTTTAAGAACTTCTAATTTTTTTTCTATAATTGGAATGAGAAACTCTGTATTTTTATATCTTCCATCTGTTGGCTTTACAGCATCAGATGGTATTTTCCAGCTTCTTCCTTCTTTATATGCCCCAAGAATTTTCCCCTCTGAACATAAAATTCTTACCCTTCTATCAGAAACACCCCACTTTTCAGCAGCTTGTTTTACCGTAATGTACATAAACTATCCCTCCAATCTATTTGTATTGTACTATTTTATCGGAATAATATCAACCATATCGGAATGATATTTTATGTTTTGTGGAATAATATAGGTCTCAGAACACTGCTTTACTTTAGACTTTTGTCTCCTTTTGTATATAATTCCGGTCTAGTGATTAATAGGCCATACTTTAACTTTGGCAACTTAATCAATTCGTCATATAATTTTTTAGTTTCTCTGCAAGGTCTCAAGCTTAAATGTTCTAAGTTTTCAAGGCTTAAGATAGGAGTATAGTCCTTGTTCAACTTATTATTACAATTTATGACTTTTCCCAATCATTAACTGATTCGATAACTGGTATCCAGGCGTCTATTTCAAAAGACTCTCGAATATAAGGGACAGAATATCCATCAACTATCAGTATCCCATTACATCTAACATGAGCCCTACTATCCTTTATTTCAAGTACTTCTAACTCATATGAAACCATTGGTTCAGACTCATAAAGATAAAAGGTGTCCTCTCTATCATCACATTCTTCTACTGTAGCTACCCTAAATATTTCTCCGACTAAATCTTCTATTGAATTTTTATCTGTATTTATTGGATTAATGCAAATTGCAGGTGCTAATATTTCATCACCAAAATTCCCATTTTTAAATCCAATATCCACTGACCATGATACAGAATTATATTCCTTGAAAAACATAAGGCAGGTCTGTCTATTTAATAAATTTTCCTCAAATAAAAACTTGTCTCCTATTTTAAGCATTTTTTATCTCCTTATGGTCTTTTCAACTTATCAATTAAGCTTTTACTCTATAGCCTTAACCCTTGTCAACAAGGCCACACTTTCACAATGTGGTCCTGACGGAAACATATCCATCAGCTTCAGCTTGTCTAACTTATAGCCCCTAGACTCAAATTCAACCACATTTTCAACCAAGGACTTAGGGTTACAGCTGACATAGACTATCTCACCTGCACCAAATTCTGCTATGTCCTTAACACCATTGCCCAGTATTCCGGCCCTCGGTGGGTCCACTATTATCAGGTCTGGTTTCTCAGGAAGAGACGTCACTAGCTTGGCCACGTCACCAGCTATAAATTCACAGTTGTCTAAGTTATTTAGACCTGCATTCTGGTTGGCTGCCACTACTGCCTCTTCTACTAATTCTATCCCATATACCTTTTTGGCTGTCTTAGCCATAAGTTGGCCTATAGTACCTGTTCCACTGTATAGGTCAAAGACTACCTTGCCATCCCCCTTATCACCAGCAAATTCCCTGGCTATGGTATATAGGTCCTCTGCCCCCTTGGTATTTGTTTGGAAGAATGAAAAAGGTGATACCTTAAATCTCAAGCCCAGTACCTCTTCATAGAAGTAGTCCCTACCATGTAAGACTCTTAACTCATCACATTTAACAGCATCTGCAAGTCCATCATTGATTGTATGTAGGACTCCTACTAGCTCATTTTCAAGGTCTAGACCCAATAAAAAGTCCTTATAGTCCTCCATCCTGTAATCGACCTGGGAAGATGTAACTATATTTACCATAATTTCACCGGTATTTTCACCCCTCCTGACTACCAGGTGTCTTAGGTAGCCTTGGTGATTAAAGGTCCTGTAGTATGGCAGGCCTTTTTCTTCAAAGTAGTCCCTGGTTCCGACCATTATCTTCCTAAAGTCCTCATCTATTATCCTACAATCATCAACTGTTACTATGTCTATAAACCTGCCAACCTTGTGCATGCCAAGTGATAAGGGACCGTCCTTGTACTCATCTCCAAAGGTAAATTCCATCCTGTTCCTATAGGCGTACTGGCTAGGGCTACCCTGGATCCCCAGGAAGTCATAGTCTTTAATACCAGCCTTATCGAAAAGTTCAAGTATCTGATTTCTCTTGATTTCTAATTGTTTTTCGTAGGGAATGGATAGGATTGAGCATCCTCCACACTGTCTAAAATGCTTACAGACTGGGGCAGTTTCTATATCAGATGGTTCAAGTAGCTCTAATAGCTTTACCTCACCACTGTCTGACCTGGATTTTTTTACCACTGCCCTTACCTTCTGGCCTGTGATACCACCCTTCATCTTTATTCTCTTATCTTCATAAATAGAGCGGGATACACCACCGAACTCCATCTTTCCTACTTCAAAGTCTATTATATCTTTCCTCTTCATCAGCACTTACCTTTCTAACTGGCCTATAAATTGTCTCTTTTTATCTTTCTAGATTTATTTCTATTAGTATTTAACTGAATTTCTTCCCTTATTTTTATTGTGTTCTTTATTGTATTTCTACATTAAATTTACAAGTTGTATTTATACAACCATAATTACTTGTTATCCTATATCAGATGTCTTTTTTCTCTAATAGGTCAATTTCTTCTTCCGTCAACTCCCTGTACTCTCCTAATTCTAAGGACTCATCCAGCTTTAAGCCACCCATCTGGATCCTCTTTAAGTATAGGACACTTTTTCCTACTGCTTCAAACATCCTCTTGACCTGGTGGAACTTACCCTCGCTGATAGTCACATAGATTTCAGAATGTATAGCCCCATCCTCAGCCTCAAATGACCTGATTACCTCTAGCTTCGCAGGCTTTGTCATATAATCATCTCCAATATATACCCCCTTGCTAAAGGCTTCAATATCCCTAGCTAGGACTTCCTGGTCTATCTCGGCATAGTAGATTTTTGGCACATGCTTTTTGGGTGATAGGACCCTATGACTCAGCTGGCCATCATTTGTAATCACTAGGAGACCCTCTGTATCCTTGTCTAAACGGCCTACAGGAAATGGTTCAAAGGCCAGGTATTCAGGGTCTATGAGGTCGATAACAGTTTGGTCATACTTGTCATATGTTGCAGACACACAACCTGCTGGCTTGTTCATCATCAGGTATATATATTCCCTATACCTGACCGCTTGGCCATTTAGACATACCTGGTCCTGATCTGGGTCTATATGGTGGTCTGGTTTTTTGACCTCCTGGCCATTTACTGTAACCATACCCTGCCTGCACATTTTTTTAATTTCTGACCTGGTTCCATAACCCATGTTGCTAAGCATCTTGTCCAACCTCATACTAATCCTCCTGCCCTCTTATTCCTACATATTGTCGTATATTTCCTTTAATTCTTCCTCGCTAAAGCTATACTTAGATTCACAGAACTGACAACCTACCTCTGCCCCCTTGTCTTCATCTATTATAGACTTTAATTCCTTCTTGCCAATGGCTGCAAATACCTCTGCCACCCTGTCTTTAGAACAGTCACATTCAAAGCCTACTTCTATCTTGTCCAGAATACTTGGCTCTAAGTCCTTTAGCACTATATTCATCATATCTTCAGGTGTCAAACCCTGACTCAACATCTGAGTTATAGACTGGATTCCTGTCAGGTTTCTCTCTATTGTTGAAATGGTCTCTTCACTTGCATCCGGCATCATCTGGACTATAAAGCCCCCTGCCTCTTCTACCTCATCAGCCCTAGTCAAAACTCCTAGAGATACTGCTGACGGTGTCTGCTCCGATACAGTAAAATAATAAGTCAGGTCCTCAGCAATTTCGCCACTAACCATTTCATACTCTCCATTATATGGCTCTCTTAGGCCCAGGTCCTTGATAACCCTTATAGTACCCTGGTTTCCGACTGCACCAGCTACATTTAGCTTACCACTTGCATAGTTTTCAACTTCCACATCAGGGTTGGTTACATAGCCCTTTACTATACCATTAGCATTTGAGCTAGTCAGGATAGTACCTATAGGTCCACCCCCCTTGATAATAACTGTAATCTTGTCACCCTTGTTTTTCATCATGAGACCCATCATTGATGTAGCTGTTAGGGTCCTACCTAGGGCTGCAGTTGCAACCTTTGTCGTATTGTGAAAACCTCTGGCAGTTTCCACCATATTTTTAGTTGAGGCAAAAAATGCCCTCACCTCTTTATTTCCAGTTGTTACCCTTATACAATAATCCTTCATATTTAAACCTCTTTCTCTTAACTATTATTCTATTTTTTACCTATTCTATCTATTATTTCTTACCTTCTTATTCTTGTTACCCTTCTTTTTTTATTAACTCTAGTCTCTCTTTATCAGCCTTTATATTTATCTTGTCTTTGGTTAAAATAGAGCCTTACTTCCCTAATATTTATTTTACTGCTGTAAAAAATATCCTCTCCGACTGGTCACTTGGCCTGTCCAGACCAAAATCACCATAAGAGTCTATCCTAGCAAAGCCAAGTTTCTTCAGGATATCTACTATTTCCTCTTCCCTGTGGGCCCTCTGCAGGTGAACTTCCCTATACCTTTCATATAGGTTATCATCTTCCTGCAAACCTTCCTCAAGGTAAACAGCTTCGCCCCCCTCTGATTCAAGTTTCAAGAAAAAGTCCAGGTTCATCTCCAAAAGCTGGTTGGCTTCATCATAATAATTAGCCCACATATATGAAATATCTTCCCTAGACTCACCCATAAAGTTATTGCCCAAGACCTGACTCAACTTGTAGTATGAGCTAATATCAAATACAAAAATTCCACCTGGCTTTAGTAAGTCATAAATCTTGGCAAAAACCTTGTATAGGTCATCTAGACTGGTAACATAATTAAAGCCATCACAGGCACACAAGACACAATCCAGGTCATAAAGGTCAAAATCCAATTCAACCATGTCCTGCTCTAATAAAACCAGGGGTACACCCATGGCTTCTGACTTTTCCAAGGCAAGGCCCAGCATATCCTCTGATATATCTATACCCGCAATATCGTAGCCCTTTTTGGCCAAGGGTATTGTAATATTACCTGTACCACAGGCCAGTTCCAAGATATTTTTTACACTGGCACCACTTTTTTCTATCAAACTTTCTATATGTTTAACCCATGCCTCGTAGTCGACGTCATCCATCAACTGGTCGTATACATAGGCAAAATTACCATACTGGCTCATTTAACTACCACCTTACTTAAAATATATCTTTAAATCATAATGTATAGCCCAAATTCTATACTCTATCAATTGTCTATCTCAAAAACTTCGTATTCTGTCATATTTCATATACTAGAATACTTATACCAAAAGATTGTATTTGCCTTGGCAAACACATACAAGCACTCTATCCATTATATAACAAAATCAGTCTACAAGCACCTTTTTATTACACATTTCAAGAAGAAGATTATCTAAATCTGTAATATTTAAAAAAACAGTAAATCTATTTGACTCCTAGCCTCAACTTCTTGTCCAGTAAAAGTGGTAGGTATCATTTGATCTACTGTTTTTGTATATATTTCTATTAAATTAATTATCTTGATTTCATATGTATACTGGCCATGCACATTATGTGGTCTTTTTATTGATTTCTATAAATATATAATATAGTCAGCTATCGAATTTAAAAATTCTTGATCGTGTGAAACAATGAATATTATCTTATTGTTAGTTTTGCATTCATTGATTAGGTTGGATATTTTCATCATATTATAAAAATCCATACCACTTGTTGGTTCATCAAAAAATAAAAGTTTGGAATCTTTACACAATATAGATGCTATTACAACCCTTTGCTTTTGACCACCCGACAAACTCATCGGATGACGATCTTTCAATTCATACAAATCGAGTTTTTTTAGGATATCTTCAACATAAGCAATTTCAGCATTTTTTATACCAAGACTTACTTCACCCATAACAGAATCTGTAAAAAGCTGATGATTAACGTCTTGCATTACAAGCGATGATATTTTAATCCTATCTGCCTTAGAAAGTTTTTTGCCATCCAAATAGATTTCATCCTTGGATTTTCTTTCACAACCTACAAGACATCGTAGCAATGTTGATTTTCCTTTACCATTTTTTCCCACTATACCATATATTTTACCCATTTCAAAGGAGATATTTTTAAAGAAAAACCTCTTATCTATTCCATTAAATTTAAATTCAATATTTTTCACATTTAAATTTCCACCACTTTGAATCCCAGGTACTGTAAGTTTTGTTTTAGTTTTATCCCTTAAGCCTAACTCATTTAGCTTCTTGACAGATAATTTAATAAAATCTGCTTGCTTATACTCATTTTTTATTTTTCCATCTTCAATCAAAAATATTCTGTCTATAATATCCATAAGATAAAATATTCTATGTTCTGAAATTATAAGAGTTTTCCCCTTACTTTTAAGTTTTACAAGCATTTCCTTTATAATTTTAATATTTTCTTCATCAAGATTTGACGAAGGTTCATCTAAAACTATTATTTCCGTTCCCGATATATAGCTAGCAGCAATGCATAAAATTTGTTTTTCCCCACCTGACAGCTTAAAAATATCTCTATTTAAAAGATGTTCTATAGGAAACAAATTCAGCATTTCAGTTAATCTTATATCCATTTCCTCTCTTGAAAGTCCTATATTTTCTAAATAAAAAAGCAATTCTAGACTAGTGTTAACATTAAAAAAATGGGTTTTTGGATTTTGAAACACACTTGAGACAAGCATAGATATTTCATAGAGTTTAAGATTTTTTATATTCTTATTATCTATCCTAATACTTCCATCCATGGAAGCCCCATCATATCTTACAGCCAATCCATTGATAGAATTTATAATTGATGATTTTCCACTGCCACTTTTTCCGGTAAACAATACACATTCACCCTTTTTTATATTTAAAGAAATATTTTTTAACACTTTTTTGTTCTGTCCATAAGATAGGGATAAATTTTCAATTTCTACCATAAAATTCCTCCTATAATCATAAACAGTATACTAAGTACATAGGCAAAATCAATGATTTTTATCTTTACTGATATATACCTTGTTTTTTTTATGGGATTTTCAATACATTTCGTCTCTGCTGCCTTTGCAATATCATCAGAAATATTAGATGATATGACAAGTAAGGGTACCATTACATGCTCAATATATGAAACAGGATTTCTAAAAGTAATTCCTCTTACCCTCATAGCAAGTTTTATATTGTGACTTTCTTCTATAAATGATGGAAAGAATCTAAAAATTACAGCGACTGGTATTGAAACAGTCTGAGGTAACTTAATTTTATCCATTGAAGATATTATGCTTCCTACATCTGATGTTTTTATAAAAAAACTACCAGCACTAAATGGAAGATAGAACATCCTACATACTGCAAATAACATAAAAAATATCATAAAAATAACATTCATATTTCTGATTACATCTAAACTGGGTATTACTAAAGAAAAAATACTGAAAAACAATATATTTTTCAATGCAGCCTTTTTTATTCCATTCTTATAGAAAAGAAACGAAATAAAAAGTATAATCCCCCATTCAAAATATAGGTTTACCTTATGAAATACAGCAAAACCAAGTAAAAAAATCACCAAGAGCTTGCTAAGTGGATTCGGATTATAGGGATTATCCAAATAAACTGGCATTATATGATACCAGCCTTTTCAAAATGCTTTTTCAAAAAAGCTTTACCAATATAAGCACCTATTATCCCACCTACTATTGCACCAATATATACCAGTATCATGCTAGAGAAATTTAAAAGTGCTATAAGTTTCATTATATAAGCATAGCCCATTCCCCTTGTTTCAGCTATTTCAATAACCTTATCTTTCGCTAACAATACTTGCATTAAAAAACCACAAATCCAAGTGTTGAATATAGCAAAAGAAAGCATGTTATATTTGAAAGATTTATACCCGCCAGTTTTTCTTATAATTTCAGCAATCGCCATACTGATTAGGGCATGCACCAATATTACATATGTGTTCCCCATTGCAATAACAATAAGGCTACAAATCAAACCAAGTATAAATAATCCGCCTGGTTTTTGAACTTTTGCCATAAAAAGCATAATAACTATGCCTGTTATAATCCCCGCCACTGTAGGATAGGCCAAGTATAAAATCGGTACAATTCCAATCATTCCCGAAAGAAACATAAGCACAAAATATATTACTGTAAATACACCTATTGTAACTAAATCCTTAATTTTTAATTTTTCCATTTCCATAATCTCCTCCCAAATATATTTTTACTGAATTTTTGATCTTTCAAGCATTGCCTTATATAATTCTGAACTCTTGCAAAGTTCGGCATCTGTACCTACCGCCTCTACTTTTCCTGCATTTAGTAAAACAATTTTATTTGCATTTCTTATCGTCCTCAACCTATGGGCAATAACTATAACTGTTTTATCTTTTATAAGTTCAGATAGGGCCTCTTGAATGAGACTTTCATTTTCAACATCAAGAGATGCTGTGGCTTCATCAAGCAGTATAATCGGTGCATTTTTTAGAATAGCCCTTGCTATTGATATTCTTTGCCTTTCTCCACCAGAAAGTCTTTGACCATTTTCCCCTATTATCGTATCCATTCCTTCCGGCATTTTATCTATAAAGTCATAACATCTTGCTATTCTAGCTGCCATTGCTATTTCCTCGTCTGTAGCATCCTTTTTACCAATTTTAATATTGTCTTTTATGCTTGAATTAAAGAGGATAACGTCTTGAAATACTATAGAGAAATTTTTAAGTAAAATTTCTGGATCAACCTTACTTATATCCTTTCCTCCTATCAAAATCTTTCCTCTATCTATATCCCAAA
>ERZ773022.1431-NODE-1431-length-16008-cov-4.263963_pt1 | contig 16008 bp, 10 predicted proteins | sample MGYA00580839_ERZ773022 | MGnify/ENA primary metagenome ERZ773022 (study PRJEB29015, sample SAMEA2738020) | human oral metagenome | biome: human oral; feature: human-associated habitat; material: dental | place: China | collected 2044 ... | reverse complement strand
CAGACGATTCCCGACCGGTTGGGAATACGGTTCCCAGGCATCGGGAACAGGATTCCCGGCTGTTGGGAACAGACTTCCCGATGCACCGGTCCTCACGGTCAGTGTGGTCTGCTGCGGTGCCCGTGCCCGCATCTCGCAAGGACAGGCAATAGTCCGTATGCTGGGAACCGGATATGGAATGTACTTTCAAACAGGAAAAAATCACCAAAAGCAGATGATAAGTTTGCATTTGACACATCCTCATTTATTAGGATAGAAGAACGGTCCTTATTTTCCGTCTAAATACTGGATATTTTGATTAAATAACTTTGATAAATCATTAAAATATAGTATTTTTGCAACGCATTACGTATGCGGTTATACCGATTTTTGGGTATTGAAGTGAAAGGACGGATCTCGAGGGGGAGACGGATGACTGTCCTCCCGGCGTGTTGACCTGATGTGGAATAATCATTTTAACAGTTTAAATATTTAAAATCAAAACATTTATGTGGTTAATCAATTCATCTATTGGTAGAAAGGTAGTGATGTCTGTAACAGGCATAGCACTGATTCTATTCATGACATTCCACTGTTGTATGAATGTTGCTGCACTCTTTTCTAAAGATGCCTACAACATGATTTGTGAGCTGTTGGGTGCCAACTGGTATGCAGTTGTGGCGACGGCAGGTCTTGGTGCCTTGGCAGTTTGTCACATTGTCTACGCTTTTATCCTTACAGCACAGAACCGTCGTGCCCGTGGTGCCAATCGTTATGAGGTTACGGCAAAGCCTGACAAGGTAGAGTGGGCCAGTCAGAACATGCTTGTTCTCGGTATCATTGTATTGCTGGGGATTGGCCTCCACCTTTTCAACTTCTGGTATAACATGATGTTTGCAGAGCTCGTTGGTATGAAAACGGTTCTTGAACCCACTGACGGTTTTGGCTTGATTGTAGCGACATTCAAGAACAAACTCTATGTAGTGCTTTACATCATCTGGATTGTTGCACTGTGGTTCCATCTCTCTCACGGTTTCTGGAGCGCCATGCAGACCGTTGGTGTCAATGGTAAGGTGTGGTTTAACCGCTGGAAGATCATCGGTAATGTTTACGTTACACTGTTGATGCTCGCTTTCCTTGTGGTAGTACTTGCATTCGCTTTCGGTTGTGCACCAAGTCTGTGCTGTGCTACATCACACTGTGTTGCGTTATAAGCAATCTAATATGAATTTTTAATTTAGAACAATCATGACTAAGACATTAAATTCCAGAATACCAGAAGGACCTGTAGCTGAAAAGTGGACCAACTATAAGGCTCATCAGCGTTTGGTCAATCCAAAGAATAAATTGAAGCTGGATGTTATTGTTGTCGGTACGGGTCTGGCCGGTGCCAGTGCTGCCGCATCTCTTGGGGAGATGGGTTTCAACGTACTGAACTTCTGTATCCAGGACTCTCCTCGCCGTGCACACTCTATTGCTGCGCAGGGAGGTATCAATGCAGCAAAGAACTATCAGAACGACGGTGACTCCGTTTACCGCCTCTTCTACGATACCGTTAAGGGTGGTGACTACCGTGCTCGTGAGGCCAATGTCTATCGTTTGGCAGAGGTTTCAAATGATATTATCGACCAGTGTGTGGCACAAGGCGTGCCTTTCGCACGTGAATACGGTGGTATGTTGGCCAACCGTTCATTCGGTGGTGCACAAGTAAGCCGTACCTTCTATGCCAAGGGACAGACCGGCCAGCAGCTTCTTCTCGGTGCTTACTCTTCATTGAGTGCACAAATCAATGCGGGCAAGGTGAAGCTCTTCACGCGCTATGAAATGGAAGACGTTGTTATCGTTGACGGCCATGCACGTGGTATCATTGCTAAAAACCTCATTACCGGTGAGCTCGAACGCTTCACAGCCAATGCTGTAGTGATTGCTACCGGAGGTTATGGAAATACTTATTTCCTCTCTACTAACGCTATGGGCTGCAACTGCACAGCTGCCGTTCAGTGCTACCGTAAGGGTGCTTACATGGCAAATCCTTCTTATGTTCAGATTCACCCGACTTGTATTCCGGTGCATGGCGACAAGCAGTCTAAGCTGACATTGATGTCTGAGTCGCTCCGTAACGACGGACGTATCTGGGTTCCAAAGAAACTTGAAGATGCCAAGGCATTGCAGGAAGGAACCAAAAAGGGCTCTGATATTCCTGAAGAAGACCGCGATTACTATTTGGAGCGCCGTTATCCAGCCTTTGGAAACCTTGTTCCTCGTGACGTTGCTTCACGTGCAGCTAAGGAGCGTTGTGACAAGGGCTTCGGTGTCAACAACACAGGCTTAGCCGTATTCCTCGACTTCTCTGAATCTATCAACCGCCTCGGCATTGATACCATTCTTCAGCGTTATGGCAACCTTTTCGATATGTATGAAGAGATTACCGATGTTAATCCTGGTGAAGTTGCCAATGAGATTAACGGTGTGAAGTACTATAATCCGATGATGATTTTCCCTGCTATCCACTATACAATGGGTGGTATTTGGGTCGACTATGAGTTGATGACCACCGTTCCCGGTCTGTTCTCTATCGGTGAGTGTAACTTCTCTGACCACGGTGCCAACCGTCTTGGTGCGTCAGCTTTGATGCAAGGATTAGCCGATGGCTATTTTGTTTTGCCTTATACCATTCAGAATTATCTCGCAGACCAGGCGCTTTGGCCAAAGGTTCCAACAGACCGTGCTGAGTTTGTAGAGGCAGAAGAGGGCGTGAAGAAAGAGATTGATCGCCTCATGAACATCAAGGGTAAGCGTTCTGTTGACTCTATCCACAAGGAACTTGGCCATATCATGTGGGAGCATGTGGGTATGGGTCGCACCAAGGAAGGCCTCGAAACAGGTTTGAAGTTGCTGAAAGAACTCCGCGAAGAGTTCAATTCAAACCTCTTCATCCCAGGCAAGAAAGAGGGGCTCAACATTGAGCTTGACAAGGCTATCCACTTGCGTGACTTCATCTTGATGGGCGAACTCGTGGCCTACGATGCGCTTCATCGTGAGGAAAGTTGCGGTGGTCACTTCCGTGAAGAGCATCAGACAGAAGAAGGAGAAGCTAAACGCGATGACGAAAACTTCTTCTATGTGGGCTGCTGGGAATATCAGGGAGACGACACCAAGGCTCCTGAATTGATCAAGGAACCACTCGAGTATGAGGCAATTAAGGTACAAACACGTAACTATAAAAATTAGTTGACGGTTGTATAGTGGACAAGTTGACAAGTTGTCGGCTTGTTCCTTCTCCAAGAACATAAATTATAAATGCAGACAAGACAAGCAAGTATATGGTGTTGTAAGACTTGAAGTATGAAGACTCATAAGGATTTAACCGTCTGGCAAAAGGCTATGGAACTGGTCATGGAGGTTTATAAAGCCACCAAAATGTTCCCTCGGGAAGAAATCTTCGGATTGACTTCTCAAATGCGCAGAGCTGTCGTGTCAATTCCTTCCAACATAGCCGAGGGCTACGGAAGACTCCATCAGCGTGAAACTGAAAACTTCCTTAGCATAGCATTAGGCTCTGCATGTGAGTTGGAAACACAGTTAATCCTTTCGAAGGATTTGGGTTATATTTCTTTAGATGAAGTAGAACAGTTGACTATTGAAGTGCAAAATATCATCAAGATGTTAGCTGCTTTGATAAAATCATTAGGCAAATAACCCGTCAACTCGTCCACTTGTTTACTTGTCAACTAAAAAATAAGAACATGGCAAAGAATATATCATTCACAATAAAGTATTGGAAACAGAATGGTCCACAAGACCAGGGACATTTCGATACACGCGAGATGAAGAATATCCCTGACGACACCTCGTTCCTTGAGATGCTCGATATTCTGAACGAAGAACTCATCGACGACGGTCAGGAACCTTTCGTTTTCGACCACGACTGCCGTGAGGGTATCTGCGGTATGTGCTCACTTTATATCAACGGTACACCTCATGGAAAGACCGAGCGCGGTGCAACAACCTGCCAACTCTATATGCGTCGTTTCAATGATGGCGACGTTATCACCGTAGAGCCTTGGCGTTCTGCAGGCTTCCCTGTTATCAAAGACTGCATGGTCGACCGCTCCGCATTCGATAAAATCATTCAGGCTGGTGGCTATACTTCTATCCGCACAGGTCAGGCTCAGGATGCCAATGCAATCCTGATCAGCAAAGAAAATGCAGACGAAGCTATGGACTGCGCCACTTGTATCGGTTGCGGTGCCTGCGTAGCTGCTTGTAAGAACGGTTCTGCAATGCTCTTTGTAAGTTCTAAGGTGAGCCAGTTGGCACTCCTTCCTCAAGGTAAGCCCGAGGCCGCACGACGTGCCAAGGCGATGGTTGCCAGAATGGATGAACTTGGTTTCGGTAACTGCACAAACACCCGTGCATGCGAAGCTGTATGTCCTAAGAACGAGAAAATTGCCAATATAGCCCGTCTTAACCGCGAGTTTATCAAGGCAAAATTCGGTGATTAAACTTACTCCTTCCTCGGTTTCCGGGGCAGGAATAAAGAATAAAAGGAGGGAAATCCAATTGGATTTCCCTCCTTTTTTCCCTTTCAACTTCGAGGTTTGAAGATTGAACTTCAAGCTTTATCATGTGTCACATTTATTGAGATGAAAAGCGATTTTGTAAAGTTTGTTGTGCAGTTTTTAACACTTCCGGAGTCGACCAAATAGAAATGAAAACGCATTTCCCATGCTTTTGCGAAGCCCTTTTATGGCTTTGATGCCCTCGTTTCTTTCCTCTTCGTACGGCCTGCGCCCAGAGAGTAGCTCCGTGGTGTAGGTCTTCAGGGACGGGACATTGTAGGAGCGAGTACGGCGACCATCGAAGCTGTGTGCCGAAGGGCCAAAGCCTAGATACGGGACGCCCTGCCAGTAGCCGGTATTGTGTCGGGCGTGAAGTCCAGGTAGGGCGAAGTTGGAGATCTCGTAATGTTCGTAGCCTGCTGCCCGTAGTTCGTCGATCAAGATCTGGAAGAAGAGGAGGCTCGCTTCCTCATCTACGGGCTTGACCTTCCCACGCTCGACGAGCCGAGTCAAGGCAGTCCCTTCCTCATAGATCAAGTGATAGGCCGAGAGATGAGGTACACCGAGGGATAGGAATTCATGGATGTTTGCCCGCCACTTAGCCTCTGTTTGCCTCGGGAGCCCATAGATCAAATCAAGGCTGAGGTTGGTGATACCGCACTGACGAAGGGCATGGATGGCCGAGTGAACTTGCTGAGCCGAATGGCGTCGATTGAGGAAGGTGAGGTCATCGGCGTCAAAGCTCTGCACACCCATGCTCACTCGGTTGATCGGGAGCGAAGCCAGGCTCTCGGCATAAGCTTCGGTCACGTCGTCGGGATTACATTCGATGGTTATCTCGGCTTCGTCGGTGATAGTGAAATATTTACCGATAGCGGAAAATATCTTGCTGAGTTCGTCTGCCGTGAGCAACGAGGGCGTACCTCCACCGAAATATATGGTGTCGAGTGATGTTTTACCCAAATAGTCGTGTCGTAGGTCTATCTCTCGGCATAGAGTATCGACGTATTTCTCTTTGAGGTCGAGCGATGTGGTTCTGAAAAAACTGCAATACGTGCAGTAGCTTTTGCAGAAAGGGATGTGTATGTAAAGCATTTGTACTATTCGAGCGTTTTTTACTACTTTTGCACAAAAATACAAAAAAGGATACTACGGCAGATGCTTGTTTTTCCAAATGCAAAAATAAATATAGGGCTCAATGTAGTAGAGAAGCGATCCGACGGTTATCACAATATAGAGACCGTCTTCTATCCCGTCTGCGGTCTATATGATGCACTCGAGGCGGTGGCAGCCGATGAGGTATCGCTTACCGTTTCGGGCTTTGGTATATCAGGCAACGATACCGATAATCTTGTAGTAAAAGCTTATCGACTGCTAAACAATGACTTCGGACTTCCGCCTTTGGCGTTTTATCTAAAAAAGGTGATACCGATGGGTGCAGGTCTCGGTGGCGGCTCTGCCGATGCCTCTTTTACCCTGAAAGCGCTCAACACGATGTTTACTTTGGGGCTCTCAGAGGAGCGACTCGAGAGGTATGCCTTGCAGCTTGGAGCCGATTGTCCGTTTTTCGTCGGCAATCGCCCCGCTTTCGCACAGGGCAAAGGAGAGTGCCTTACTCCGATAGGTCTGGACTTGCGTGGTAAATATCTGTTGCTGGCAAAGCCGGCCGTTTCGGTCGGTACAGGAGATGCATACGGCGGTGTCGTCGTACGTCGGTCGGAGGTAGACTTACGGCAGGCGGTATTGCAGCCTCTCGATACGTGGCGAGATACGATAACAAACGCTTTCGAGAAGAATATCTTTGCCCGCTACCCGATACTAAGTAGTATGAAAGACGAAATGTACAGTCTTGGAGCCGTATATGCGGCTATGTCGGGCTCTGGGTCTACGATATACGGTATCTTCGACCATGCCCCGAATGGTACGATATCGGGGAGTTGTTTTTGCAAAGCGATACTTTTATAGAAAAAAACAAATTTCTTATATGAAAATAGCAATTTTAGGCACCTCTTACGAGCAGCGTTACGACCGTTCGCTGGTAGACGTAATAGATATTCTGCTCAATAACGGAGTGGATGTATGCATCGAAGAGTCGTTTCGGAGATATATTGGCGATAGAGTGTCGATTCCTGAGGTAAGTGTTGTGCCATTGGATGATATAGAGGCAGATATGGCTATATCGTTCGGTGGAGATGGCACTTATTTAGTTACATCTCATACATTAGCCCGAAAAAATATCCCTATACTCGGTATCAACGCAGGACACTTGGGCTTTCTTGCCGACGTATCGATATCGGAGATAGAGTCGGTTTTGCTCGATGTCGTCGAAGGACGTTACACGACAGAATCGCGTGTAATGCTCGACGTAAGGTTTTCGGACGGCACAGAGTCTGCCCGTACGGTTCTGAACGAAGTAGCCGTACTGAGAGGCGACACCTGCTCTATGCTTACACTCGACTTATATGTCGACGGTGAGTTTGTAAACAGTTATAAATCCGATGGTCTGTTGGTATCTACTCCTACCGGCTCTACTGCCTACTCGCTGAGTGTGGGCGGTCCGATAGTATCGCCCGATTCGGCAGACTTCATCATATCTCCCATAGCACCACACTCGCTTACCGTACGTCCACTGATAGTAAGAGACGACCGCACGATAGAGATACGTGTAAAGTCGTGTGCCGAGAGTTACCAGATAGCCGTCGACGGCTATTCGATGCATCTGCCCGATAGCACTAGTATCACAGTAAAGAAGTCTGATTATAGCATTACAAGCATTCAGCCCGAGGGACATACGTTTTTCAAGACTCTTCGGAGCAAATTGATGTGGGGAGCCGACACGAGACTGTAACCGAAGTTGCTATTGGTTGCTGCCTGAGTCGTCGGAGTCGTCTGTATCGACGGGTAATACGCCGGTTATCTTATTGATTCTGTATCGGGTCATCATCTGATTCGACTCGAATCCGATACCGTTTATTATCATAGTCGATCTTGTGATACGTATAGGCGAGTCGGAATATATCCTTTGATTTGCTTCGTCCCAATTGAGTTGGTTCGTCTCGAAAGTTTCGCCTGAAATATTGGTACACCGCACGCTATCTTTGAGTATCCACCGCCGCTCTAGGTCGTAGTATATCGCCCAACGGCAATCGACGCTTGCGTCGGCTTGGTACAGCTCATTGAACCGCTCAAAGTGCAACCCCTTAGGAAACAACCAATTGCTACGCTCAGCCTTGTCGAATATCAGCATTTTGGGGGTAGTGATACGGTAACGTGTAATACCTGAGTCAGATATTACGGTGCTTATATCGATAGCTGTTAGCGAAGGTGTCATTTGCCTATCGCTGATAGTGCCGTGAGCAATAGGCTTATTGTGAGTACACTGCACGCAGAATAGTAATATCGATATTGCTGTTGCAAAACGATATATTTTTTGTGTTGCAGTACAAGAGTTTTTTTTTATCGACATTACGTGGTGAATATGAAATTGTTTCGTGATATGATAGCAAATAATTATAGTAGACCGAGTTCGAGTTTTGCCTCTTCGCTCATCATATCTTTGTCCCATTCGGGTTCGAACACGAGTTTTACTTCTACCGATTTTACACCGTCGAGAGCCGATATTTTCTGTTGTATATCTTCGAGAATGAAGTCTGCCATCGGACAGTTTGGTGCAGTCAACGTCATAGTGATTACTATATTTCCGTCTGTTCCGCAGTCTACGTCGTAGATTAGTCCTAAATTGTAGACATCGACAGGTATTTCGGGGTCGTAGACGGTTTTTAGTACGGTTACTATTCTCTCTTCGAGAGCCAACATATTATTATTATTATCCATTGTGTTTTTTGAGTTGATATTTGAATTATTTCTAGGCTGCAAAATTAATCAAATATTTAACGTAATAGCGAATTTAAAACCGCAAGAATTTAGTTAATCTTGCTTTTAATTGATTTTTAAGCAATCTGAATGTTAAAAATATATGTAACCTGTCTTACAAGTTTGGAAAACATAGAAAAATTTTTCATATTTGTCGTTTGAAAAATAAGAAAATCGGACTTAACAATATCGATCATATATTTTTTTACTAACTAAATAATTAAATAGGTATGAAAAGGCTTACTTTTTTATTGTTTCTTGTGCTTTGTACAGCTCTTGGGCTGCAGGCACAGGATTTGACGTTACCTTACGTTCAAGACTTTTCGGCTCTCGCTACGGGCGATATGCTTTCTGAGACGGGGAGTCCGACCGCTGTAGTGGCCGGTACACTGCCAGGTATAGCTTCTGTCAATAGCGCATATCAGGCAGGGGGAGCCATTCGTCTGGGCGATGGAGGTAATGTGGGTGGTTTTACGACGCAACCTATCGATGCGGGGGCTGCTCCTTTTGTAAAGGTGTCGTTCAACGCTGCCGCTTGGATAGCTGCGACGCCTGCACCTGCCAAATTGACCCTAACCTATGGCTCTCAGAGTCGGACGGTCGACTTGCAGGCTATCGGGCACGGCTGGCCCCTATCGGCAACCGATATGGTGTGGTACGATGTTACTTTTACGGCAGAGGCAACTTCTATGGCTCTGATTGTAACTACCATAGCCGAAAGCGGTGTAGAGAATCGTGTTTTTGTCGACAATCTTAAGATTCAGGTGGTGAATCTGGTCTCTTGGTCTGAAGGATTCGAGGGTTCCGTATTTCCCCCTGTCGGATGGACGGCAAAACATATTAGCGGATCGAAAGAGTGGACACGGTCGACTTCTTCGGCCGATGGTCCTATAGGCACGGCTTGTGCTAAGGTTGGATATGCAAATCCCAGACACGAAAACTGGCTTATTACGCCACAATTGTTTCCTGTGGCAGGCGAAAACTTTAAGTTTAAAATTAAAACCAACTATTATTTTCCAAAGACTACGCTTCATGTGAAGATTTCGACGGCTTCCAACGACACAAGCGATTTTACCACAACGGCTCTTACTCTATCGAATGTTACGGAAATACCTACTACATGGACAGAGCATACGGTGGATATGTCTGCTTACGTGGGATCTCCCGTATATATTGGATTTCACGTATTGGATACTAATGGATTGAATCTATTCCTCGACGATATTAGTGGTCTTAAAATACAAGGAGCCACTTGTATGGCTCCCGATACGCTCAGAGTAGGTAATATTACCACCAACTCTGCCAATATCACATGGACAGAGGCAGGTAGCGCTTCGTCGTGGATAGTAGAGTATTCTACTTCGCCTACTTTCGCAGGAGCAACGTCGCAGACCGTAACCGGCAACAGGACATTGAATCTGGCCGGACTTACCGCAAATACTCAATACTATGTGAGAGTAAAAGCAAATTGTGGCGGAGGCGAATATAGTCTCGGTACTAAAACTACATTTAGAACCAATTGTGGTCTGATATCTACCGATTGGACAGAAGACTTCTCCTCTGCAGACGATTCAAACTTCGATATGCCTTTCTGCTGGACGAGGGTTACGGCATATAGCCCCTATTCGTCTAGTAAATATCCGACAGTTACTACTTCGGGATACGAGGGAGACTGTATGTACATGTACACCACAGGCAATACCTGTCCGGCACTTATAGCAGCGAGTCCTGAGTTTGCCTATTCATTGGCAGGAAAGGAAGTAGGATTTTGGTTGAGACGTTTGGATCCTTCCATAGCCTCTACGTTTGAAGTGGGAGTAATGTCGAACATTGCCGATACGAGTACTTTTGTGGCTATTCAGAATATAGATACTACGGTAAGCAGCTGGCAATATTATTCGGTAGTAGTGCCCAATACCGTATCTGCAGCACAAAAATATTTGGCTTTCCGACTTAAAAATAAAAATGGAAACAGTCCGAAATATTATATAGACAATGTCGGAGTATATACATACACTTGTGCTCCTCCGATGAACTTCTCGGTAAGGAATGTTAAGACAACCGAAGCAAAAATAGTATTCAATACCAGAGAGCCGCAGACGGCATGGCAATATGCATTTACCAACGATATGACCGTTACCAACCCATCGACTCTTACACCGATAGCTATTGCCGATAGCAATGTCGTAATAACCGGACTTACCCCCAATACTCAATACAAAGTGTGGGTACGTACTATTTGTTCTGCAGGAGTATTCAGTAGATGGACGTATGCCAATGTATTCAAGACGGATTGTACGCCTCAGGCGGGTACCATAAACTTCTTGGAACAGTTTGAATCGGTAGGAATCGATGCCATACCCGAGTGTTGGAGCAAAATATCTACTCACAGTACACGTCCGAGTGTGGTAGAATCTCAACCGAATAACGGTGTTGATAGCAAGGCTATAAAATTTTCTGACTCCGCTCCGCAGTATTTGGTATTGCCCGATTTCGGAGTGCCACTCAACACTCTCGAACTCAACTTCTTGCTAGATAGAGAGGGTGACCGCTCGGGAATATTCCAAGTAGGTTATATGACCGATAAGACAGATGAAAGTACATTTGTGCCTATCGCTTCGTTCAATGATATGGGCAGCGCCAATTACAAAAAAATGCTGCATAAGCGAGTAATTTTCAACGACGTAGAAAACAACAGCGACAACCGCTATATAGCATTCAGATATGGTCAAGTTGCTGATGAAAGCTTCGATAAAAACTGGTACTATTGGATAGACTCCGTATCTGTAAAGGTATCCACCTCGTGTCTGCCTCCGGGTCGGTTGAACGCCGTGGTAGTGAAGCCCGACTCGGCAGAAATCTCTTATGTATCGCTGCCCGGAACTATCGGAGCACAGTATGTATACGGAGGGCTTTCGGACGATCCTTCGACACTGACTCCCGTAGCCGCTACCGGAGGTACCATACATCTTTCGGGACTCTCTCCCAATACTTGGTATAAACTCTGGATGCGAAGCGAATGCAGTGCAGGTACATACGGCGAATGGTCGATTGCTCCTCTGTCTTTTGTAACTCCGTGTTTAGCAGTTGCGTCGTTGAGCGAAGACTTCGAGTCGGTAGCTAGAGATTCTATTCCCGACTGTTGGCATAAGTTGCCACAGCACAACAAAACACCAAGTGTAATAACCTCTGCTGCTTCGTATGGAGTGGATTCTAAGGCTATAGAATTCAAGAAAACTACCAAAAATAACCCTCAGTATCTGATATTAAACAAAACAGATGTAGCTCTGAATACTCTGCAGTTGCGTTTCGATTTGAGTAAAGAAGATATTCGATGTGCTCCATTGCAGGTAGGTTATATGACCGACCCCGAAGACAGCACCACATTCGTATCCGTAGCTTCGTTCGACGATAGGTTCTATAAAACTATGCTGCCAAAAACGGTATACTTCAATGGTATAGCCGACAATGGCAACAACCGTTACATAGCATTCAAATATAATACCGGATCGCGTTATTGGATAGACAACATAGATGTCGAACCCGTAGTAGCGTGCTCGGCTCCGACATCTTTGAATGCACAGGCTTTTGCCGGTGCCGTTCAAGACTCTGCCGTGGTTACCTTTGCTCACGAGGCATCGGCTACTTCGTGGCAGTATGTATTGGGTAAAGGTGTAGAAGTTTCTGCCACTCCTCCCGATTCGATTGCTAAAGTGGATATTACCTCCGATAATATAAATCTATCGGGTCTGGAAAAAGACAAAGATTATGTAATTTGGGTAAGAACGACAAGTTGCGGTACCGATACCAGCTCGTGGACAATTGCAGCATTCAGCACAAAATACTGTAAGGCAAATCCGGTATATTCAACTGTGGTAGGTATTACTAAGGTAAAGTTCGGCAATTATATGATAGTAGAAAATGTTACCGGACAAGAAGCAAATAATTACGGAGACTATTCCGCTATGCACGGAGATGTCGGCCGTGGAGACTCTGCCAATGTAGCAATTAACTATACTATTGGCAGTGCATATAAGGCTCATATATACGTCGACTGGAACAACGACTATGACTTCGAAGACGCAGGTGAGACCGTTTACACGGGAGAAATCAATAATACGTCCTCTAACTTTATAGCTTCGTTCCTCGTACCTGCATCTACGGCAGTAGGCAACTACCGAATGAGGATATTGATTAATTCTACCTACTATGAATCCGATCCTTGTTATATGGAGTATAGCGCTGCTGTCGAAGACTATACTCTTGTGGTAGCAGCTCCGTTGACGTGTCGTTACGTAAAAAACCTTAAAGCACTCAATATCACTACCTCAAGTGCCGATATTACATGGACAGCCGGTGGCTCCGAAACATCGTGGAACGTAGTGGTATCTACTACTCCGCTTAATGTTGCTCAGCTCGATACTATGCCATCTATAAATGTAACATCTGCTACTCGTAGTTTGACTTCGCTTACTACAAACAAGAAGTATTATGTCTATGTACGAGCTGCTTGCAGTGCTACAGACAAGTCGCCTTGGAAATTAGTAGAGTTTAGGACAAAATCTATTTCCGTATCGTTGCCATACGATCAAGACTTCAGTGGTACTTCACCGGAAGTTGCTGTCTTTACTGCCGAAGAAGGGGCAAACAAATGGAGTATAGGCTCTGCCATAGGCAATTCGGGCAAATCTATGTACATATCGAAAGACAACGGTACTACAGCAGAGTATGCAGCAGTAGAATCTCATTCTATGGCATACATCACAATCGATTTCGACAATAGTCCGAAGTTTGCCATCTCTTTCGACTGGATAGGTAAGGGAAATTTCTACAGCAGCCCTTGGTTTACAGAGATATACGACTATATGAGAGTATATATGGTACCCGACTCTGCAGAGTTGCCTACTACATGGACGAGTGATTGGTCTTCGGAATGGATGAACGTATCCGGTGCATACCGTTTGGGAAATATATTCTTAAACAAAACCGACTGGACTACATTTGCCGATACATTGCCGTCGTCGTATGCAGGCTCCAAGAGGAAACTTGTATTTATGTGGATTAACACTGCACCATATACGAGTGCTCCTACTATGGCGGTCGACAATATCTCTATCGTAGGATATAGCTGCGATGCTCCGTCGAATATGGTATTGGATACTATCGCTACCGATACAGCTCGTATACATTGGACTAAAGCCGGTAGCGAAACATCATGGATACTCGAGTATAAGTCTGCTTCCGAAGCTACTTGGATACGCGATACCGTAACCGATACCGTTTATGCTTTCGGCAGTCTTACTCCGAATACCGAATATCGGGTAAGAATCAAAGCCGTATGTACGGGAGGAAGTACGTATAGCAAGTGGTTGCAATATACTTTCCGTACCGAGTGTGCCGCACAGGCAATCGGCAATACGCGTATAGAGTACGACTTCGGTCAGTATATTGGTAAGATACCCAGCTGCTGGACAAGAACACTGCCTTACACTACCGATGGAGGTAGAGTAATGCCTTTTGTCGGCAACTATGAAGGTTATCCTACAGATGGTGTCTTAATCTTTGGCGGAAAATCGTCTCAGATGATATCCACAGGAGAGTATATAGAAAATATGAGTGATGTAGAGGTAGAGTTCTATGTGCTTAGAACATCGTCTGCTACGGCAGGTACGTTTAAATTGGGTGTATTGTCCAATCCACACGATCCAAGTACATTCACTCCCATACACGACCTTACTAATATGATTACGGCAGACGGAACTCTCCAGAGAATGCGTCTATCGCTTTCGGGAGCACCTGCAAATACGCACTATATAGCATTCCGTCAGGATACGACCGGAAGCGCCAATAATGGTATGTATGGTATAGACGATCTGTATATATATAAGACTCCGACCTGTAAGAGTCCAGACTATAACAATATAACTATTGTAACAGCCAACGATCCGACTGCTACAAGTGCCGAAGTAAGTTGGTTGCCGGGTGAAAACGAAAGTAACTGGGAGATACAGTACAAAGAAGCCGACTCCACTCTCTGGACTTCGGTAATGGTATCGGCTTCGTCGATGGATACGCTGAGAGGCTTATCGCCACAGACAGTTTATGAATTGAGGATAAGATCCGTATGTTCGGCTACCGACTCAAGTTTCTGGACACTAAGCAAATATTTCGCTACTCCATGTGCAGCCGAAACGTTGCCGTTTAGCGAAGACTTTACGGGACTTACCTCTTCTACATTCCCACGCGGATGTTGGAGGAAATACGTACAGAAGGCATCTGATGTGTTTGCAGGAGAAAGACTCCGTACTTCGGGCGGTGCTTGGAATTATAGTGAAAATACCTTTGGCCTGAATACGGGCGGAAAAGCCAAGGTAAATATCTATGGTTCAAGCACTAAGTCGTGGCTGGTAACACCACCGGTATTGTTACAGAATAGTACATTCCTCGAGTTCGACGTTGCGTTTACGAGAAACGACAGTGCAAGTCCTGCAGGCGGTGGAGCAAGAGGCGACGACCAGTTTATGGTAATAATCTCCGAAGACGCAGGGGCTACGTGGACGCAAGCTAATGCTACCGTATGGAACAACGACGGCACGGGCAACTACGTTCTGAACGACATTACAAACGGAGTAAATCACATCCGTATAAACCTCTCGCAATATGCCGACAAGATAGTGAAGATAGCATTCTATGCCGAATCGACAGTCGGTACTTGGATCGATGGCGGAAACGACCTGCACCTCGATAATATTCTGGTACATCAGGTTATCATTACTCCGCCTACGGTCGAAACTCTTGCTGCCGACAACATCGGAAACAATACCGCTACGTTGCACAAAAAAGTAACGCAAGGTTCGTACCCGATAACATCGGAAGGATTCTATTATAAAGCGGCAAATGATACTCGTTGGAAACAGTCGACCGACAGCGTGCTTACGAACTTGATTCAGGGTACTACCTATAAGTTCTATGCTTATGCCGAAGTAACCGACGACAACGGAGTTGTTCATAAGTTCGACGGAGATAGCTTAGTATTTACCACTACCGGTACCGCTCCGGTTCATCCGATAGTCGAGACACGTGCTGCAACCGACATTACACAGATGAAGGCAACACTGCACAAGGCTATAGCCCAAGACCCGTCGGAACCTGTCGTGACACAAGGCTGGAAATGGCGTAAAGTGGGCGAGCCCAATTGGAGTACCGCTATCGATAGTGTTATCACCGGACTCGAACATAGTACGGCTTATGAATTCTATGCGTATGCTACGACAGCTATCAATACCGATGGCTACAATGGAGCTACGTTGCAGTTCACTACATTGTCGCATACACCGCCGACGGTGAAGACACTCGATGCTACGGCTATCGGTATGTATGCAGCAACACTGCGTAAGGAAGTGACGGCAGGTAGCGAATCTATCATCGAAGAAGGCTGGGAGTACAAGAAAGTAGGCGAAGTGGTATGGACCAAGACCCAAAACGCCAACCTCAACAGTCTCGCACTTGACACCGAGTATGAGTTCTACGCTTATGCCATAACAAACTCGTATCCGATGACCAAGGGCGAAACGTTGAAGTTCCGTACGCTCAA
>ERZ773022.1427-NODE-1427-length-16036-cov-5.557600_pt1 | contig 16036 bp, 10 predicted proteins | sample MGYA00580839_ERZ773022 | MGnify/ENA primary metagenome ERZ773022 (study PRJEB29015, sample SAMEA2738020) | human oral metagenome | biome: human oral; feature: human-associated habitat; material: dental | place: China | collected 2044 ... | reverse complement strand
CCTTCGTTTTCTTCCTCCTCATCGTCTTCGCAGCTTTTACGATCTGGCGCAATTTTTTGAGGTGAAATGAAACTTATCAGACCATCTATGCGTTGCAACTTGCCGTTTTTTCACGTTCCCTTCCTCAATATGTCCAAATAAGCTTCATAGGCAAAGATGCGTCTTCTTCTCTTCTCGTTTGTTTCTACCAAGATTTCGCATTCGCCAGCCGCTGGATTACCGCCGTGGCCGTATTGAAGGACATCTCCCATGCCTCTGCCATCTTTCGTATATCGGCGATCGAATTCGCTTCGATATAGCGAAAGACGCGCGAGGCATTTTTTCACCCTTCCCAACGTGTCTACGAAAGCCGCGTTTTTTCATGCAGCTCAGTCAAGCGATCGATCGCCTCAACGGCATCCGCCACCGACTCGTCCAGAGCCTGCAAGAAGAAGCGAACCACCGCTCATGTCCACATGCACAAACGTCATCCTTGCAGATATTGTGCGTTCCTTGCAGCAAAGTTGAAATAACATGTCCGTCTTACCGCCAATTTTGATACAATCTAACGATGCACCCCCTATACCCGCTTAACGATGCACCCCCCTGCCTATCGTTAAGAGCGTATGCGCCGTAAAGCCTTGATTTATGCGGCTTCGTGGCATAGCGAAAGGGGGTGCATTCGCACCCCCCAAGTCGAGATTTTGCACACCCCTGTGAGCAAAACTGGACACGAGAATCTAAAAACTGATCACGGGAATCTGGAGGTCGAACAAGCCCATCGAAAAGCTGAACTTCCGTTTTGGGCAAGGCCGCAGTTGCTCTGCGTTCCTATTTTCGGCGGAAGCCACTTGGCGTTTCGGTACTGCCGCATGTAATCCCGCACCGTTTCGTCGCTGCTTCCATCCTCTTCCGCTGCTTCATATCTGGTGAGTTCGCCGTCGTAAATCCGACGGCCTATGTCCAAATGTTACTCTTTCGTGTGCTTCATGTGGCAACCTCCTGTCGCATCGGAGAGATGGATTGTCCACTGCTTGTTATCCTGTGTACAGAATAATACAAACAGTGTCCAATCAATCCCCCTCTTTGTCCAGTTTTAGTTTATCACCTCACCTTCTGTAAAAAGTACTTTATGAAGCGGATTTATACGAAAACGAGTAATCCTCAACGAAATTTTGAAGAGGATTGGAAATTTCATCCTGTAAACGTGGATGCTCTTCAAATCCAAGATCTGTTAATATTCTTCTCATTGTAGTTAGGTTTGGACTTTTGGATTTAACTATTGCGAATATGGTAGATTTCTTAGCAAATTCATTTAAGAACATCCGTATCGTAGCCGTAGCGTATCCATGACCTTGATTAAAAATTGCGATGCTTATCTCTTCAGCATCTTCTTCGTTACAATCAGGAGTAATCTTCAGCTCTCCAACTATTTCGCCATTATGTTCTACACGATAATAGCGCCCCTCTGGAGGAATACAAGGCTTCCCCTCAGATTGGTTTAAATCTGTCGTATCTTCTTCATCAAAGTATGCAAGTCGATTTGTTGAATAAAAATCTATTTTTCTTCTATCCCACACTACTCCATTATCTAAAACAAGATTTACGCACATACTATATTCCCCCACATCAAACATATATTGTAAAAAAATGTCATCATCAAATCCCAACCTTAAACGGTTCCATCCGATATTCCGGCGAATGCATCAGTGGATCATCGTAGGAAAGTATTTCGTCCGCATTCCCCTGCATCGAGAAATAATCCTCTCCTCCGAAAACATTCGGCATCGTCATACCGTCCATATTCATATCGGCATCATAAATATCAACCCCGTCATGAACATTGGGCATTGTCATATGTTCCAGCCCCATATCGCCATCGTATACATCCATACCGCCCATGGCATTCGGTTCAGTATGCGATACGAGCTGGCCGTCAGAAATCACATCTACACCGCCCTGTACATTGGGGAAATGAAACGCCATCCCTTGAGAATGAAGTACGCCCTCGGGATTCATGTGATCTACCACCGTGCCATTGTGCAAAATATCCGCACCGCCGATTCCGTCAGGGATTGACTGATATAGGCCATCTCCATATGCGGCATCAAAAAGCTCAAACAAACTCATACGTCATCCTCCTCGCTCAGTTTTTCCATGTAGCAGCGGATTTCCACCGCCTGTGCTGTCAGTTCATCCATTTCCCTCTGGACATTTTCCCCTTCCTGCTTCTTGGCTGCGATTTGCGCCTCGATTCGCTTTTGAATGTCCACGAGAATGGATTCATATGCACACTGGGTATTTTTTTGAATACGAACACTTTGCTTATCGATGTAGCTGTGAACTTGGAAACGAAGCTCCAGCATCGTCTTGGCAAGCTGGCTTTCGATTTGCGGAACTACATCCGCTTTTGCCGCAGCCAACTTTTTTTGCAACAGACTGTCGAATATCTTGGAACGCCCCCAGATGCTCAGTATCGGCACAAGGATTGGGTTGAGCATCGCCATAATCGCCACGGCGCCAGCGGCTGTAATAGCTCCTGCCTGCATACCCGTGTTGGAAATGTCCGTCGCCTCAAGATCAAGGACGTAGCCCATGCTTTGAAGCTTATTTCCCTTTGTTGTCTGCAATCGAACTTTTTGTTTGAAATGGCAGCTGAGTCCTCTGGCCAATTCCCGTTCCAGCAGCGCTAAAAGCCCATCAACATGAGGAGCATAGACGCCGATCCAACTCTCAATATTTCTCTGGATATGCTTTGGAATAGCTTGTTCAATGAAGTTTTTGAAATCCTGACTCTGGTATTCTTCCACAAGGTAGAGAATATTCTCCCTGAGTTTCCTGTGGAAATGCTGCAGGGATTTATCCGACATTGCATAGATTTTTGCCTTCGCCGATTTGACGTATGCATCCACGTTGTTTTCTTCCGAGTTTTTTTCTTGGAGCATCTGACGAAGGGTAAAGACAGCCTCTTCCAGTTCCGCGATGCTGGCAGACATCATGGCTTTTTCCCCTTGAATTTCGCGTTCCAAGATAGAAAGCAACCAGTGAAGCCGCTTGCGATACCCCTGCAGCTTTTCTCGTTCCACTTGACCGCCAAAGAGCATGGCACGAAGTTTGCCTTTGATTTCCTCAAATCCTGATGCCTGGAGAAGTTTTTCGTCGTCTTTCTCAACAGCCTGCAATGCTTGTTTGGCCGAGAGTGGATAGACAAAAATATCTCGGAGTTGCGCCTCCTTCGCATCTATCCGAAACGCACGGTGCAGCCTCTTCTTTACATTCTCAAGAAATGCCTCTTCTTCGTCCTCATCGACGGCATCGTACTTGTTGATGATGAACACTATGTTGTTTATGCCAAGGGGAAGGAGACGCTCATCGATGAAATCTTTCTCCGTTTTTTTCAGCGGTGCATTAGCATCGAGAACAAACAAGACAACATTCGCCTTGGGGATGAATTGATAAGTGACTTCGGAACGCTGTTCGTTGAGGTCAGAAACCCCCGGAGTATCCACGAGAACGATACGATTCTTTAAAAGATCACAAGGGTATCCGATCTTGATATAGCGGACATCAGCAGCGTCAGAATCCTCTCTTTTTGCAGAATACTGTCTGAGGAAATCATAGGAGACCTCGCCCTTCCTAGTTGATCCATCACGATGCACCACAGTCAACTGCGGTGTTTCCTCGTACATAATGGCATTGATGGTCGCTGTCTCAGGCAAGACGTCCATAGGCAAAAGACTTGTTCCCAGAAGGGCATTGATAAGGGTGCTCTTTCCGCGCTTGAATTCTCCCAAGACAACGACGGTATAGAAATCGCCTCGGATATCGGCTTGCAGCTCGCGCAAGCCTTGCAGGGCTTTCACATGCGTATGGACGTATGGTTTTGCTGTAAGCTCTGACAAAAATTGTAGCACCCTGTTCTTTTCCTGTTGCAAATCCATTGGATTCCTCCACTTACAAAATCAATCGCTTCATTTCTTGAGAAATGCGGCGAAGTTCCTCCTGCTTGTACAGAAGACCGGCTTTCTTTTTCTCAGCGTCCTGTTCCTGTGCTTCTTTCTCTCGAAGAATATCTTGCAATTGCCGTTCCATATCTGCGATGCGGGCATTGACGTTTTCTTTCAAATTATGGCAAAGCTCTTCTGTCTTTGCCTGATAAAGCGTCTTCACTGCTTCCGTTATCTTGTCACCCTGTCCGCTGTATGCACGGATGACCTCGGAACGCACCTTATCGCGCCAAGTTTCACGACCGTCGCCGAAGAACATACCAAAAAGTTCCGTCACGACGCCCACAACTCCCGCTATCGCCCCCATGCTTATACAGCCAATCATGCCAAAAATATTGTCCTCCCTCTCGGTTCCACGGAACATTTCTCCTGCAAAATTATAGGCTTGCTCCGAAAAAGTCTTGCTGCTCTCAGACGAAGAAAGGACTAGGCTTGTCGAAGAATCATCCACCGCCGCTGGAAGGTTGAAACTCCTCTGATATTCAAGATCTATATCCTCCCAGATTTTCCGCAAAGATTCCTGCGCCCGTTTCGTTTCATTACGGAAAATGTTCTGCCACTCTGCAAGAGTCGTATCCATGAAGTTCTTTTTCTCCACGGTAATCTCGCGCTCAATGGCTTGTTGCATGGCAGAAGCAGACATATCTTTCGTAAGATTGTTTACGGCTGCCTTCGCCTTGGAGAGAATTGCATGAGCGGCAACATGGCACTTGCAATCAATATCCGAACCCGCGCTTTCAAAGGCCGTCTGCATATCGGTTACGATTCGCTCCGCTTGCCGTTTCGCCCGTTGAAATTTCGGTTCCATTTCGATGGCTTTTTGACGAACCTCATCCGCAGAATGGGACACGATTCCAATGTTCACAGATACGTCATGCTGCATCATCTGAATAACGGTCTGCGCGTCGCGGCCATACTTCCTAAGTCTCGCCATTCCTTTCTCATCCGCAAGGAATTTCCCAAGAGCGAACTCAAAATCAGGAAAGCCCGTATCGCCAAACGTGTCGGGAAGCTTAAGCTCCTGCTTGACGGTCAAAACCTCGCCCTGTTCCTGCATATGGAAATAGAGTGCGCCGAGGCTGTTTACAAGAAAGATGCGATTCCGCAAGTCGAAGCCGGCAGGAAGGATCTCTCGCAGGTGTTTTGTGATAAAGTTCACGACATCTTGCTCTTGTTCAGGCGTGTCCAAATCATCCTTGTGACTGATGACAAAGAATATGTCTTGTATCTGGTTTCCAAGAATCCGTTCCTTGAGAAACTGGGCTTCGGATGCAGTTAATGGCTGATAAGCCGCCAAAAGCAGTATCACGGCATCTGCTTGGTTTAGATAGCCATACGTGATTTCCATGCGTCCTACATTAAGGTCGTTGGTGCCGGGAGTGTCCACGACCTCCACCTTGTCCTTGCAGAAAGGCAGGGGATAGGAAATCCTGGCAAAATCTATGGCAGAGATGATTTTTTGCGCCTTGGAAAACGTTTGTACAGAGTCGGGGTCGCTCTCGTCCGGTTCCGGGGGAGCTGTGAGTTTTTTGAAGGCTGCTTCTGTCAAATCATCCCGGCGATGGTCTTTGTAGAAAATTTGATAGGCGGGCGTATCGCCGTAAACAATTTTGCTGATGATGGCCGTCGTGGGGTTCTTGCTGGCCGGGAGGATTCTTCGCCCCAAGAGTGCATTGACGAAGGTGCTTTTGCCACGAGAGAACTCGCCTACGACCACGAGATGAAATGTATCGCCCATGATACGCTGAAGGATTTCGCTTATCTGGTTGGCAGCATTGGCCATTTTCAGTTCACTGGCGACGGCTTTTATCTGTTGCAGTTTGGTTTTTGTTGCCGTTTCCTGCTCTTTATAGAAATCCATCTGCATGATCTCTCATCCTCTCCCCTCAAGCATACCGCCGTACCTCACACAAACCTTTTCTCCAGTTCTTTCACCATTTTGATATAGAGTTCCTTGCATTTGTTGTTGGCGCCCATCTCAATATAATGCAGGCAAGGGAGGAGATATCGGCTCCAGATTTCTCGGTATATGGCGCTACCGTCGGGACGGCTGTCGATCCTTTGCACGATGGCAGGGGCGATGCGGTAATATTCTTTGATGAGAGCGCTGCCATCGAGTTGAGCAGCGAGCCATCTGTCGCGGAAGCTTCTGAACATGGTAAGTTCATAGCAGTCATCGGGTTTGTTAAAGTTCGTGCAGACAGCGGTAGTGATGAAGCATGATCCTTTTTTCTGTTCTTTTTTAGGCATTTCATCCGAGCGTTTACTGTTTTCTAATAATCGCCTGACCTCATTCAAATTTTTCGCGGCTTCTTTCGAACCATGTGAAGCGGCTTTCTCATACCAAGATTTAGCTACTCTATAGTCCAGTGTTACGCCTAACCCTTCTTGATACATATAGCCAGCATTATTCATGGCGTTAGCATCACCCAATTCAGCGGCTTTTTTATACCAGCTCAATGCCTCATCATAATCTTGTGCTACCCCTTCCCCATAGTAATACATATCTCCAACATAATACATAGCGGCAGCATCGCCCAATTCAGCGGCTTTTTTATACCATTTCAATGCCTCACCATAGTCCCGCGCTACACCTACCCCATTTCGATACATATTTCCAACATTATTCATGGCATCAGCATCGCCCAATTCGGCGGCTTTTTTATACCAACTCAATGCCTCATCATAATCCTGTGCTACGCCTCTCCCATAGTAATACATATCTCCAACATGATACATGGCGCTAGTATTGCCTAATTCAGCGGCCTTACGATACCAATTCATAGCTTTTGCGTAATCAACAGCCACTGCATTGCCATTTCGGTAACAATTACCAAGTTGTAATTGTGCTTCATCGTTTTCTACTTCTGCCGCCCTTTGGAGCCATGAAAAAGCTTCCATCGAATCGGTCTGCATTTTTGAAATTTTCAACATAGCATCGCCGCTGCCATTATCAGCAGCACGTTTCAGCCACATCATGGCCTTAGCTTCATTTTGAGCAACGCCATAACCGTCTTGATAAGCACGTCCCATTAAAAATTGTGCTTCTGCTACATCCTGCATAGCCGCACGACGGAGCCAATAGACAGCTTTGGCATGATCCTCAGTTGTACCCTGTCCATTAAAATAACAAACTGCTAATTGGGATTGCCCATAAGCATCTCCTTTTTTGGCGGCTCTTTCATAGAGTTCAAAGGCAGTCTTTTCATTTTTAGATACCAATTCGCCTTCCAAGTATCTATTTCCCAAAGCAAGCATGGCATCCGTGGAACCTAGCTTAACACTTTTTTCCAAAAGTTCAAATCCTTTTTTATGATCTTTGAACACCCCATAGCCGTTCAAATAACAATAAGCCAATTCACATACGCCATCACCATATTCTTGCTTTGCAGCCTTTTCAAAAAGTCGTACTGCTTCTTCTGCATTCTCTTTTACGCCCAATCCTGCTTGATACATCTTCCCCAAAAGATATTGCCCTTCTGCAATCTCTTTATCGGCTAGACGATATCCCCAATATACAGCTCTATCAAACGCCGCTTCCATAATATAAATCGAAGCTAATAACCACTGAGCAAAATCATCGTTTCTAAGTGCAGTTTCTTCGGCTAATTTTTTCGCCAAATCTTCATTTTTTTCGACTAAAAAACCATAATGATAAAGCGCAACGGAAAACCCACATGCGGAGACATTTTTATTCGAAGCAGCTATTGCATATTTATGGAATGGGGTTAGCAGTTCTTCCAGTCCATCAAGTAAAGCTACCTGTTTTTGCCGTTCTTCCATATAGGATGTGTAATCCTCATCCTGCATACCGGCCACTATGATTTCGCCAGTCTTGATTTTTTCTCCGATGATGACAACATACCCCGTCATATCATCCATAAGGGTATTCATTTTATATGTTTTGATATTAGGCAAGACCAGTTCATCAAGAGCAGTATAAAACTCTTGGATATTACTAGCAGCCAATTGTCTTTCATCTCCGCGTTCCTTCCCCATAAAAGCCAGTTTAGCAGAAATACCAATCACTCGTTGTACTTTATCCTTGAGTTTTTGCCGAATGTTGTCTAAAAATTCTGTCGCATCATCCTCATCATCGTTTAAAGCATCCATTTTATTTATTATGGCAATAGGTTTCAGCCTAAGCCTCAACCTATTCATAGCAGCCATTTCCGTTTGAGATATAGGCTTATTGGCATCGAACATCCAAAGCACGACATCTGCTTTATCTACAAAATTCCTCGTTGTGATGGTATGGCCTTGGTTTAAGGAGTTCAATCCGGGGCTGTCAATGATCGACATAGATTTCAGCATATCAACAGGCATACACCGTTCTACGAAAGAAATTTCATCATGCCTGTGAGAAAAAATTTGATTTTCCGCCGTGATATTATCAAAATCTCCAATAATATTTTCCTTCAAAGAACCATCCTTGTAATGAACTATTACCTTGTCACTCTCCCCGTAGCAAAGTTTGATAATAACCGCCGTGGTGGGTGTGGCATTAACAGCAACTATCTTTTTTCCCACCAGTGCATTGATAAAAGTGGACTTTCCCGTAGAAAACTCCCCCATAACCATGACCAGTAATGGTTCCATAGAATCTTTTATAATCTCATCCAGTTCTTCCAAAGAATCCTCATAGTCGTCATAGTTTGCTATGATGTTTTTGAATTTGTTCAATGATTTCGTAATATCAGAGAATGACTGGTCCATAACTATATCAAGCTCCTATCTCATATGCCCCAAACTGCACATGCGCCGTTCCTCATGCGACACAAAGGCAATTCTTCACTACCATTTAACTTTTTAATCTTACTTTTCACATTAAAATTTTCTACATAAACTTCTCAACTCCTGCTTTCTGATAGAAAATTTCAAATAATTTCTCCTAAATCTCCCCTCAAATCCTTACTTTCGTCCCATTTCTAAACACCACCGTCATACCCTTACCCACAGTCACGCACTCCACCATGCTCGCCCAAAGCTGGCTGTCGAACTCTGCCACAGGAGCAGTCCGCGCCTTAAGCGTCCGCTCGAACACTGCCAACCGCTCGGACTGCGCTTCCTTGGCAGAGATGGCATCCGTCACCTCGCCAAACCGAGCCTTGGCAACGTCGTATCTCGCCACAAGCCCCTCGTAGTGCCGCTGATACTCCTCCTGGTTCTGTGCAATGCGAGCGTTCTGCCTAACGCAGCTCTCCGTCATCTCCACCAATACCGCCAGTTCCTGCTGTAGCTTGGCTTTCTCCTCTGCAAGCGCCGTCGTGTCGCAAAGCGTCTGTCGCACGAGCTGAGCATTCGCGATGATCTCATCCCGCTCCGTCACCAGCCGATTGAATGCCGTAACAAATGCTTCCTTGATTTCATCCTCCGTCACATGGGGCGTCTGGCATTTCTGCCCGTCATACTTGTTGTTGCAACGGTAGATGGTGCGTCTGTATTTATCCGTGGAGTGCCAAACCTTAGAACCGAAATAGCCGCCGCACTCGCTGCACCGGATTTTCCCCGAGAAAATACTCACGCCGCTGTATCTCCCGCCTTCCCGTGTGCGTCGCTCCATCTCCCGCTGTACCATCTCGAACACGGCAGTGTCGATGATGGCAGGATGGCTCTGTTCCACGAAGTAGCTCGGCACTTGTCCGCAGTTCTTGACGGCTTTCTTGGTGAGGAAATCCGGCGTGAAGGTCTTTTGAATTCTCGCGCAGCCCGTGTATTTCTCGTTGGCGAGGATTCCTCGGATGGTCTTAGCGTTCCATTTCTCCTTGCCCGTGACCGTCAAGATATGTCGTGCGGCCAGTTCCTTGGCAATTCGGCAAGCCGTCATACCCTCAAGGAAAAGTCGGAAGATGAGCCGCACGATCTTGGCCTGCTCCTCGTTGATGGCAAGATTTCCATCCTCGCCCTTGTCGTAGCCGAGAAAGCGCGAGTATCCGACGGAGAACTTGCCGTCTGCGAATCTCTTCCGCAAGCCCCATGTGACGTTCTCGGAAATGCTCCTCGCTTATGCCCCTGTTGATCCTGCCAATCGTTCAACTTCTTCCTGGGACAACTGTGTTGCTTCAGCAATCTGGGAAAATGTGAGTTTCCCCAAAACAATTAAAGCCATCGCCGTCTGACGAGCCGATTTGACACGTCCTTCAAGACGCCCTTCTTCCAATTTTCTCTCACCGAATTTTTCTATCAGCTCGCACATGGTATGTACCCCCTCTGTGTCCAGTTTTAGTTTACCACTTCAAACCATCAAGGGCTGTCAAACGGTTTGTCACCCCACCATGCCTCATGGGAAACTGCCCACCCCCGTACAATCGTCGAGATTCCTGCCTTCCGTGCTCGTCAAAAAGTAGGCGTCGCTGACGAGCACGCGGCGGATGCGGCAGCGCTTGAGGCCTTCCTGCGTCTTTTCCCAGCAGCCGCTCAAGGAATGTATGACATACGTCTTGCCATCGACCGAGCCGAGCGTGAGCATCACATGGCCGGGGCGAAAGAGAAGGCTCGCGGGCGGTGCGGCGAGAAGCGCTTCGGTTCGCTCCTCGGGCGTAAGATCGTCGAGCGGCGTGAAAAAGATGCCAGGCGCGGCATCTCCCGTGCCGCGCCGACGCACCCCGAATGCCGCAGCCTTTCCCCGCGCACCGTGCGCCGCATTCTGTGCATCGCCCACATGGGCACTCGCCCGCAGAAACGCCTCCTCCTGCTCATCGGCGTCGCGCGGCAGCTCGATGCCGACCGTGCGGTAGACGTCGGCGACGAACGAGGAGCAGTCGACGCTCTCATCCTGCCCGCCCCAGCCATAGACGTCGCCGAGACACGCGAAAGCCGCGCGGCGCAGATTGTTCGCCGTATAGGGCAGGCTGCCGCGATGGAGCGCGGCGGCTTCCATGCCGCCCGCGTCCTCCACAGCAAGGCTCGCGCTCTCGCTGTACGGAAGCGCCACAAGCATTTCTTGGAGACTGCCGTCCGCCGCACGCTGCGGCAGACGCGCGAGATGCGCTCCGCCCTGCTGCACGAGCGGAATGCGGCTGCCGAGCTGATAGAGCTGCCCGCCTGCCTCCTCGGGCGTTTCGTAGCGATTTTGCGTGACGACGAGGAAATCTTCGGATTGCACATAGGCGAGCCACGTTTCGCGCTGCGTGAAGGCGACCGCCCCCCTCGCCAGCCAGCCGCGATAATAGCGCATGGAAACGAAGAGGAACTTGCCGTCTGCGCTCTCGCTCCAAACGGCAAGCGGCTCGGCGGGATCGACGGCGGTCGCCTGCAAGATGTCGTAATGCACATCGTCGGGCGCGTCGAGCCAGGTCTCCTCGGTTGGTAAACAGCGCAAGTCGGCGCGGCGCACGCAGATTCCATAGCGCAGAGGATTGCGGAGCGGCAACTTGTCCGCCGCGCAGTTTTCGACAGTCGCCTGATACGCCTCATCCGCAAGCGGCTCTGTCGGCGCATACCAGTCTTCACGCTCGGGCGCGGCTTCTTCCATCCAGTGTCGGAGCTGCCGCCTCGATACGGCACGCGGCAATTCCGCCAGAGAAACAAGACTCGGCTGATTCGCGTGCAGCTCCTCATTGAGACGCGTCACGTCCTCTGCCGTGCCAAGGAGGCGGTCGCCTGCCGCATCGCACCAGAAGTCTATATCATCGTAGGGAGCGCCGAGCGCTACGCCGTAGTCGATCGATGCCGCTTCCGTCTGCGCCCGCATATCATCTGCCAGCTCCGCCTTCGATGCAGACTGCAAGGAAACTGCCGCCGCATCTGTCACGGACAACACCGCCGCGGCAGTCGTTCCCGCTTTAGCAGCCGTCAAATCCGCCCCGCCGAGAAACACGCCGACCGCAGCCAAAAAGCACGCAGCATGCTTCCCGATATTTCTCAAAACTTTCATTTTCGCACACATGCCTCTCAACGCTCCAAAATCACAGCGCCCGCTGCCTTTTCCTCGCGAAAGGAACGCGCCGCCCCCCAAAGCTGGCGGAAGGAAAGCAGTACAGCGGCCGCATCTGCCGCAGGAACGGCGAGCCATGCGCCGTCAAGGCCGAAAAAGTGCGGCAGGAGCAGCAGGAACACCACGATGCCGACGAGATTGCGCACAAAGGATAGGATTGCCGACATCCTGCCGTCCGACAACGCCGTGAAAAAGGTCGAGGAGAAAAGGTTGAAACCGCAGAGCAGGAAGCTCCACGAGAACAGCCCGAAGCCACCGAGAGCCAGTGCATAGGCACGTCCTCCATCCGGCAGAAACAGCGTCATCAGCGGTACGGCGAATATATTTGCCGCCGCAAAGGACAGAATTCCGAAGAGAAAGATAATGCCAAGCGACAGCCGCAGAAGGCGCAGAAGCTCGGCATACCCTTTCGCGCCGAATTGGTAGGAAAATACAGGTGCGACGCCATTGGCAAAACCCATGAGTATTGCCGTCAGAAGCATTTCCGCATAGAGGATGACACTGATCGCCGCGACGCCGTCCGCCCCCGCATAGGAGAACGTCACGAGGTTAAAGAGATACGTCGTGATGCCGACGGAAAGCTGCGTGACCATCTCGGAAGAGCCGTTGTAAAGTGCCTGGAAAAGCGGACGCACGGCGAAGGAAAACCGCTCGAACGCGAGCGTGCGGCTATAGCGCGAAAAGTACGCGAGACCCAAGAGCGCCGCGACGACATCCGAGATGCCCGTCGCAAGGCCCGCACCGAAGATGCCCATGCCGAAGTGCGCGAGAAACACATAGTCGAGTCCGACATTGACAAGTCCCGCTGTCAACGATACGAGAAATCCCTGCACGGGGCGGCCATCCGCGATATAAAAAGCGTTGAATATAATCATCAAAACGACAAATGGCGCGAAGAACATATTCGCCGAGAGATACGCGCGGCAGTCGGCATAAAGCTCGGGTGAAGCGCCGAGAAGCGCCAAAATAGGCTCCATGAAAAGGAACACCGTGCCTGCAAGCAATATGCCGAGCGCTGCACCGACAACGGCGAGCAGCGTGAAGCGGCTTCTCGCCAATGCCGCATCGCCCTCGCCCAGCGTCTTGGCAACGAGCGCCGAGCCGCCCGAAGAAAGCATGATGGAAAGCCCAAATACGAGATTCAGCGCAGGATAGACGATATTCGATGCAGCGAGCGCGAGGCTTCCCGCATAGCGCCCGATGAAGATACCGTCCGTCACCGTATAGATAGAAATGACGAGCATCATGCCGACGGCGGGCGCAGCGAAGCGCAAAAGTCCGCCGAGGCTGAAATGCTTTGCCAATGTGTTCATGAAATTCTCCTTTTGCAGCTTGACCAGAAGAGCCAATCAGCCTGCACCCTTCGGGCTTGACTTCTTGGACTTTCATTGTAAGCTTAACGCACAAACGTCCACTTCGTGGACATGGTGCGCACGCCCTTACATGAAAGAGCCAATCAGCCTGCGCCCTTCGGGCTTGACTTCTTGGACTTTCATAGTAACTCCAATATTTTCCTCAACGATTCTCCCCATCGAGCCATTCCTTCCAAATCTTCTCATACATCGCCTCGACCTCACGCACATAGCCTCTGCCGTCCATCACGGGGGATCGCTGCATCATGGGACGCAAGTTTCGGTGCAGCGCTGTCAGCAATTCTCTGTCCGAAGCGAGCGCCGCAGCTTTTTCGATATATTCTGTCGGAGTCTGTGCCGCCAGTTCGCCAAGGCCGACATTTTCCAGAAGCGACAATCCGAAGCGTGTGCCATGGCGCGTGCCCGCGAGCGTGATGACGGGCGTTCCCATGTAGAGTGCCTCGCACGTCGTGCCGCCGCCCGTATAGGGAAAGGTATCGAGCGCTATATCCATGTCCATATACTCGTGGATATAGTCAAGCGTCATGGGGCGCACCTCGATCTGATCGGGACGATAGCCGAGAGAAAGTGCCCTTTTGCGCAGGTTCTTAGGCTTCCACGCCTTCAGCACGAGCTTGGAGTCTGGCACACGCATAAGGAGCGTGTGCCAGAGGCGCAGCATATCGTCGGAAACTTTTGCGGAGTTATTGAAGCAGCCGAACACCAGTCGTTCATGCGGCTGCCAGTCAATCGTACTTTTGAACACGGCTTCGAACGGCGTATAGCAGAAGTGTGAATGTGGAAGGCGCAGAAGTTTTTCGGAGAAATACGCATCGCCCTGGCCCTCTGGATCTAGAAAAATATCCGACAGGCAGTAGTCGACCGCCTTGAGCCCCGACGTGCTCATGTAGCCGATTCCCGTGAGCTGCACGGGCGCCGCCTTGTAGCCAAGCGTCGCCAAACCATGTCCGCCGTCCGTATGACCACTGAGATCGAAGAGAATGTCGATCTCATCTGCAGCAATCGCCCGCGCGCGATCCTTCGCCTCAGGCAGGGCGATGCTGCGCCAAATGTTACCGAAGGATCTCATCTGCTCGGCCGCCGCATCGGAATCGTTGCCAAAGTCGTAGCAATAGACCTCGAAACGACTGCGGTCAGCGATGGCGAGCAGCTGCATCATGAAGCAGCTCATGATGTGCGTCTTGAAGTTCGACGAGAGGTAGCCTACACGGATCTTCTCGTGGCGGCGGTGAATCTCTCGCTCGTGATGCAGTTCCTCCTCCGAACGGAAAAACTGATTATAGGTGAAATGGCGTATGGCAAGCTCCTCGTCACCGATCTGCGGCAGATAGTGACAAATCATGAGGTAGTCACTGTAGAGCTTTCTCTGCTGTGCAAGGTACGGCGCAAGGGCGACCGCCTCTTGATAAGCAGCAGCCGCCTTCTCAATGCGGCCAACGAAATGCAGGAAGTAGCCGAGCCTGCCGCAGAGGAAACTCTTCTCGCCGCGTTCAAGCTCTGACGCACGCCTTCTAAGCAGGTATTCTACGCGCTCGATTCCCGCCTCCCATCTCCCCTTGTCCTGCAAAACAGCAAGCTCTCCAGCGATTTTTGAAAAATCTTTCATCCTTCGTCCGACTCCTCCTTCTTTCGTTCGACTGCCGTGCAATAGAAACGTTCCAACTCCTCCATATAGTTCGCAGCCTGCATGACGGGCGAAGCAGCAAGACGCGCCCGAAGCGTCCGGTGCAGCTGATCGAGAAGATCTGCATCATGAGCGAGCGCCGCGGCTTTCTCAATGTATGACCTCGCGTCAGCAGCAGCAAGCTCCGAAACGCCCACGTTCTTCAGCAGTGACAGTCCGAAGCGCGAGCCGCGCCGCCTGCCATAGCGCGTGACGACGGGCACCCCCATGTAGAGCGCGTCACACGTCGTGCCGCCGCCCGGGTATGGGTAGGTGTCGAGCGCGATGTCGACCGTCCTGTATCGCTCCATGTAGTCGCTCGTCGCAGGCTCCAGGTCGACACGCTCAATGTCGATCTTCACCTTTGCCATGCGGCGCAGCACCTCTTCTCGCATCTCTGGCGCAAAAAACTCCTGGCACTTGATGAGCAGACGACTCTTCGGCACGCGCTCCAAGATCTCGCGCCAGCAAAAGAGCATTTCTTCCGTGACCTTGTACCAGTGGTTGAAAACACCGAAAACGATATATCCCTTCACCCTGCATGGTGCACTCGAAGGATTCGGCACATCACTCTTCGCCGTGTAGAGGAACTGGCTCGTCAGGCATACAGGCTCTTCCGTGAAGAACGCGTCGTGTCTTTCCGGCGGGTCAACGATATCGTCCGTGAGGAAGTAATCGACCGAGGAAAGCCCCGTCGTATTGACATAGCCAAGACCCGAAACCTGCACAGGAGCGGGACGATAGCAGAATATGGGGAGTGCGCCGCCCGCGCTGTGCCCTGCAAGATCGACGAGGACATCGATCTCATCGGCACGAATCCTTTCGGCGATCTCCGCATAGGAAAGTCCCGCGACGTCGCGCCATGCCGTCGCGTGCTCCTTTAGGGCAGCGGTGAAGCCGTCCTCCTCCTCTGCGAGCGAATACGCATAGACCTCAAAATGCGTGCTGTCATAGCGTACGAAAAGGCCGTAGATGAAGGAGAACATGACGTGTCGGCGAAAATCGGGCGACACGTAGCCGATGCGAATCTTGCTGCGTATTTGCAAAATACGCGCAGCAAGCGGCTCGATCCCTTCGA
>ERZ773022.1424-NODE-1424-length-16056-cov-2.902319_pt1 | contig 16056 bp, 13 predicted proteins | sample MGYA00580839_ERZ773022 | MGnify/ENA primary metagenome ERZ773022 (study PRJEB29015, sample SAMEA2738020) | human oral metagenome | biome: human oral; feature: human-associated habitat; material: dental | place: China | collected 2044 ... | reverse complement strand
CCCTTTTTTTCACCCCCCACCCCACAGACCGATCCCCGTAGATTCATCCAGTTCTCGAAGGGCCATTCGGCCCTTTTCAACAAAGCCATTTTCCGTTGTACTGTTGGTGCAGGGTACAATTGCCCGGTCCACGGCCGAGGCCGTGTGCGACGGAAAGGAGACGCGAAGAGGAGACACAGAAGAAAGAGAAAAAAGAAAGGAGCCTGATATATGCTCGAATTCAAAAACGTATCGAAGACCTACCAGGGCGACAAGCCCGCCGTGGAGGACGTGACCCTCACCTTCAACGAGGGGGAGTTCATCGTCTTCATCGGCACCAGCGGCAGCGGAAAGACCACCTGCATGCGCATGATCAACCGCATGACGGAGCCGACGAGCGGAACGATCCTCCTGAACGGACGCGACATCGCGACCATGGACGCGGTGCGGCTGCGCCGCCGGATCGGCTACGTGATCCAGCAGATCGGCCTGATGCCCCACATGACGATCTACGAGAACGTCACGCTGGTCCCCAGCCTTTTGAAGTGGGACGAGGAGCGCCGGCGCGCCGCGGCGAAGAGGCTCATGAAGCGCGTGGGGCTGGACGAGAGCTTTCTGGAGCGCTACCCCGCGGAGCTCTCCGGCGGGCAGCAGCAGCGCGTGGGCGTCATTCGGGCGCTGGCCGCGGACCCCGAGATCATCCTGATGGACGAGCCCTTCGGCGCGCTCGACCCCATCACGCGCGACTCCCTCCAGCAGCTGATCAAGAGGCTCCAGAAGGAGCTGGGGAAGACCGTCGTCTTCGTCACCCACGATATGGACGAGGCCCTGGCCCTTGCCGACCGCATCGTCATCATGGACAAGGGACGCGTGGTGCAGTTCGACGCGCCGGAGAACATCCTGCAGAACCCCGCCAACCCCTTTGTGGAGAGCCTTCTGGGCGAGGACCGACTCAACGAGGCCCGCCTGGCGCTGCGCACGGTCGACGAGGTCATGGTGAGGGATCCGGCCCTCGTCACGAGCGGCAAGAGCATCCGCGACGCACTGAGGCTCATGCGCCGGCACCGGTCGGAGACGCTCTTCGTGACCGACCCGGACGGGGTGATCCAGGGCGTGGTCGACATCTTCGACATCGAGAAGGTCAGCGTCAAGCAGGCCCGACAGTCCGGCCGCTCCGGCAGGGAGGGCGAACGGGCCGACCTGATGCAGGACCGGATCGAGACGATCATGAAGCCGGCCTCCTTCATCGCCCAGGACACCCTGATCCGCGACGCCCTCCACTGGATCGTCCATCTGAACTATCGCTACCTGCCGGTCGTCGACGGCAAGAACCGGCTGGTCGGGGTCGTGACGCGCGCCTCGCTGGTCGAGGACATCTACGCCAACGTATGGGGCGCGGACGAGGACTCGGTTCCGGAGGGCACCGTCCAGACGACGGACGAGCCCCGGGAGGGGGCGGCCGATGCTTGACTTCATCCTGAGGAACCATACGGCCCTGCTGCTGAAGACCTGGGAGCACCTCTGCATCTCGGCCTCGGCCCTGGCCGCCGGCACTGCAGCCGCGGTCCCCCTGGGGATGCTGCTCACGCGCTTCAGACGCATCTCGGGGGCCGTCATCGGACTGGTCTCGATCCTCCAGACGATCCCCTCCCTGGCCCTGCTGGCCGTCATGATCCCGCTCCTGGGCGTCGGCAGGCCGCCCGCCGTCGCGGCGCTGTTCGTCTACTCGCTGCTGCCGATCGTCCGCAACACCTGTCTGGGCCTCGAGGGCGTGGACCGCAGCGTTGTGGACGCGGCCAGGGGCATGGGCATGACCCCTCTGCAGAGGCTCTTCCGGGTCCGGCTACCGCTGGCGGCGCCCGTGATCATGGCGGGGGTGCGGACCTCCGGCGTGTACGTCGTCTCCTGGGCGACCCTCGCATCCTACGTGGGGGCCGGCGGGCTGGGCGACTTCATCTTCACGGGGCTGAACAACTACATCCCTCCCATGATCGTCTGGGGGACCCTGCCCGTCACCCTCCTGGCAATCCTGACGGACTCCCTGTTGGGGAGGGTCGAGGCCGCCCTTTCCCCCAAGCTCCGATCCCGGCCCTGATGCGTCCCCGACCTGGAAATTGAAAATTGAAAAGTGAAAAGTGGAAAGGAGGCCGAGCATGAAGCGCAGGAAAAACCTATACCGAGTACTCCTCCTCCTGGCGGTCCTGATGGGCGCGGCGCTTCTTCCGATGTGGGCGGAAAGGAACACTTCGGAGGACGACATCGTCGTAGCGGGCGGCAATACGACCGAGCGCCAGATCCTGGCCGAGATAACCGCCCAGATGATCCGGCGCCATCTTCCGGGGGTCCGGGTGGAGCTGTTGAACAACCTCGGGTCCACCGTCCTGATCCGCAGGGCGCTCGACAACGGGGACGTCGACCTGTCCGGGGCCATGTACACCGGGACATCCCTGACCGGGGAGCTGGGCCTGCCGATGACGACGGACCCCGGGGAGGCGCTGGACATCGTGGTCCGGGAGTACGAGAGGCGCTACTGCGAAAAATGGTACCCCTCCTGGGGGTTCGCGAACACCTACGCCTTCATGGTGCCGCGTGAACTCGCCGAGAGGGAGGGGCTGAGGACGGTCAGCGACCTGGCCCGCATCGCGCCCGGCATGAAGCTTGGGGTGGACACCTCCTGGATGGAGCGCAAGGGCGACGGTTACCGCGACTTCAGGAGGATATACGGGTTCGACTTCAAGCGGGTGTTCCCGATGGAGATAGGACTGGTCTACGGGGCCGTGCGCGCCGGGGAGATGGACGTGGTCCTGGGCTACTCCACGGACGGGCGTATCGACACCTGCGGCCTGGTGCTCCTGGAGGACGACCGGCGCCTGTTCCCGCCCTACGACGCCAGCCCCGTCGCCGCGCACCGCGTCCTCGAGGCGCACCCGCAGCTCGACTCGGTCCTCATGCGGCTTGCCGGGACGGTGGACGGCCCCCGGATGCGGAGGATGAACCGCATGGCCGACGAGGAGCTGGTCGAGCCCCGCAACGTGGCCCGGCTCTTCCTGGAGGAACACGGCTATTTCGAGAGCTCCGACGTCCTCCCGGCGCTCCGGAACGAAAGGAGATGAGAGGATGGAGCTTCTGAGGGAGACGCTCGCCTATTATTCGCTCAACGGGGGCTACGTACTGGAGCAGTTCTGGAGGCACTTCCTGATCTCGGTCTGCGGGGTCCTCCTCGCGTCCGCGGTCGCCATCCCCACGGGGTTCCTGATCGCCCGAAGGGGGCGCCTGGCCCGGTGGGTCGTCGGCGCGGCGAACGTCGTCCAGACCGTCCCGTCCCTGGCCCTGATGTCCATCCTCATGCTGGGCCTGGGCCTCGGGGCCCGCACCGTCATCACGACGGTGCTGCTCTACTCGCTGCTGCCCATCGTCAGGAACACCTGCGCCGGCATCCGCGGCATCCGGCCCCAGGTCCTGGACGCCGCCAGGGGGATGGGCATGACGGCGCTCCAGACGGTCCTCCGGGTGGAGCTCCCCCTGGCCCTCTCGGTCATCATGGCCGGGGTGCGCAACGCGCTGGTGGTCGCCGTCGGCGTCACGACCATCGGAACCTTCATCGGCGCCGGCGGGCTGGGCGACATCATCTCGCGCGGCGTCAACGTCGCAAACGGCAGCGCCATCATCGTCGCCGGCGCGCTCCCCACCGCCCTAATGGCCGTCTGCGCGGACATCGTCTTGGGACTGCTGGAACGCGGGCTGGACCCCACAAGATAGGGCCTCGCGCACGCGGTATAATGTTTCGCAAATCCATTCGGGGAAAGGACGGGATCGCGGATGACGAAGGCGGACGAAAGCGTGCGGAACGGGGGGGTGACGATTCGCCCGGCACGGATCGAGGACGCGCGGGACGTCCACGCGCTGCGCGTCATGGAGGGGGTTCGGGAGACCATCCTGGCGCTGCCCAGCGAGCGCGTCTCGGACACGGAGGAGTTCATCCGCAGCACCAAGGAGCACCTGATGGTGGCCGAGGTCGACGGCCGCGTCGTCGGCATGGCGGGGCTCGTCGTCCCGTTTATGGCGCGTCAGCGGCACACGGCGGGCGTGGGCATCATGGTTCACGCCGACCATCAGGGCCGGGGCATCGGCAGGGCGCTGATGGAGTCCCTGCTGGACATAGCGGACAACTGGCTGATGCTGAAGCGCGTGGAGCTCTCGGTCTTCACGGACAACGAGCGGGCCGTCCGCCTGTACGAGTCCCTGGGGTTCGTCGTCGAGGGGACGAAGCGGTACGCCGCCGTCAAGAACGGCGTCCACGCCGACGAGTACCTGATGGCGCGCTACGGGAGGTGACGGAACCTTTATGGAAAGGGGTTCCGTGCAGCACATCCTCATCCGCGACACGAGTCCGGACGCGGTGAGAAAGGCCTCGTCCGGACTCGAACGCTAAGAGACCGGCCGCCCAGCAGGACCTCGACCGGCTCTCATTTTCTCATTGAGTACTGCCAAGTTTCGCTGCGCGGCCTCCTTGAACTTTTCTCCAACGGGTTTCCAATCCGAGAAGTCTGTTGTCTCAGGAATTTCGGAAAAATCGATGTCCTCGTCCCGAACCGTGCGTAAAGCCGCGATGGCTTCTTCTCGGCTGCGTGGATAGTCACTTGGATAATTGCCGCTCATACGCTTCCCTCTCCTTTCTCTCCGCCAACCGGGCAGAAATGATACGAATCAGCTCGATGCCATTCCAATCCTCACGTTCGACGTACACGACAAACAATGTCTTTGAGAAATCAGCGATGAATCCCATTATTCTACGGCGCGTCTCCAAGCCGTCATGAAGTTCATCGGGCAGGTCCATAGCGTTCTCATCGAAAAACACTTCAGCGGCAAGTTCAAACGTTACCTTATGCTTACGCCAGTTTGCCGCGGCCTTCTCGTCATCCCATGTAAAAAACAAGCCGCCCAAAGCATATTTGATCTCTTCCACCATGCGTCACCCGCCCCGGATCATCACAGATGCCGCCATACCATCTCTCCGTCAATCCCCGATGTTGAGCAGGTTGTCCAGCAGCTGCTCCTTGATCTGATCCTCGGTACGGTCCTCCCCGCCCTCTGCGCCGGGGCCGGTCGGGAACTTCAGGTTCAGACGAAACTGTGCGCCGTCCCCCCTCTGCTCTTCGGTCCTGTTGAGTTTTTCCAGGGGCAGGTAGTCCTTCAGCGGCTTGTCGATCCTGAGGTTCAGCAGCTGAAGGTTCGACCAACCGCCCGCCAGGACGAAGGATACGTCCTGAAAGTCCCGTTTGCTGATGCCCAGCGCCTCGCCCACGACGTTCTTGAGCAGGTTGGTGTTCGAGAGGCCGCCGGTGAAGTACTGAAACACGCCCTTCAGGGCACCCAGCACCCTGTTCAGCATCTGTACGTCGAAACGGCCCTTGCAGACCAGCTTCAGTCCTTTGTCGCCCTTGCCGCCCTTGCCGGGTATCCCGAGCGGTCCATTGACCGAGAAATAGCGGTAAAGGGGTTCGCCCGGCCCCGCCGTGGCCTGGGTCCCCGGGTTCAGCCAGAGGTCCGAGCCGTCCCAGAAGAACGTCCCCCGAATCATCTCGAAGGTGATGCGTTTGATCGGCGATATGGTCTCGATCATCTCCACCTTGTGGAGGTACCCTCCGCCCGTCGAGAAGCTGCCGTTGGCGAAGACCATCATCAGGGTCCCGAAGTTACCCTTCAGGCGGACATTGGCGTCCGCGCTGCCGACCAGCTCGCCCTCGGGCAGGAAGGGACGGGTCAGGTCCCCAAGGTCCAGTCCGCTCACTCTGGCGGTACCCTGCCACTTCGACTCCGCCAGGTTCACGTCGGCATCGGCCCGGACCGCCCCCTTGCAGAACACCGCCCTTCCCCCGCTCAGGGTGGCCTTTCCGCCGGAGACCCGGAAGGGCAGCGCGATGTCCGTAACGGTCATCCCCGAGGCCGTCAGCTTGGGGATGGCCAGGGACACGGCGACGGGCGGCAGCGCTCCGTCCTTCTCCGCCCCGACGGAGCCCGTCAGCTTCGCCGTCATCCGTCCGGCCAATTTGCCCTTCAGGGACGGGGACTTGGCCGAGAGCATCCGGTCCAGGTCCAGAGGATCCGTCGTTACGGAGTAGCGCCAGCCCCGGCCCTCCCGCCGAACGTCCCCCTTGACGGCGAGCCCGAAGTCCCCGAGCTTGCCGCTGGCGTGCAGCGCAAAGCGATTCTTCCCCGAGGACTGCACCGACAGCGCCAGACGGTCGACAATCGTCTCCCGGATCGTCAGGGGCGTATCGAACCGCAGGGTCGCCTCGGGTTTTGCGGGCGAGCCCTGAAGGGTGAGGGAACCGTTGAGGATGCCGCCCACCGGGGCATCGGGGACGAAGGGATCCAGGAGCGTTCTGAGTGACAGGTCCCTCACGGCCAGCCTCACGTCGAGCTTGTGGTCCATGGGGCTCCGCGCCGACAGGGAAACCGACCCCTTCCCCTCGAGCGTCCCCTTGCCGAGCGACGCCGAGAGGCGGTTGACGCGAATCTCCCTCGTCGTTCCCCGCAGGTCGAGCTCCAGCCTGTCCAGGGGGACGCCGCCGGCCCGGATGCCCGTTCCCCGAAGCGACGCGGACAGCGCCGCCGAGTCCGTGGGCCCCGAGACCTTGAAGCTCCCCTGAAGCATGCCCTCCAGGCCCTGCGGCCTCCCCGTCCTGGGCAGGGAGGCGAGGTTCAGGCCATTCAGCCCTCCGGATAGGTCGAGCTGCGGCTTCCCCTCCCTCGGCAGGGCGACGGCCCCCCGAAGGGTCAGGGTTCCTCCGGGCAGGTTCAGCACGGACTCCGGCAGCGTCAGGCGGCCGTCCGCATAGGAGGCCGACAGCCTGAGGGCACGCAGGGGGACGTCCGCCACGCGGGTATCCCTCCCGGTCAGGTGGACCGTCACGCGGGGGTCCGAGAACGAGCCTCCTACAAAGACCTTGATGTCCAGGAGCCCCCTGACCTGCGAGGCTATCTGGGGGATGGACCGGGGGTCGAGCCCCAGGATCCGTCCCTCGAAGCCGAGCCCCTTTCGCCGAAGGTTCGCCGTCCCCGACAGGGACAGGGGCGCCTTCTCGATGCGCCCCTCCAGGCGCTCCAGGACCGCCCGTCCGTCGGCGCAGCGCAGGGAGGCGCTCAGGTCGCGGACCGTTACCCCTCCGGCCGTAAGGCTGGGGGAGCTCAGGGTCCCCGAGATGGCCATCGCCTCGTCGACCCGGACGGTGAGGGCCAGCTTCCCCGACGGGGCGGCGGCGGCCAGGGCGGGGAAGGCGGACGCCATCAGGGCGGTATCGAGCTCGGTCGCGGTGAAGGACATCTCCGGCCGCAGGGCGCCGTCCCTCCGCAGGGCCTCTCCCCTGCCTCGGACACGGCCCCCGAAGACCTCGCCGTCGCAGACGATGCGGGGGGGAGCCCCGGGGGTCAGCTGTATGTCGGCGGTCAGGTTCCGGACCAGCCGCTTCCCGCCCGCGGCCACCTCGGGCAGACTCGCCGAGAGATCGCCCGAGACGCTGCCCGAGGCGTCGGCGGTCAGGTCGAACCGCACCTGTCCCCCCTCGCCGGCCAGGCCGGCCTGGGGCGCGAGAAGGCGACCGATGTTTTTCAGGGATACCCCTTTGGCGGAGCCGCGTGCGGCCAGGCGAAGGCCCGAGGTCCCTGTCCTCAGGTCCGCCGACAGGGCCAGGGACGCGTCGGCGGAGAGGCTGCGGAACGCCGCGTCCGGCACGGCCAGCACCCCCCCGGACCAGTTCCAGGGGAGGCGGAGCTCGAGGGGAACGTCCCTGACGCTCGCGCGCGTCAGGGAGAGCACGCCGCCGGCCTCAAGATCGTCCACGGTCCCTCTGACCGAGAAACGGCCGTCGAGCCTTCCCGTCCCGCGAAGATCGGCGCTGCCGGGCACGAGCTCCAGGAGGGAGGCCAGGGACAGGGCCGAAAGGTTGCCGCGGAGGTCGAAGGGCTGCTCGAGACGGCCCCTGAAGGACCCCTTTCCCTCCCCTATCCTGACGTCGCTGGAGACCACCTCGAGCGGCGAGAAGCCGATGGCCGCGTCCGCCTCCAGCGGGAGCTCCCCGAGGGCCGAGCGCAGGACGAGCTCCCCCCGTTCCGAGAGGTCCAGCGAGGTCAGGTTCAGGGCTCCCCAGGGGGAGGCGACGGCGACGTCCCGAACCGAGACACGCACCGGGAGGACTTGCAGGGGCTCCGACGAGGCCGCCCCTCCGCCGAACCGGTCCGCCAGGCTCCGAAGGCTCTCCACGTCGGTGCTCAGCCCCTCCAGCTCCAGGGCCTCCGGCCAGGGAATCCCGCTCAGGATGGAGTCCCAGTTCGGACGCACGGAGAGGCTCCGAAGCTCCAGCAGGGCGGCGTCGCCCGATATGAGCGCCACCCCCGTCACCGTGTATCCCCCGTAGAGGGACCCCTCCAGCCCCTCGACGCGAAGGGAGGGCACGAGGCCGGAGCCGATGTGCCGGACGATCGGCAGCAACAGCCAGCGGCCCGTAGGCAGCCAGACGAGGCCGGCCGCCGCCAGGAACAGAAGCGGGAGTGAAAGGAGGAGCAGCTGCATCATGTGGCGCAGAAGCTTCCTGAATAAACCAAACAAGTCAAACAAAAGCATGACCTCGCTTCAACTCAAAGCCCCCCGTTCCTTTCTTATATTCCCGTCCCCCTGTGAATAAGTGGATAAGAAGGTGGATAAAATTCCCAAAACAGGCTCGAGACGTTCACTTGGCACCTCATTGTGGACAAGTGAACTTTGTGGAAGACCCCAAACGCGCCAAAAAATCAAGTCTTGAATTTTTCCCGGACATCCGATTCGGGGTGCGTCCAAGGGCGACGTCCTACAGTTTGATGAAGTGCACCGTGTTGCCGCAGTGGTCGATGACCTTGCGGAGCCCGTCGTAGGAGAGCCAGAGCGTGGCGGTATTGTCGTTGGGGTGTACGCCCAAGCGTTCCGCCCCCACCAAGGCCCGGTCGACGACCACCTCGACGGCGTGTTCCGCGTCGTTGAGGATACCCAGAGGCGAGACCGCTCCCTTGGTCAGCTTCAGGCACCGCATCAGGCGCTCCTCGGAGCCGAAGCTGAGGGCCGTGCTGCCCAGCTGGTCCCGGATCGCCTTGAGATCCCCCTGCCTGTCGCCGGGCAGGACCACCAGGAAATGACGCTTGCCCTTGGCGTCCCTCAGGAAGAGGTTCTTGACGACAATCCCCTTCTTGTCCAGCCCCAGCGCCACCATCGCCTCGATGGTATAGACCGGCTCGTGGACATCCATCTCGTAGGCGACCCCCAGCTCGTCCAGCTTCTCGAGAACGCGCGCCCTTTCATCCATCATGTCGACCTCCGTCATGTCAAACCCCTCCGTAATGCTCCGTTTGCATTTTTTCACCGGCCATGATAGCACGCTCCGCTTTCGCGTGAAAGCGCGATACCCCGCGGCGTGCAACCCCGATTATATAGAAATTCGTCCCGTATGGAAGCTCCGGCCCCCTTCGAGGGCCGAATCAAGCGGTACAATAAATGAATCGCAACCCCGATTCCGGATCTTTCGCGCGCCGTATCGTCCTCGCTCCCCTCGCCCGCGAGCGATCCGGGACCGGGATCACCTTCGTTGAAACCAATCGAGGCATCGGCCTTGTGTCGGGAAAGGATGCGGGCTCATGGATAAATTGGAGGGCTTCTGGGACCCCCTGCTGCTCCCGCCGGACACGCCCGCCGGGCAGAGGGCCGCCGTGACGGTAGGGGCCGGCAGGGTCGCGGTGGGGGCCGGGGCCGGGACGGGCAAGACCTGGGTGCTCTCCAGCCGATACGCGCGCCTGCTCCTGACGGACGCGGAATGCCTGCCGCGCGACATTCTGACCCTCACCTACACGGAGGCGGCGGCCAGCGAGATGCGGGAACGCATCGAACGGCGCGTCCGCGAGCTCCTCTCCACGCCGGGTGCGCCCGTCTCCGCGGAGCGGGTCCGAGAGGTGATGGACGGGTTCGGCGAGGCGTGGATCTCGACCATCCACGCCTTCGCGGCACGGATGATCCGGGAGTCCGGCCTGTCGCTGGACGTGGACCCCCGCGCGTCGGTCGTCAGCAGCCCGCAGGAGGACGCCTTCTGGAACGCGATAGGGGACGCCGTGGAGGGGGCGGACCTCCGCGGAATGGCGAGGCTCAGCGGGAACGCCCGGCTGCGCGCCGCCGCCGCCGCCCTGGACGACGACCGGACGCTCGGCGCGGCCCTGGACCAATGGGACGGTGCGAAGCTCCGCGACCTGGCGCGGGATACGGCGGAGCTGCATGCTTCGCTGGGACACACCTGGGTCCGGATGCTGGACTGGGCCGACGCCGCCCCGAGCTCCGACGACCCCCTGGTGCGCGCGGCCTCCGCGGCCGTGACGGAGCTCCTGCGCCCACGCTGGCTCTCGGCCTGGGAACTCTGGGGCTCGGTGTTCCGTGCTCTGGGTGGAGAGCTTGCCGATAAGGCGCACAAGGACCGCGCGGAGGGCAAGGACGAAAGCCCCGCTGCACTGATCGCCGCCTGCGCGGAGCTCTGGATGCCGCGGATGGCGGGCCGGGACCGCAACGAGAGCCCCGGGGAGCCCGACGACGAGGCCCTGCGCCTCTTCACGCTGGACGCCCTGCACGCCCTTCGGAACCTCAGGGGGGCGACAGGAAAGCTCTTCGCCGCCATCAGGGACATCCTGGGAACGACGGCGGGCGATTGGCGCAAGGAACAGGAGCGGATCAAGCTCCACGTCCTGTCCGGCCCAGCCCCGAACGAGCCCCTCCCGGAGCCGGAACGCCGCCTGCGCGCCACGCTCCTCCGTTTCTGCGGGACGGCCTGGGGCCTGTGGGACGAGATGAAGCGGCGGAGAGGGCTCCTGTCGTTCTCCGACATGATCCTCCACGCCCGGGGCGCGGCGGAACGGGTGCGCGCCTCCAGGGAGTTCCGCCACGTCCTGGTGGACGAGTTTCAGGATACGGACCCCCTCCAGTTCTCCCTGCTGGAGTCCCTGAGGGAACGCGGAGGCGCGGGGCTCTTCGCCGTCGGGGACCCCAAACAGTCCATCTACCGCTTCCGCCACGCGGACCCGGCGCTCTTCGCCGGGACCATCGCGCAGGCGGACGAGCGGATCGAGCTGGACGTGAGCTTCCGGACCCGCGGCCCCCTCCTGAGGCGGATCAACGGCCTGTTTGCCCATATCTGGAGCTCCGGGCTCGGCTCCTCCGCCGGGCTGAGGGGGCTGGCCTACGAGCCGCTCGTCCCGGTCGAGGCCCCATCGGCGCGCAGCGGGGGGACCCTCGCCCCCTTTTCGGTCCTGCTCGCCGTCCGATCCGGCCGCGGCGAGGCGGACGCCCGGGAGCGCCTGGCCTCGGCGCTCGCCGCACGCATCGGGGACGCCGTCCGCTCCGGCCGCACCGTGTGGGACAAGGCGGAGCGGAGGCTTCGGCCCGCACGCTGGCGGGACTTTGCAGTGCTGCTCCGGAATCGGAACCATCACGGCCTTCTGGAGCGCACATTCGCGGCGGAGGGGATCCCCGTTCGGCTGGACCGAAGCACGGAATACTTTGCCCGCGGCGAGGTGGGCGACGTCATCGCGCTGCTGCGCGCGGCCGCGGACCCCGGGGACGAGACGGCCCTGTCGGGCTGGCTGCTCTCGCCCTTCTCGGGGGTCCCGAGGGAGGAGGCGCTCCGCCTCCTCGAGGGACGCGCCGCGGCGCTTTGCGCGGGGCGGAGGGGGCCGCTGTCCGACCTGCTGCGCGAGCGCATCCCCGAGGCGTTCGAGCGGCTTGTCCGCCTCGAACTGCTGGGACGTCACAGAGGGCCCTCGGCCCTGCTGGAGGGCTTTGTCCGGGACCGCCGCTGGCTCTCGCGATATGCCCCGCACCATCGGCTCCGTGCGCTCCGAAACGTCCGACGCGCTCTCTCCCTGGCCCGGGCCTATCAGCGGGGACTTGCCGTCAGCCTGGCCGGCTGCGCGCGGTGGATGGAGCGCGCCCTGAGGGACGGCTCCCGCATGGAGGAGCCGCACTGGATGGACCCGGACGCCGACGCCGTCCTCATCGCCACGGTCCACGCATCCAAGGGGCTGGAGTACCCCGCCGTCGCCGTGTTCGACACCGCGCGGCGCACCGCCTCCCCCTCGCTCTGTCCGTCCAGGACGCTGGGGTTGGCCTTCTCCGGCCTTCCCGACGCCCTGGCCGATACCCCGGGCGAAGACACGGGGGCGGACGGGCCGGAGGCGCAGGGAAAACCCGAGCCCCGAACGATGCTCTGGGAGCGGCTGCTCTCCTCTCAGGGCGAGCTGGAGGAGGACATGCGCCTCTTCTACGTCGCCTGCACCCGTGCACAGGACGCCCTGTGCCTCTGCGGGTTCGTCGGGGAGGACAAGGACGGGAACCGCACCCTGCCACGGGACCGCTGGACGTCCCTCGCCCTGTCCTGGCTGGCCGGGGAGGAGGGCTGCGATTGGCAGGAACTGGGCCGGCCCGAGGTGCGGTACGCGGACAAGGAAGGCGAGGGCCCGAATGTTTCCCCGGGCGGGCCGGATCATGAGGGCCCGGAAAGGGCTGAAATCAGGGTAGAAATCGGGGCGGAGCCCGGAGCCGAGGCATCCGGCGATGTCACGAACGTTCCCCTCGTGCCGGTCCCGGCGCCGAGCCTCGACGGGGTGACGCTGGCCTCGTTCTCGGCGACGTCGTTCGCGCTGTTCGAGTGGTGCCCGCTGGCCTGGCGGCGTCGCTACCGGCAGGGCCTGGACCTTCGCTGGGAGATCCCCGACGAGGCGGGGGGTGGAACGGGGGACGCGGAGAGCGCAGGCGGCGCGGACCTGGGGACTCTGGCCCACTGGATTCTGGCGCGCTGGCCCTCCGACCGCCCGATGCCGGGGGAGCGGGACGCCCTGTCCTGGTGGCTCTCGGACCCGCGCGTCCCGCAGCGTCTGCCCGCAAACCTACGGGAGATCTGGCGCGATCCCGGCTCCCGTGAGGCCCTGGCCGACTGGCTCCACCGGTTCAAGGACTCCGAGGCGGGGGCGGAGATCGGCGGGGCCCTGAGGACGGGGCGTGCGCGGCGAGAGGCGGGCTTCCGCGTGCGGGTCGGCGGGTCGGGCCTGCCCCTGGTCGGCGCCATGGACGTGGTCTGGCGCTCCACGGGAGCGGCCGGGCTCTGGCACGTCCGAGACTACAAGATCACCCTCCCGTCGGGGGCCCCGGACGAGCTCTACCGGTCCCAGCTGGCCTTCTACGCGCTGGCGGTCCGGGAGCTCGCCGAACGGGCCTCGGAAAAGGGCGCGGGAGGAGGAAAAACGGGACTCACGAAGCAAAATTTCGAGGCGGTGGACGTCGGGCTGATCTTTCTGCGCGAGGGGGGGCTCATCGGGAGCCGACGTTCCTTTCCGCGGGACTTCGAATGGGACGGATTGAGGTCGCGGGTGCTGGAGGCGGCGCGGGGCGCCGCGCTGGGGGACTGGCCGGCCCGGACCGATCGGTGCCGGGAGTGTCCATGGGCCGGGAACTGTCCGGGGCGGCACCGGGGGCGGGCGCCGCACGCCTCGGGATGAAAACGAGGACCGGGCGAGCCGCCCGGCCCTCGAAGGCGAATGGCGGGGCGGTCTCCGTTACCGCTTCCCCGCGGGGTGGAACTCCTCCAGCTTCCGCAGCAAAAGCCAGGTCACGACCCCGGAGATAATGATTTTTGGCGCGAGGAACGAGCCGTTGTAGACGGCGGAGTAGACCCAGGGGTTCGTCCCCTCGGGGGCATAGCTTGCGAAGAAGATGACGCCGGAGAGGACATGGCAGGAGAACTGCACGAGCGCCGCCAGGACCAGCCCCACCAGCCTCTGACGCGGCAGCAGCGCCGCCAGCCCCATGGCGCCGTAGGCCGCGGGGTAGTCCAGGATCGCCTGGACGGGATGCACGACGTACCCGCCCAGCAGCAGGTTCATCACGCCCGCGAGCACCCCCGCGCCACAGCCCCAACACAGCCCCCTCCGCCAGGCGAACAGGATCAGCGGGACCAATTCCAGGTTGACGGAGCCCCCCTGAGGCATACGGAACAGCCGGATGTAGGACAACACGATGGAGAGGGCGATGCACAAGGCGCCCTCCACCAACACCACGGTACGCGACGAACGAACTTGTTCCGACATGACGAAACGACCTCCCCGGACAGGATAACGAAGAACCCAAAAAGATAACGGCGACATCCGGGAGAGAAATTGGGCGGGAACGGGAATCCGAAAGGAACGATGGATGAGAACGAACATCTTCCTACGCCGGCATTATCCGGTTCAGGTTCCAGGGTCGAGGCCGGATTCGGCCCCCTCTCAGCGACAAGCTCCCCCGATGTGCCACCTATGGTGACATTCGAGGCGGCGTTTGTCAAGGGGCCCGGTGCCTCATGTCGTGTATCAGCGCCGGATCGGGCCGAAATGCTCCGTCAGGAATCGGTCGAGGGCCGGAACGTAGATCGCCCGGGACTGCAGGAAGCCTCCGTTGTGGCTGCCCCGAATTTCCACGAATGCCTTCTCGCCGGCCACGGCCTCGTAAAGCCGCCTTCCCTCGCGAAAGGGGACGACGCCGTCGTCCGGGCTGTGAATGCACAGGGTGGGGACGGTCAGGCGTTCGGCTGCCTCCCGGGAGTTCCAGATGTCCCCGACCGCCGCCCGCAGGAGCGGGGCCATAAAGTCCAGGTGCAGGACCCCGAACGGTGAGGCGAAGGTGGATTCCAGGATGAGCGCGCGGGGCCTGACGCTGCGCGTGAGTTCCAGAGCGACGGCGCCGCCGAGCGAGCGGCCGAAGAGCACGATGTCGCCGGAGGCCGAACCCCTGTCCTGCAGCCAGTTCCACGCCGCGCGCGCGTCCCGGGCGATGCCCTCCGGACTTGGCGAGCCCTCGCTTCGTCCGTAGCCCCGATAGTCGAAGACGAGGGAGGACAGCCCCAGGTCGTGAAAGATGCGGAGGGATTCCACGCGCCAGGAGAGATTGCCTCCGTTGCCGTGGCAGAAGAGCAGCGTCGCCCGGGCGTTCTCGGCCGGGACGTACCAGGCGTGCAGACGGACGCCGTCGTCCGCCGTCAGGGCAACGTCCTCGTAGCGGAGCCCCGCATCCGCGGGCGTCGCGGTGATCTCCCTCGTGGGGTGGAAGGCCAGAGACGGCAGCAGAAAACGCGCTGCGGCCATGAGAACGACGAGCGTTCCCAGCAGCAAAAAGAATGCATGCAGCAGGAATCTGGGCATGGTCCGCACCTCCCTCTATCGCCCGGCGATCACGGCGCCAGATGCACGCGCATCCAGTCCGCCAGAGGGTTGCCCCTGCGCAGCAGCCTGCCGTCCTTAGAGACGAAGGCGTGGCGCGTCCAGCCCTCTGCCGCCAGCTTCCCGTTGGCGGCGCGGAACACGCGGCACCGGAACGTGACGCTGACGTTCGTGACCTCGGAGATGCGGGTCTCGATCTCGATCTCGTCGTCGTAGAACAGGGACGACTTGTAGCGGCAGCCGGCCTCGACCACGGGCAGGAGGATGCCCTCCGCCTCCCAGTCCCGATACGTCCTTCCATACGAACGGCAGAGCTCCGTCCGTCCCATCTCGAACCAATCCAGATAGCGGCCGTAATAGGCCACGCCCATCTGATCCGTCTCGCCGTAGCGCACACGCGTCCGGCACACGAACCCCTGCGGTGAATCCACGCTGCCGACCTCCTCGTCCGACGTTCATTGCACTTCCTCGTCATTGTAGAGGGTCGGAGGGAGGGCTTCAAGGGCATGACGGCGGAGACGTTCGGCCGGGCCGGAAGCGGCGGAAAAGCGGAGGGTGTATAATCTCAAGGACATGCGGAGGACTGGCCGAGCGGTCGAAGGCGGCTGACTTGAAATCAGTTGGGGTGCAAGCCCCCAGGGGTTCGAATCCTCTGTCCTCCGCCAGTCGTTAAAACCGATGGTCCCCCATTTTCCCACAAACCCCGCCCCCTGAGCAGGATTTTTTGTTTTTTAACTCCACAATCCCCCCTAAGGCACCTTCGGTTCGGGCAGGAGCGCGCCGTCCACGTAGCGCGCGACGATCTCCCGGTCGTCGCCCAGGTAG
>ERZ773022.1421-NODE-1421-length-16089-cov-4.978982_pt1 | contig 16089 bp, 12 predicted proteins | sample MGYA00580839_ERZ773022 | MGnify/ENA primary metagenome ERZ773022 (study PRJEB29015, sample SAMEA2738020) | human oral metagenome | biome: human oral; feature: human-associated habitat; material: dental | place: China | collected 2044 ... | reverse complement strand
AAGCGAATTAAAACAAAACAATGTGCCCCAGGGTGGGCGCGCATCAGTGAAAAAATACTCCCCTCGGAGTATTTTTTATTATTTATAAGAAGGATTTATTGTTGAGTAGGCTTATAAAGATATGACTTTGAGGAGATAATTGAAGAACCTAAATTACCAAAGTCCACCTGGAAGTAAGAGACCGATGAGCCCCCAGAACATAAAGTAGATTAATAAGCCGATAACAATATTAAACATACGGGTTTTAATCTTAACAATGACTGCTGGTTCGTTTTTAGAAGTAATATATTGATAACCGCAGAAAATAAAACCACCAGTGGCAGCAATACCAACACCAAAAGTGAAAATATTAAGGATCATACCGAGGATCTCAAAGATGGCTTCTTTAGAGTTTTCAATACAATCCTTCCCTTTGATACGAATAATAGCCAATTTGATACATTTTTCATCCCCAGAAGAGCTGGAAGAGGCCCCAGAAGAGGAACCAGAAGCTGAAGACCCAGAGCTAGAAGAGCCACCTGATTTAGATCCAGAGGAAGATCCAGATGCCTTTTTTTCCGTATAGCTAGCTGACGGAGTAGATCCAGAGGAGCTAGAAGTACCAGAGGACCATGATGATGTTTCAGTTGAAGATTCAAATGTGGGCGTTGAGCCAGTTGAACTACCGTCAGCCTCTTCGTAGATCATACCAGTTGCATCGGTTTTTTGGCCATTGGGAGTAATACCATTTTTTAGAAGCATCCCAGTACCATCCTCAGTATAATAATAAGTCTTACCGCCTCGTTTTACCTCCCCTGTCATCATTTCGCCATCAACTTCAAAACAGTAGACGGTACCATTAATTGTTCGGCAGCCCTCACCAACAGTCTCACCATTCATATAATAAAACCAGGAGCGCCCTTCTTTTACCCAGCCAGATGGTCCTTTATTTCCAGCGTATTCTGCCCCAACGCCAGAGTCATCGTCATCCTCCTCCTCTTCTTCTACCTTTTGTTTTTTAGCTTTCTTTGCGGTCCGTTTTGTCACTGTTGCAGCCACAAAAGTATTACCATCAAGAGCCTCAGCTAAAGGAGTAAATAGAGACGCGGTAGAGAGAATGGATATCGTGACTAGAAAAAAACTTAAGATTCTTTTTACAGTATGGCTTTTCATGATTAAAGTATAGCATAAACTTTTTTAATAGAGTATGTTATGCTTAAACTATGAATGATTTTGAAAACGCTTTTATTCAAGATGTTAAGAGTCAAGTTTCACAGGAGATACAATCGACAAAACAGGAGAAGCCTAAGGGGAAAAAGGCTCTAATTATTATAATAATAATTGCGGTTTTGGCTACCTCACTTGGTGGAGCGCTGATCTGGTCGGTATTTTTCAAACAGTCATCTCTGTTTTGTGGATCAGATAAGGGCGATATTACTCTTTATTATAACCATGAAAAGATCGTTGACTATAAGTCAAATGGTATGGAACTTAATCTAGAAAATCAAAATAAGCTCTTTAAAAACCTCGGGAAAGATGAATATATAAAACAATTCAAATCTTGGTACAAGAAGACATCGGGCGTAGATTGTAAATAAACTAAGACCACAGATTAATCTGTGGTCTTTTTAATTATATTATTTAAGAATTAATATTGCTCGACAAGAGTGAAGACTTTGCCTGAGATCTCAATCAGAGAGTCTGGACCAGCACCCTGGTTGGTAAGTTCGGCACGGATACCAAGTTTCTTTAGGATATCTCGAAGACGGTTTACAGAAGCATAATTACTAAGATCGGTACGGCGTGCAAACTTCTCAATTTTTTCACCAGTCACATGATAGACACCATCGTCATCAACAGAGACAGACCAAGTATTGCGAAGCTCCTGTGAGCTTAATGAGATTACTGGAACTCCTGTTTCATGATGTGTATTCTCGATGGAGATATCAGAGCTTAGACCATGTTGCGCACCCAAATCGGCTTTTGCAGCCTCCTTCGTATTGGCTTTAGCTTCTTTTGATTTTTCGATTTCTTGCCATAGAGTACGTAGCAGTTCATCTATACCTTGGTGAGAAGCGGCAGAGATCGGTAGAATTCGAACATGCTCATTTTGTTCACGGATAGACTGAGCCTGCATTTCAATAATATCCTGGTCTACACCTTCACACTTTGTTAAGGCAACAATTTCAGGGCGTGTTTTAAGATCGGAATATTTATCGAGTTCATGGCGAATAACTCGATAAGCTTCTCCTGCATCATTATTATAGACATCAACCAGATGAAGAAGGACGGCTGTACGATCAACATGACGTAAGAAATCATGACCCAAGCCTTTCCCTTCAGCTGCCCCCTCAATAAGTCCTGGAATGTCGGCAATTAGGATATCGTGACGGTCTATCGTAGCAACACCAAGATTTGGCGTAAGCGTTGTGAAGGGATAGTCAGCGATTTCAGGCTTTGCATTACTAACGACTGACAAAAAAGTTGATTTACCGGCATTTGGAAGACCAACCAAACCAACATCTGCAAGCAGACGCAATTCTAACTCAGCCTCAAATTCATCACCAGGCTCACCAACCTCGGCAATGACTGGAGTCTGGCGTACACTTGACTTAAAGTGAGCATTACCAAATCCACCATCTCCACCCTTAGCGATTACGGCCTTTTCACCATCACGAGTTAGATCGGCGATAATTACTCCATCACGCTTAACGACTGTGCCAATAGGAACCTCAACTAAGAGATCTTTACCAGATCGCCCAGCGCTTCGAGTACCAGAGCCATTACCACCATTTTCTGCTGTTAAAATAGGATTGAAACGAAAATCAATAAGAGTATTGGTATCCTTATCGGCAACAAAGATAATTGAGCCCCCCTTACCACCATTTCCACCATCTGGGCCACCCTTGTTGATGTAGATTTCGTGGCGAAAAGAAACAGCGCCATCTCCACCTTTACCGGCTTTTAGACTAACTTTTGCAGTATCACAAAACATATTATATATATTTTACCATTTTAGCGACTATGAATAAAGAGGTAGCCCGACCAAACACTTTGTGGAACAGTCTTGCGGCCAACATGACCCCAACCAGCAATACCGTTCATGTCGGAAATCGTAATAGTGCCATCATCATTTACGGAATCGACAATTCCAACGTGTCCATACCAACCAGAATCAGTTTGGAATACGTCACCAGCTTGAGGGTTAGTTCCACGACTACTTGGAAAGCTACCGATCAGTGCATTATCCCAGGTATTCGCATTACCAAGACCACCAGGAAGCACATAGCCACCACCGAGCTCGTATCGACGTTGCCAGGCATACCAGGTACACCAGCCCCATGGCATTTGGTTTGCTGAAGTCCAATAGGTGCGATAATAGACAGACTGAGTATAGCTTTGGGACTGTGAATTAGTGAGTCGGGGAGCAACATAATCTGGCCTTTCAGTCTCTGGAAGATTACCATCAGGTAACAGAATTGAGACACCAACGGTTAGGCTTTGATTTAACTCAAGATTATTAGCGGTAATAATTTCTTCGGTTTTTGCGCCGTATTTATTCGCAATTGACTCAACCGTATCACCATTTTTAATCTTATAGACAAAGCCAGCACGTGATGGAAGATAAATAACATCGCCAACTTTTGGTTCGTAAGTATTCTTGAAATTATTAGACCAACGCACCATGGTTTCTGTAACGCCACAGGCGGCATACTTGCCAGTAATTGAAGCAATAGTATCTCCTTCAAGTACAGTGTACGTAATAGCTCCAACTTTTAGACAGTTGGTAGCAAGTGGAGCAATTGGTTTTTCCATTTTTTCCGTAGAAACCTGACCGGAATCACGAAGGGTAGTCAGAGAGTTGTAATTAACATTAACCACCTCGGATGATGCAAGGCTAAGATTACTGGCAAGTTCTGAAACAACATAGAATTCTGATAGCTGATCAGTAGAGACGGCATAGTCTTTCTTAGAAATAGACTGAAGGTTAAGGTTATTAGTCGTTTCGTCTATATGCTTATTTTTTGAACCATAGTTTATTAAGCCCATAGTAGCAAGAAAGACGAAGATATACGGAAGTATCTTTAGTTTATTTCTTAATTTGATTCGTTTATTCTGTTTTTTCGTTGTCATAATTTGCCGATATTCCACCTAGAGACCCACGTTACAGAGTTTTTGACAAAAGTCACGTTTTTTCTGCTCGTGCTCAGTATCGGTTACACTATAATACATCTTTCCATCGTCTCCTGTCAAGAAATAGTACATAGACTTCATGTTTTCATCTGGTTCGGCAACAGCTAGTAGAGCAGAAATTGACGGGCTACAGATCGGTCCTGGAGGAAGGCCCGTATGTTTTCTCGTATTATAAAGACTGTCTGTCTCAAGTACTACCTGGTTATTATTTGGATCATTCTTATTTCGATTTGGATTAACTAGATCAGCTGCGTAGGTGGCAGTGACGTCTGATCCGAGACTCCAGCCACGACGCAGACGATTCTGAAAAACCATCGAAACTCCTGGCATATCTTCTGTGTGTGCCTCTTTTTGAATGATGGACGCTAAAATTAACCCTTCCCTCAAGCTTAAGCCGCGTTTTTGAAATTTTTCCTCAAGTTTGTTTAAGGATATGATGTTGTTTAACTGATCTATCATGGTCTGGAAAATCTTTTCTATAGCTTCACCTTGATAAAACTGGTATGTCTCCCCATAGAGATACCCCTCCAGTGCGACTGCTGCTGGCTGGAGTTGATTTTCTAGTCGCCCCTCGCTATTGTAGAGACCTTTTAAAACTGGGCTATTATATTGTTTTGCGAGTGCAATATTAATTTGTTCTTCCGTGTAACCATGTTTAACGAGCTTTTGGCTAATGTCTTTAAGTGTTTCTCCTGGTAAAATTGTCAAATTAAACACATTAGTAGAAACCGCGCCCTGCTCAAGTAAGTCAGCAATTTCCTGGGCAGATTGACTAGTACGTAGTGGATACACGCCAGATTTAATCTTTGTGGCCTTCTGATTCAATTTCAGATAAGTTTTAAATGCAAAATCAGAGCGGATAAAACCTTGTGCTTTTAATCGTTTAGCAATCTCATTGATGGTTTCGTTGGTTTTAATTTCAAAATCCTGATATCGGCACCCTTCGTCTTGTTCTACTTCATTTACTGCCGCTGCCTCAGATGGACTTTTAAAACGACAGTTCAGGGAGACTGGAGCGGTAAGCTGCTTTTGATACCAGAAATAAGCACCTCCAAGACCAATACCTGCTAGAGAAATTAAAATGAAGGCTGAAATAATAATTTTTTTCATAATTGTTTTCTTTTTTACGACCTGATTAGGGTTTGAATCATTTTTCCCCTCTTCTGGTTCAGTTTCCTTAATCCCACCCGACTGAGTAAAATCTATTGGGGCTATCGTTTGCTGATTATTAAGAGCAGACTGCAGACGCTCCACGAAGTCCTGCAAGATAATTGCTGCAGACTCAGCGTCAATTTCGCCTTTTTGATAATTATTTTTACGATTCTTAAGGCGGCTCTCTGCTTCAACGGAAGTTAAGGATTCGTCCTGAAAATAAATTTTAAGTCCAGGAATTGTAGCGGCAATACGCTCAGTAAAAGATTTAACAAAATCAGACTGTGCGGTTTGATTACCGTCATTACTACGTGGCATACCGATGACTAAAACATTGGCATTATAAAAACTGAGTTTTCTCTGGATTTCTGAAATTTCCTGACCATTTACATTAATATAACCATCTGGAATTGCAATTTTGGTTGTCGTATCAACACGAGCCACACCAATACGAACGGTTCCGACGTCTAGCCCAATTATCTTCATCTTACCACCTTAATTTTCTTCAATTGTAATTGCTACGCTAACTTTATTAATATCATCTGGGATACTACGTACCCATGGGAAGGATGTATCAACCTTGACTTCGCTTACGCCATTAATCGATTTAATAAGTGTAGTGACCTCACCGATTTTTTTACCAAGTGACTTATCGAGAACTGTTTTCTCCGTTACCTCAGGACCAGTCTTAACAATAGCTTTTAGCTTAGCAGAAGTGGCATTATTTTCCTGAAAACGCTCAACAAAGAGTGATCCAATTTCATAGATTTTTTGATCTTCACCTAAGCGACTACTAACGAGTGTTCTAATATATTCTTCGATAGCAGTCTTATCCAAAACGTTGACTTGATAGGTTATTTTAGCTAGAAGCTTAGCCTTGCCTTCTGCAGCCACTTCACCAATTGCAGGAGTTGGAGTAGTACTTCCTAGGGTCTTTTTGTAACTGGCATCAATTTTCAGTTCAGTCTCTTTGACTTTAGCAAACAATTCTTCCTTGCCTTCGTCGAGCTGACTGGCTTGAGCCTTGGCCTTTTCTACATCACTAGCAGTAACAATCTTCACAATTTTATCCGTGCCACCAGTAAAGGCGCTGGAGTTGAAGGCTTCAACCTTATCGATAGAGGATTGCCAACCAGAAGCGACGGGGTCAATATTGAATCTTGTGCCACCTTCAAAAGCCACAACATCTACAGTTTTTCTAATCTGGCAGGTGTTAGTAGTACGAACAGTACAGCTAGTAGTGGATCCGTCCCAACTAAAATCAGTGCTAGAAATGGTGAGATAATTTAGATTACCTTTTGCAAAAGCACTACCAATAGGAACAGAAATGCGATCGGGATTACTTGGAGAAGCGCTGGAAGTTGAGAAGCTAAAGTTTGCCGTGAGGGTTAATTTTCCGCTAGCTTTTTCACCATCATTACGTTCACCAGTTGCCGTGAATTCAATAGTGCTTTCCTTTTCAAGTGTTTCTGATTCTAGGAGAATTTTCCCTTCCTTATTTACGGCCTGGTCGGCAGATGTGGCGAAAGTAATATTTTCCGAGAAATTATCTGGCGTAGTTTTAATTTTAACCATGATTTTTGCAGCTGGAGCAAAAACAAAGGCCCATACACCACCGATAATCGCTACAATAACTAGCGCTACACCAAGAACAATCCATTTACGCATCGATTCAAAGCTAGGGATCTTTTTTGTTTTCTTATCATCGTCTTTTGCATTATCTTGCTGTGCCAATTCAGAGGAGTCAAGGTCTTCGACCACTTGCTTCTTGGTTTTTTGAGAAGCAACCACTTCGGTATTTTTACCAGCCAGAGACGATGAGTCAGTTTTTCTATTACTGAAATTGCTAGATTTTTCTTCTGGCTCTTCTACGATAGTCTCGTCTTCAGATGCATCAATTTCACTAATTTGCTGTTTCTCGGAATGCTTGGTAATTGAAGCGTCTTTATATTCAGTTGGCAGGACTGGTCGGGACTGTAAATTCTTAGCAACGGGTAGCCCAGAAGCAGCAGCTAGTTTCATTAAAACTGGATCGAGAGTCACAATGACTACGGCTTTATCAAGATTCTTAGCAGTCTTGGTTATGAGCTTTAAGTTGATGGCACTACGCAGTACACTAAGTTTTTTTGGTGGAACGAGAGCAATAACTTTTTGCTTTGATGATTTAAGATGGTTGATAATATCGGTAATATCATCCTCTGGCTCTATATAGTAGATGTCCTTATTCATGATCCGATTTTATCACATTACATACTTTTTATGTTAAAATTTGGTTAATGAGTATTTTCAACTTTATTAAGAAAAAAGAGGCCAACAACAATACTTTAGAGTCGTCTTCAATTCAGACCTCACCCTCAACTCACTCTGGCAATTTAGCGAATTTAGTATTGAATTCAATTGACGAGGGGGTGATGATTGTCCATTCTTCAGGCATAGTCGTCCTGGTAAATCCAGCTGCAATGCGTCTTCTCGGCACTAATGACCCAAACACAGTCGAGAACTTGCAATTAGCTTCTATCTTAAAACTCGAAAACGGAGAGGGGGCGCCAATTGAGGATAATGTTAATCCAATTTTACGTGCCGTTTCTAATGGCGAAAACTACAGCACTCGTGATCTTGTCCTAATAAGTATTCAAGAGCAAAGGAGACCAGTAGCAATTTCAGTTGTTTGTACGACAACTGGGCAAAATGAAAGAATTATTACCTTACGCGATATCGCGAGAGAGCTCGAGGAAGAAGGAGAGCAGGCAGAATTCATTTCTACCGCCTCTCATGAAATGCGTACTCCCGTTGCTTCAATAGAGGGATATCTTGGACTAGCTCTAAATCCGAAGACGGCCACGATTGATGAGCGAGCCCGTAAGTATCTCGAGGAAGCCCACGCTTCATCTAAACACTTAGGTCGTCTTTTTAAAGACCTTCTCGATGTCACTAAGCTAGATGACAAGAAGATACGTGTACAACTTACGCCAGTTGAAATGTCATCAACAGTGCGTTCGATCGCGAATGGGCAGGTTCCAATGATGAATGAAAAGGGTATTCATTACACTTTTGGAGCTAGCATGGCAAGATCAGATAGTGCTGTGAGAACAATAAATCAAGAAGTTTATGCCAGCGTTGACATTGATTTTCTACGCGAGGCAGTAAATAACCTGGTCGAGAACGCCATTAAATACACGGCCTCGGGTGGTGGGATCTGGGTTAATGTGCGCGGCGATGATGATCGAGTCTTAATTAATGTTACTGATACTGGTATTGGAATTTCGCCTGATGATTTAAAACATATATTTCAAAAGTTTTACCGTGCCGATAACTCACAGACCCGTACAGTGGGAGGGACTGGTCTTGGCCTTTACCTAGTTAAACAGCGTGTTGAAGCCATGGGGGGGAAAGTTTGGGCTGAAAGCTCGTTCGGCGAGGGTTCGACTTTTTATCTTTCCTTCCCACGTATTACAGCCGAAGAATATCAGCGACGAAAACAGATTGCTTCAAATATTGAGGCCATGAATATGAATACGCCAATTAATGGCACTAATAATGATATGAACGGAGACAGCCTGGATCAAGCAAATATGACGAATCCTGTCAGCTCTCCAGTACAAGAAAATCTAGTAGCAAACCCAATAGTACCCAACGAACCTATTCAGCAGAATATTCAAGCCCAACAATTTCAGACTACGATAGCTCAACCAACCCAAGTTGCTCAACCTCAGATACCACAGATGCAGACGAGTACGCTGCCTCCCCAGGTCAATCAGCCTCAAACCACGCAAATTCAGGCTCAGCCATCATTAGCCCAATCACCAACCCCACAACCTCCTGTAATGCAACCTGCGGCAACCCCAACTTCTGCTACACAAATGACGACACCGCAAGCTCCAGTGATGCAGTCCCAAGTTACTCAAGCACAGGTGATGCAGCCTCAGGCTACCCAAGCACCAGTGATGCAGCCCCAAGCTGCCCAAGCACCAGTGATACAACCCCAGAGTTTTCAGGCGCCAGTAACACAGCAGCAGAATGTGCCACCACAAGTCTCGCAGCAGCCCATAAATAATAACCAAGCATTACTAACTAATAATTAAAGGAACTATATGGCAAAAATACTACTTGTCGAAGATGATCAAAGTCTAAGAGAGATTTATGGCATCCGCCTAACGGCTGAGGGGTACGAGATTGTACCAGCAGGTGATGGCGAAGAGGCTTTGGCTGCTGCGGTGCGCGAGAGACCTGACCTGATTATTTCAGATGTGATGATGCCGAAGATTTCTGGTTTCGATATGTTAGATATTTTAAGATCAACTCCTGAGACTAAAGATATTAAGGTGATTATGATGACAGCGCTCTCCTCGGAAGACCAAAGAGAGCGTGGGGAGAGCCTTGGAGCGGATCGTTTTCTAGTTAAGTCTCAGGTTGGGATTGAGGATGTAGTAAATGCGGTACACGAAGTATTGGACCAGAATAATACAGATCAAAGTGCAGCTCAACCAGAGAATAATATTGCTAACTTCAATCCACCAGCAGTCCAGAATAATGTGTTTCAAATTCAACAACCTGCTATGCAACAGATGTCACAGCAGCAGCCTATCCAAGAGATATCACAACAACAGACAATGCAACAGATGTCACAGCAGCAGCCTATCCAGCAAGTATCACAACAGTTTACTGCGCCAGCAATGCCACAGCCAGGCGTAGTAAATCAATCTTCTTTCCAGGACCCAATTTCAAATATACCACCCCAAAATATGACACCAGTAGCCCCTGTCCAGTCGAATAATAATTATTCAAACGACTCTTATTCTATTAATTCAGTGACTGACGACTCTGGAATGAACATAAAGGATCAAATGGACCAGATCCTTGGTGGTATGGGATCTATCTAAATATCACATATATGATATATTTATAATATGCGTTTAAATAAATTTTTAGCCGAGAGATTAGGAATTTCTAGAAGAGAGGCTGACAATCTAATCGAGAACAAGAGAGTGCAGGTTGACGGTCGGTCTGCGGAAGTAGGTATGCAGGTTACTGAAAATCAAGATGTCATTGTTGATGGGCGTAAGATCGATTACATACATAGCTACACATATTTGATGCTCAATAAACCTCGTGGATACGTTTCTTCAAGAAAGCGACAAGGCGACACACCTACTCTTTACGAACTTCTACCTGAAAAATGGCAATCATTAAAAACAGTGGGGAGACTTGATAAAGATAGTTCTGGGCTAATCTTATTAACGGATGATGGTGATTTTGCATTTCAAATGACCCACCCAAAGTTCTTTAAGATTAAAACTTACATAGTTGAACTGGACAATGAACTAGCGCCTCTGCATCAACAAATGATTTCCGATATTGGGATTACCCTTCCAGATGGTTTAAGTAAGCTGTTTTTAACAAAATTGCCAGAGATCGATGGTAATATTTCTGGAAGAAGATTCCAGGTCGAGATGAGCGAGGGTCGCAACCGTCAGATTCGTCGTACCTTTGCCGCACTGGGATATGAAGTAATAGACTTGCATCGTATCGAGTTTGGAAAATATCTTCTGGGTGAGTTAAAATCTGGTGAATACAGAATAGTTGAGAAATAATGATAAAAAAATAGGCCTAAGGCCTATTTTTTCTATTCTTCAGTATTGCCTTCAAGTGCGGAAAGCAATGAATCTTCAGCATTACCTCGCTTCTTTTTCTTAGGAGCTTCAGCTAGCTCAATATCAAGTTCAACGCCAGTAAGTTTTGAGGCGAGACGAACATTTTGCCCCTGCCTACCAATTGCAACCGACTGCTGATCTTCAGAGACATAGACCTTGGCATGTTTACCATCAAGATCAACCTTGATAATCTCTGCTGGACTAAGTGCTTCACGAATATATTCAGACATATTGTCACTCCAGTTGACGATATCAATCTTTTCACGATCACCAATTTCATTCATGACAGCCTGAACACGAACACCACGACCACCGACGAAGGTGCCGACTGGGTCTACGCCAGGAACTGATGAAGAGACGGCAATTTTAGTACGACGACCTGGTTCGCGTGCAATTGCATGAATCTCAACAGTACCGTTCTCTATTTCTGGTACTTCTTGTATGAAAAGTTGTTTAATAAATTCGGACGAGCCGCGTGAAACTAAAAGGTCCGCACCACGTTCATTTCGTTCGATAGCCTTAATAAGAACCTTAATGCGAGCGCCAACCTTGTAATATTCGCCTTCGATTTGATCCTGTTTTAACATGAGACCAGTTGCCTTACCAAGATCAACGCGTACAAGACGTGGTTCAACACGAGAGATGGTACCATTAATCAAGGTATTGATCTTATCTTCGTAGGCGGTAAGAATAGCCTCGTGTTCAGCCTCACGAAGACGCTGGACAATGACCTGTTTGGCGGTCATTGAAGCCACACGGCCAAAGCTGGTAACTTTATGTGATTCTTCTACGATATCGCCAACTTCTTTACCACCAGCAAGATCGGCTGGAATTTCAGTTGCTGGATTATAGGCGAGACCATCTTCGATGACTTCCTTAGCAACATAAACTTCAGCTTCACCATTATCAAGATTAAGGACGGCGCGAACATTCATATCCTTATCGCCTTCTTCTTTACGCCAAGCCGCAGCGATAGCGGTCTCGATAATATTTAAGACTACCTCTTCAGGCAAGCCTTTTTCCTCAGAGATCACCTTGACCATTGAGGACATTTGTTTGAGATCTAAACCCTCCATTTAATCCTTTCTATTTTAATATGATTTATTATTTGAGGTTAAAGCTTGAGTCTAAAATATCCGACCTTTCGGCCGGATAGTATATTCAAGTATGTTTTTATTATAGCAAAGTTTTATCAGAATAGCAAACAGAAAAAATATTCTGCTTGTGGTATAATAGGGGCAAGTTAAAAAAAGAAGAGTTATGCACGAGACTAAACAAGAAACAACGACAGCGCATAAGATAAAGCCAGAGAATATTTTACTGGCCCTTGATATTGGGACGGAGTTTGTTAAGGCAGTTATCGCTGAAAAAACTAGTGACGATAACTTAAATATTATTGGAGTAGGTAAGGAGCATCAGAGTATGGGTAACATGTACGCTGGTGCAATTGCGGACATTCAGGCCGTAGTTTCAACTTGTGAAAAAGCCCTGTCTCGTGCTGAAGAAATGGCGGGCGTAGTTTCAAAAACTTGTGTAGTAGGAATTGCTGGCGAGCTTATTAAGGGTAATACCAGAACCGTGAGATATAAGCGCAAAGATAGCAATAAGCCAATTACCGACAATGAGATGCAGCAGATTATTCAAAAGGTTCAAGATAAGGCTGGTGAGCAAGCAAGACAGGAGATTGCACTTGAAACCGATAATCCCGAGGTTGAAGTTCGGCTGATTAATTCGGCGATTGTTTCCCTATCAATTGATGGATACAAGGTTTCAAATCCAATTGGTTTTAAGGGTTCTGACTTAATGATTCAGTTCTATACTGCTTTTGCACCGCTTGTACATATTTCGGCGATTGAAAAGGTTTGTGCTGAGCTTAACTTGGATCTCTTAGCCGTCGCAGTAGAACCTTTTGCGGTATGCCGTGCATGTCTTGGTAATGAATTAGATTCGAATTTTTCAGCAATTGTCATGGATATTGGGGGTGGAACTACTGACATTGCGGTCGTTGATGACGGCGGAGTTGAAGGAACCAAAATGTTTGGAATAGGCGGTCGAAGCTTCACTCATCAGATAGCGACAAAAACTGGTCTTGACTACGATACGGCAGAAGCTGTAAAACTACAGCTTGGTGGAGTCTCTCTTGATCAGCTCACCCTAATACATCGTGACGAGACTGTAGCGGAAGCAGAACACAGGAATGAAATTCAGACAATTTTATCAACACCTGAACGAGCCCGAAAAATCAATAAGGCAATTGCGGATAATATTGAGGTATGGTTAGGTGGCGTAGCGGTAGCCTTAGAGGATTTTCCCCTGGTAGAAGCACTACCGACTAAAATTTTACTCTGTGGTGGGGGAGCTGGATTATCTGCACTACAGGAAGAACTTGCGACAAGTGATTGGTATACCGATTTACCTTTTTCAAGGCGACCACTTGTGCATCTGCTTGATGATGTAGATATTCCTGGAATTGAAAATAGCACAGAAGAGAATCTCGACTATTCATTTATTACTGCTTTTGGTTTACTAAGGGTGGCGATCGATACTTTGGCTGGAACAGATGAACCTACTGGACTAAGAGCAAAATTAGCAAAACTATTGCAAAATTAGATTTTCGGTCCTTTGCTTTTGTTATTATGTAATGCTATATAATATTGACGTACTAATGGTTCAAATGAATTATAATAGCTATCGTCTTCGTTTTTTCTTACAATTTCCTCGTTAAGTCTTTCATTATTTTTTAAAAGTTTCTCCACAGCCTGATCTTCTTTTCCATAAATCACTGTTTCTATCAGTTGATCTGATCCCTTTAATATAAAAGAGATTTGTATATTATTTCTACTCAATGGAGAGCCTTTGTATTCCATACCATAATAATTACCACTATCACTGTCATCAAAAGTTCTATTTTCTTGACAATCAATTAGTCGAGTATCGAATTTACTAAAATCCTGGTAGATCTTTTCTTTATTAAGATCAAATACTCCCCTTCTCGTCGACTCTTCTAGAATTGAAGTCGCCTTAATAAGGGACTCTCTTAAAAAGTTCAATCTCATCACCTGTTCTTTTATTAAGATATCACTAAACTCATTAATCTCACTCTTAATATCCAGAAATGGTTCTTCACCTCTTTTTTTACTATCAGTATAATCGAATTTCCCAATTGATCCTATTGGCGTTACTTTAGGTTTGTATATAGACATGGATCTTAACTCTTCAATATACGCATTGATTTTAGGATAGCTATTTTCATTATATATCATTTCAATTATAGCTTTTCCTCTTTCAGCCATCTTCTCCTTATAGATATTGTTATTGATGTTTATAATTGGTATATTAAAATAATTTGCGTGTTTTAGGGCATTTTCATCTATTTTTCCATTACGAGTAATAATATAATCGGGTCTTTGTGGGACACCATTTTCAGAATATCGCCTGATCGTAACCTCATTATATCCATAGACACCATCTGCACTCATCAGGTGATCTATTGCGTCCACACTGTCGATACTAATTACTTCAGTTTTGCTATCAGCTCCTGTATTGCCATCGCAATTTGTGATTTTTAGCACCGAGTTGGCTGGCACATGATCAAAGCCATATGTTAATACTGGAATATTACTTTCTACTCTAGCCCCATGATAGCTGAAGAGGTTCGTCTCCGAATTAGTAAAAGAAGTACATATGGTATCAGTAGTATAGTTATCCGGATTGCCAAATCCTCCATTCTCTTTTTCAGCCTGCTCACGCAGTAAACACCACTTTGCGGGATTCTTCAACAACTCCATTGCTATTATTCCACCGCCAGAATACTTTGCCTTATCTTGTATATTTGTTGACATCGCGGACTTCTTCGACAACTCCATTACCGGTATTTCAGTTAACTTATATAGTATATTTGTTGAAAGGATAGAAAAAGGATAGCCTCTCAGATCGTATATTGGAACTTCCATACTACCACTTTTTATTATGCTTTTATGAACTTCAGGATTTTTGGCATAAACTTGAACATCAAGGTCATCAATTTTCAGTAATCTTGTATTTAAGTTCTTTTCTAGAATTTCTCGCATACGTTGTTTTCTCAGATTCTCTTTAAACTCACTTGCTCTTTCTTTATCATCCTTATGAACATTAGCTATTTGTTTCGCTAATTCCATCTTATCCATTTCTATTTTTTTTGCCATTTCTTCTTGCAATTCTTGCAAGTGTTGTTCATATTGATGGGACTGCATTTTTCTTTGTTGCTGGAAATTCCGCTCACGTTCCTCCAAGTACTCTTCCTTCGCAGCTTTATAATTATCAATATCTATTTTTTTCTGGATACTAGACTTTGCACCCATACTAATCACAAGTATTTGAATAATTTTTTGTAAAGAATTTAATTGATGTTGACCATTCAAATATTCGTTATATTCCGCCTCATCCCTATGCGAAAAAATATTTTCTTGCATCTCTTGTTTATATGCTTCTATACTAGGACGATTCATTTGCTCATAATAATCGTCAATTTTATTTGCAAAATATTTAAAAATAGACTTTATTTTCTTCGGTTTATTATTAATATTAGTATTAGAAATAGCTGATAAATTTAGATTATCTACATTATCATTAGTAAAATCCTGGTCGCGTTTATAGCAATTATTTTTTACTCTTTCTGCAATCTCACTTAATTCTTGGTCCTTATCTATTTGCGAATTAAATCTTTTTTCAGTAACTATGTTTGTCTTATTGCTTTGTATTTTTTCGAGTTCCTGCCAGTTATTACTAGCTTCCACTTCAGTCTCATTGTGTAATCGTTCAGCCTTATTCATGTGATTTATTGTATAAAACTGGAACATTTTTGTCAAAATACTAAAAGTATTACTAGAAAAACAGAAAACCACCCGTTTGGGTGGTTATTCCGTATAATTTGGCACCTTGCTACCTTCCCGCTGTTGCAGTATTCTCGCCGCCGCTGAGCTTGACTTCTGTGTTCGGAATGGGAACAGGTATTTCCTCAGTGCTATGGGCACCAATTGCGCTTTTTGAATACTCAACGAGCGTTGATTGATGTCCATCAGGTGTATGAAATTAAATAAACTTGCGGTGTTCTATCGAGCACCGATTACTAGTT
>ERZ773022.1416-NODE-1416-length-16131-cov-3.726424_pt1 | contig 16131 bp, 14 predicted proteins | sample MGYA00580839_ERZ773022 | MGnify/ENA primary metagenome ERZ773022 (study PRJEB29015, sample SAMEA2738020) | human oral metagenome | biome: human oral; feature: human-associated habitat; material: dental | place: China | collected 2044 ... | reverse complement strand
CGAGCTCGACGGCGACACGGCCGGCTCCACCCGAGCCCTGCGGGCCGAGGTCGACCAGGGCGCCCTGCGCATCGTCGTCTCCCAGTGAATGTGCTGCCGTCAAGCCCCGGGTTTTGTGGCTCTTCGTGTGTGGTGGGTGGGGCTTATCGTGGGGTTGAGGTGGTTGCTGTCAGGTGGTCTTTGAGGCGTCCGGTGTGGATGAGGCTACGGATGGTGTCGTGCGTGAGGGTGCGCAAATCCCAGGGCGACGCCGCGTAGGTGCCCCAGGCGTCCGTTGACGGCCTGGTGTGGTGACGTTGGAGGTACGGGGGCGGTCGAAGTAGGCCAGAATGTCAGCAGCTCTTTCGGTCAGGGTCCTGGCCAGTGTCTGGATCTCCTCGAGCCCGTCTGGGATGGCCTACCCCAGTGAGTCGATGCGCCGTTGCGTCAGGTGCTTTCCCAGGCCCGGGGCCACGGTGCGGTAGACCTGGATCAGGCGCTGGTAGACGCCCCGGGCGGCCGTAACCGGAGCGTGGCGCTCGTCGGCGAGCAGTGCCTCGAGACGCTCGACCTGGGCATCGGTGAGCAGGCCGGCCCCGGTGCGTAGGGTGCGCCTCCGACCGCGCAGATCCGGCACGTTAAACGTGGAGGCCGGCCCCGGTGCGTAGGGTGCGCCTGGCCCGGTAGAGCCGGTCACCCGCCCGGCCCCGCCGGCCCGCGACCGCTCGTCGGATGCGGCGGCGGCACTCATCGAGCCTGCTGGCAGCCAGAGCCGCGACACGCGTAGAGATCCATGACCAACCGCCTTGGGCAGCTCCTCGCCGATGGCGCTCTTGAACCCGGTGAAACCACCCATGGCCACCACCTCAACCCGCCCACGCCAGTCCTGGTCGCGCCAGGCGAGCCAGGTCTTGAAGGCCTTCTTGGACGGCCCGAGGCCACGTCCAGCAGACGCGCTGACCCCACCTGGTGGCGTACAGGGGTCAGGTCCTGAGTCGGCTCATTCAGTGTCGTGCCGTCATGGCGGCGGAGCTCTCGACATCAAACGGAAGATTCAGTATCACCCGCTCCAGTAGATTTGAGCCCCGCCGCCCCTGCCGCATCGCGACTTACAATCTCACATCCGTCGCGCCTGCCCGCACTCACTTTCTACATAGATAGAAGGCCGGCAGGCAGCTATTCTAACGACAGCGCAACCATACCGAGATCCCAGACAGGGATCGACGGATGCAGGATTGCAACCGTTGAATGCATCTTGGAATCAGGCACAACTCGAGGTGGACGATGTTGCGGAGCAACTCGCGCTGCTCGTTGCCACGAGGATCCAGTTGGCGTCAATATTCTCGGCTTCGACAACCTCGAAAGAAGCAGCCGGCAAGTCGCCAATATTCATACGATCACCCCCCTTCATAAAATATGCTAAGCGAGACTCGTGCATGAGTCTCGACGAACAAAAATAGCGCAATGTGGCACCCTCAAAACAAGATTGCAGTTGTCAGACGCGTCTTACATCGACGAGCCGCTACCGGCCCTCACAACCACTGCCGACAGCCATTCCTCGAGCGCCTGATTCTGTTGAACTGTCGCCATAACAGTGGAACGATACGACCAGGTCCAGACGAAATACTTCCGCATTATATACGGCCACCTTATAAAAGCACGCAGACACTTACACTTAAGTCCACCTACTTCATCTCACTGCGATGGCCGACTCTAAATCATATCATTCGTATCGTACGCCACTTCTTCGCCCAACTGGCTGTAGGATCGATCAAGCTTCGTCAACAACGATCCAATGCGACCCGACTGCACGTCATGTGTCGCGATACTGGAACACCGAAATTGCCCCGGCAAACAAAAGAAATGCCCATACACAGAGCGCAGCAGTAGCCACCCAGGGACTCACAAGCTCTGACATTCCCGCAGTCGAGGAAGTATCAATTCCTACGCGCTCGCCAAGGACCGCAACAAGACTCGACGATGCACCAACAGGTAGGGACCCGCGAACACCACGCAGCCAGTCCGCCAATGGCGCGAGCATGGACAACAGGAGAACTTCCACGCCAACCACCCACAAGAATGCCGTAAGAAATCCGCCGAGAAGGCTGCGTAAAATAAGACTGGCCGCAAACCCAGCAGCCATTAGCGTTATGACAACCAGGGCCCCCAGACCGATAGACAGTGCCAGATCCGTAGCAGCAGGAAACCTTACCTCGAAATCAAGAAAAGACGACACCACAAAACTCGCCGCGAAGGACACCGCCACTGTCAGCACAGAAATAATGACAGCAAGAATTGCCAAAACAACGACACGAGCACCCAGGAGACCAGCACGGGAAGAATAACGCGGCAAAATAAGCCGGAATGTTCCGTACCTGTAATCGGAGCCGCCAGCAAAGGCACCCAAGAGCACGAACACGAACGATCCGTAAGTGGGCATGGAGGCCAGCGGCCATACATGCGCGGCCTCGACGTGGAGATTCGATCCGATGAGAACATTAGTTCCCGAACTCGGGTCCTGCGAATAGACGGAAGCGTTGATCGTGTAGGCAAACACAACGATCTGCAAAAGCCACACCAACACGAGGAGCCACGTCAGGGGCCTGGCGAGGAAGAGGGCGACAGCACCCCGCATAGCTGCCCCGAAGCCAGCCGAAGCCGACGGACGGCGGTTCCCGGACTTCGCTTCAACTCGTTCATCCAGTACCGACGTTGCGGACTTGTCGAAAGTGTCGGACATTGCTAGGCCCCCTTCTGTTTTGCAGTGAGCTTGAGGAAGACGGACTCGAGCGTGACTTCCTCCACGGTCAACTCCGTAAAACTGACTTCTCTGTGAGCGAGCTCGCGGGCGAGTCCAGACTCCGTCCCCTTTTCCATGAGAATGTGAACGCTTCCGCCTGGACCGACCTTGGCCTCCTGAACTCCGGCCATGGGCCGAACCACGTCGATGAGGGCATGAGGGTCCGCGGTACGTACCAGCACTGTCACGTCGGCAGACGACTGCGACCTACGCAGTTCACTCAAGCTGCTTTCAACAACAACCACACCATTGGCGATGATGGCCACCCGATCCACCACTTGTTCCACCTCGGCGAGGATATGACTCGACAACAGGACAGTACGTCCCTCAGAACGTAAAGACCTGATGAGATCGCGCATCTGCGTGATCGCTTGAGGGTCAAGACCGTTGGTTGGCTCATCCAGAACGACGAGCGGAGCATCTCCGAGAATAGCGGCCGCGACACCGAGCCGTTGCTTCATTCCCAAGGAGAACCGAGAGAAGCGCCGACGAGCCACGTCGCTGAGGCCGACCTTCTCGAGGGCCGTCTCAACATCGCGGGCAGAGGCCCCGGAGTAGTAGGCAAGAACCTCGAGGTTCCGCCTAGCTGACAGATACGGGTAGAACGCCGGTGCCTCAATGAGCGCACCAACGCCAGAGGCACTTCGTAGCCTCAAACTGGACCGCCCGAATATCTCGAATGATCCTGCCGTCGGCGCGAGAAGTCCGAGGAGCAGTCCCATCAAGGTCGACTTGCCGGCACCGTTACGCCCAAGCAGACCATATACCTCCCCCTCCTGCACAGTAATGCTGACATTGTCCACCGCCGTGATAGAGGATGAGAATTTCTTGGTGAGCCCACGAGTTGCGATAGCAACCATAGCGTCCTCCTTCGTCAGACCCGCGCGTTCGAGTCAGCCGCCATAGGCTGTACTGGATGTACTGGCTGTACTAGCTGTACTGGTGGAACTGGTTGAGCTGGTGCTGCACCGAAACACTAGCTCCGCGGCCTCGATGTCCTCAACCTTTTGAACTTCAAAGTTCCCGACCTTGAGGTCCGTCATGCGAACGGGGACAGGAATCATCTCAGTTGTAGCCATCATCGTTTCCTTCCGTGTGTGTTGTGGGGCGTGCAACTGTCAACTAGCTTTTCGTCGATACATGAAAATGAATAGTAAGGCCGCAACGATGCAACTCACAATGAGAACAGCCCAGGGTGCGACCCCAAGACGGTCAGCCCCACCGGCTGCAGACCCGACGAGCAGCTGGGTCATAGCGGTCAGAGGCGTCAGTTCCATAATCCTCGCGAGAGAACCCGGCAATGCACTCAAAGGAATGAAGCAGCCGGACAAGAGCCCCAGAGGCAACAGAATGAGACTCAGCCCGGACGACACCGATTCTTGAGAATTGGCCAACATACCAGCACAGCCACCGAAGAAGAAAAATACCAACCCCCCTAAGATGATCGTAGGCGCGACTAAAAGAGCGAACATCCAATTCACCCGTAGATCGAGGAAGATCATTCCCAATCCTACAAACACGATGGCCTGCAAGAGTGTGATGATCACAGAGACGATGAAGCGCGCAACAGCAACCTCCCAGGCACTGATTGGCTGCAGCCGCAGCCGCGCGAGTAGCCCACTGGAACGCCAAGCAACTAAAGTCATTCCGGAGGAGCTCAAGCTGGCATTGACTACGGAATAGGTCAGCACTCCGGGGACTATCTGAGACGAAATGTTCGCTGCCCCGAACAGGCCATTACCAATGAGATAGAAAACAACAATGATACCGATCGGCATAACAAATCCGAACAGCAACGTTGCCGGCTGACGGATGTTATAGAGCCAAGCGGCCTTTGCCATTGCGAGTACTGGTCTCATAGCGATTTCATCTCGTCTTTCGCCTGAGTGATCAGTCGGATGTACAGATCCTCGAAAGGCTCGGTACGGGTGGTGATGTGCGCATCAGGATCGACCGATCGGACTTTCCTGATAGTTGCGGCTGAGTCTCGTGAGATCAGGACAATCGGGTCTTCATCAATTGTGGTGCTGACAATCTCCGCCGAGTCCATCCTCTCGATGCACCCCGTCCTCACACCATGGATTTCCAGGGTCGTTAGTCCGGATCGCTTCTTGAGCTCCTCGGGCGTGCCCGAGGCGATGATACGGCCAGCGAACATCACAATGACTCTGTCACAGATATCGCCGACCTCGTTGATGTCATGGGAAGTGTACACCATAGCAGTACCCTCGGAACACATCTTCCGCAGAACAGAGCGCATGTGCTGGCGTGCGACGGGGTCCACATTCGCCGTCGGTTCATCAAGAAAAACGAGCTCCGGCGCACCGACAAGTGCGCAAGCAACCGAGAGCCGCTGTCTTTGACCTCCGGAAAGCTTCTCCTGCCGAACGGACTGACAGTCGCCGAGCCTCAGTTCAGATATTACCACGTCCACGTTGGCGGGGTCATCCCCCCGCAACTTTGCAAATAGATGAAGCTGCTCGCTAACAGTGAGCTGCTCAAACAATGCCGGATCCTGAAGATGAACCCCTATGCGCCTGTTACGCCATCGGCTCGGCGGCCAGGCATCCGTTCCATACATGGTCGCGGAACCACTCGTCGGCCGAAGGAGTCCCTGCATAAGTCTCAGGAGAGTGGTCTTGCCGGCTCCGTTGGGGCCCACGATGCCCAGAAGCTCCCCAGTCCGGACTTCCAGATCGACGCCGTGAAGAACCTCGCGGTCACCGAAGGCATGGACAACGTCTCTCACAAGTACTATCGCATCATTCATCTGTCCGGATTCTCCTCGGTCACAGAAACGGCATACACCCTCGCTGGAGTACGGCCAGTTAGTCCCATGGGAGTGATGTCACGCATCTCGACGACAGCTCTGCCAAGGATCTCGCTCCAACTTACGGGTGTTCGTGCGTCTCCCACGAACTGCGTCGGAGCAGTATTCTCATCCTGGCCGGCGAGTGCAGCGAGCAGCATCCTTCTGAGGTCCGGTAGATCCACAAGGTCAGGCTCAGGCTGACCGGCCTGGACCGCGGCCGTCAGCCGGTCAAGCACGGCGGTGGCCGCTTCATTGATCGTAGAACAGGCCTGCGAAGCCGTTCCGATCAAAGCGCCGTGAGAGTCAGTCATGGCTCCCATAACTAGTCGATCGCTGACTTCAGGGCATACAAAAAGCGAGACCTTCAACCCTCTACCCGAAAGAAAATTGGCTTCAAGCTCTCCCAGTGAATCGTCGGGGAGTGGCAGGCTCAGGAGGGTTCCGCCGGCAGCACTGTCGACCTGAGCAGTCAGCAGGCGGGTGGCGATTCTCCAGCCGGCACGGTCCATGGCCTCTTCCGCATCAGCACCGGCGGCCGTGATGGAGGGCTGGCTGAGGTTGGATACCGCAACGTCCTCAAGGACGGCGAGAAGCGCTTCGCGACGTGCCGAGGCAAGGTGACGTCTGCTATGCCCGACGCTACGACGCCTCTCGTTCCAACCATGCGCAACAGCGGCGAGAAAAAGGGGTTCCTGGGGCAGGTCGAGATCATCGAGTCGTGAAGCCAGTCCAGTTCTAGGCGCAATGAGCGCCAGCAGCGCGTCCAGAACAACATCTGTCTCGGAATCGGATGTCGATGGGAACTCGGTATCGAAGTTCCCGACAGCGAAGGGAATCACAGGGTGCTCGAGGTGCATATCCAAAGAAGGCACGTCCATCACACAGACGGAATCCACTAACTGGGAACGCATCACGCCCGTGATCTCTTTGAACACCTCGAAGGCAGTGTGGGTGCCCATGAGGTCAAGAGGTCCTGGGCTCACGGTGGATGAACAGCTTCCGTCAGATTCCTTACGTGTTTCCTTCTCCGCCTCATCCGATGGCTTCGAGGCCATTGAGCCGTCGTTACGCCGCAACGCCTCCAAGACGCCATCCAGCCTGAGGTTGTAGCGATCACCGATGAAGGGTCCCAGGACCAGGGCATCACCGGAGAGGACCAGCGGCAGCAATACGAACTCGCCAGCCTGAGCTCGAGCCGCTAGCGACTGCAATTGCCCCTCGGGAACGGAAGAGACTGCCACCACCCACGGCCCTCGGGCAACCTCGGCATCAACGATACCAACGTCCTCCGCACCATTGTCCTTCAAGGTGCGGATGAACGCTACAGCATCATGACCACTGCCGACCACCTCGATGCGAGTGGTGCGAAACGATCGAGCCACGGAATCGGGGCTGTCAGTCCAGTTGGCCAGGAAGGACTCCAGCCCGTCGAGAGGTTTCTGCGAGCCGCCCCATGATCGAGTGAGCCAACGGACGGTCTTCTGAGAGGCCAGTAGGGAAATGAGTTCTTGAGCAGTTGGTCGCAACTCCTCGGAGTAGAGACCAAGAATCTCGCCCAGAGTGTGGCTGCCGTCAAGCATCCCGACCATACGCGAGAGCCAGAGGTAGGCGCCATCGCCGCGCACGAGATAAGAAGAGACTCCATCCTTAATCAGGGCGCCGGAGGGATGTTTAAGAATAATTGCATCACCACGAAAAAAAGGGAATTGTGTCAAGTCGTTCATAATACTGCCTCGCTATTCTCTTCGGATGATGGTGGGAGGGAAACGGAAGACGCCTCGGACAGTACATGCCGAATAGCATTGAAACCGTCTGTTCCGCGAAAAGGAATGAGGTTGATCAGCCCCAGCGCGGCATTAACCCAAGCAGCGGCAAGAAGAACTGACCCAACCACAGTGAGAGCGCCGCCGACACCCAAAGCGAAGACGGTGAGAATATCGGAGATGAAGGCCGTCGCTAATGGTCCTGCGACGAACACCGCAACTCGCTCCCACCTCCCCTTCAAAAGATAGACAGACCGTACATCCGTATACATTCCCGGCCACGGTCGCAACGTCAGACCAATGGATCGAACGCGGCCACCCACAGCGCACAAGACCGCCGCATGACTCAGTTCATGAAACACTATGGCCAGTGCCAGAATAGCAACCACTCCGAGGACTGAAGTCGGCGAACCCTTCAGCTCCTCCACGACTTTCGGCAACTGACGATACGTCGCGACGGCAGCGACTGCGAGGGCCGCATGAGCGGGAATGCCGGCGATAAGAACCAGCACGCCGGACAGACCACCGCAAAATGGCATCAGTGCTGCCGGATCGAAGAGATGCACTCTACCTGATCGTCGAGTGAACAGAACTGGTGGACGCGTCTCGTCCGACACGGTGCGGAGAATCCCGTGCTCCAAGAGCTCGAGGGTCTGAGCTGATGCATCCACGTCACCGGTAAACCGGGCGAAGGCGGATTCGTCGATAGGGGTTCCGGGATCGAGGGTCATTTTCTTCAGCAAGAGACCGAGCTCTGGCGCAACGACAAGTAGTTGCCCGCAGTCCGCACCATCGACGTAGCAACGCGCTTCACCCCCGTTCAGACTCAGGGGAGGACCCACGCGAATATGGGGATTAATTACAAGAATCACGGCAGGCTCAACTCCACGGCCTCTATTCCGAGGTCCTCGAAGGTACGACGCAATAAATACGCCAAGTAGATTTCATCAACGATCGGCACTCCCAATCTGTTGTTAAGCATGTGCACATAAGAGAAAGCCAATCCATGGGCCGCAAGCTGCGAGTCCGGTTGTACATCCCAGTCCATGCCGTCGCGTCCCCGGGGGAAGACCAGACGCCCTTCATGTGCCAGTCGCTCGATTTCATTCCTGAGCTCCATGCACTGACGAGCCCAGGTGTCCAAGTAGGAACGAGGCGGCAAGTCATGTTGCGACACCGCTCGTTCCGTGGAGCGGATGACACCGCTGATCCTCGCCCCCAAAGAATCAGACTGCATCCGATAGGCGGCATCGAAACGGTCATTGTGAGGTGCGTACAGGCCTCCCCACCCCGTACGCCACCGTCGCTCATAGTAGGTGAGGAATCCGGCTGCCAGTTGCGGAGAGTGCAGCAACGCTATAGTCATCGAAGCCATGATCTGGGCTGCGGCACCTAGAACGATTGACCGCAGATGAAGGTTGGAGGTCGATAGGAGCTCCAGCACCAGGTCCGACGAGGCCTCAAAATGTCGCTCTGACAACTCCATTCCAGCGACCCCGCCGTAGCGCCCGAATTCAGGTTCATAGGAAGTCCAGAGTATCGTATTCGGTTCACGCACAGGCATGACATCATCCGAGCCGTACAGTGCGTTCCAAGTAGACAGTGGATACTCGGCGAGAAAGGTCGCTTTCACGGTTTCCGGATCATCCATCTGCATCGCAGGCAGCAAGAACGGCCTGCGTGCCAAGAAGGAGTTGACAGCCGACTCGAACTCGGATCGCACTCGGTTCGGATCAATCCCGTCGGCGGGCAGCAAGCGAACGCGCACGTGCTGCCCTTCGGTCCAGTAGCGAATGAAAAAGAATCGAGAAACAAGCCCCGCTCGGCGCATCCTGGACACCTCTGGTGCGATGCACTCATACAACAACGGATTCGGATTTCCAGAGAAGTGGATGTGAGCAGCCAGCCACAGATCCCCATGATCGTCGGTGCGAAGTTCTTTCGCCGCTTCGATCGAAGTCACGTTGGCGGTCATGCGTTCACCTCCATCACGAGCTCGGTGGCACGATCAGTACCGAAACCCGCTGGAGTCGAGTCTCCTGATGGGTCAGGCAGCGCTTCAGTCAGAACGACGCGCGAGTACGCGCTCCGCGCCAGCCTCTCAAGTCCTTTCAGAGACCACGGGCTACGGAAGTCGACAAACTGAGGTTTGGTACGTCCTGGCGACGCGGACGGGGATGGTGGGCGGACATCCGCCGTAGCGTAGACTCTCATAGGCAGTCCGTTGGTGATGCGCCACTCCTCGAGTCTGGTCAACCAAAGTGCCCGAGACTCGTCTTGCCGGGCTACCGGGACGTACTCCGGCCGCATCTTCCATACGTGTCTCACCAGTATCAAAGGGCCGTAATGCACTCGCGGATGGTCACTGATGTTCTTGTCGCCCAGGGGCGGATCGACTCCAGACCACAGATCCAGTACCGGAACACTCATCGGGGAGAAGAGCATGAGCACACGCTGTAGGTCCGGTAGAGCAAAGGGGGTCAGGAAGCCCTGGTAGACCGGGACGACCTGACGATCGTGCTTCAAGCTCCAGAGGACCGCCCTACCGTCCCTCCAAACGACAACAAGGTCCTCCAATGCGATTGCACTCGATCGCTCACCGCGTGGTCCTTCACCCGGACAGACGATCTGCCATTCCAGGGTCTGACGGTGCAAGTTGAGATTAGTCGAGTCATGGCCACCGCTGATCTCTGCGTAGATGACATTCTTCGCACCGCGATCCTCCACCAAGGATCGCACCTCCTGTGCCCACGACCGAGCGCCGGAACGATCGGCGTGCAGGAATCTCGAAGGCATAAGACCGAATCCTGCGTAGAAGCCGTTGACAAGCAGTCGTGTTTCACCGCGATTGATATGAACAGGCTGTACAATGACCGTACGGGAGTTCATGACGGGATCGACCGGTATGCTAGATCGGCACGAGTCGAAGAACTCATGATCGAGCTCGAGTTCCGACGCCCCTTCCGCATGCCACCTCCGGTACCGCTGAGCAAATTCACTCGTGAATGTGACGCGCTCACTGTTGATCAGGTCGATCTCCTTGAGACCGAGCCAGTTCGGCACGGGAATCGCACATCCATTTGCGTCAACCTGCGGAGACGAATCCATGCGCTCACGGTACACATCGTATAGGTCTTCGTTGAACTCTTGTGCCAGCTTCAGGACATCTTCGATGACTTCATCCTGACCGTGCCGATACCGAAGGAACCCCTGCAGCAGTATTTTATCAGGAAGGATCCGGTCGAATATCGGGAGTACCCCTGAGAGATTCTCAAGATGTATTCCCGCGAGGCTCTCAAGCATGGAAGGACTGCAGGAACCACTACTGGCGTCAACCGTATCCAGGTACACCAAGGGCGAAGGAAGCCGGTCAGCCGAAAGACCGACGGTTTCGATCACGCCGGCGATGCGGTCCAAGACAGTCATTGTGGATCCGACATCACTGCTTTCGAGCATTGCAACGAGGCTGCGGGCCTCTACCAGCGCTTTGCGCAGGTCTTGCATCGGCCCTTTGTCGATGACGGACAGCTTCTCAATCAGCCGAGCAAGCGGATCGATCTCCAGAATCGAGAAGTCGAAAACTGGAGCGACAATGAATGCCTGACGCAGCAGCTCGACGACATAGCCTTCAACCTCCTCGGCCTTGGATACGTCAGCCAGCCTCTGCGAGACCTCGGATATCAAGCTGCCCAGCGTCCATTCCTCAACCTCTTCAAAGCAGCGGAATACCACCTCAAGCAGAATGTCACTAGAAAGAAAGAAAACGTCCTCGGAACGCTGTGTGACGCGACCGGATTCATGTATGCGTCCAGCCCTACGTCGAACGTATCGGATCCTACCCTCAGTAAAGGCAATCCCATCGGTGAGCCGCACAGTCAGCTCCCGGCGGAGCACAGGGTCCTCGATAAACAGAGCTCTTATCGCCGCGAGAACCTCGATGTTAAGACGCGGAACACGCAACGCTTCAGCTCCGCCTACGATAAACGCACCCTCAGTCGACTCACCTGTCCGCAGCAGACTGACTCGCGTAAATCCACCGAAAGGCGTCGTTCTGGTGGCTGCGCGTAGGACGTACTCCCCCAAGGACCACTTGACGTTCTGCTGGACCCTGGTGGGGAGCTCGTCCAAGCGAAGAAGATCCCGTCCGAGCGTCTGGCTGGCGGAGACTATAGTTGCTCCAATGTCACGATGCATCGCTTGTTCAACAATACGGTCCTCCGCATGTCTCACTCCCCGCTCAAACAACTCTTCCCCAAGAGTCACATGATTTTCAAGACGCCTGCAAGCACTCGCCCAATCGTCGAAGCTCTCCACGAAGGCGTTCTCGCGAACGACGATTCGGTACTCTTTCCAGGCCTTGGTCCTCTGATCGTTATGGACCGCTCGGCGCATATTAATCAGAGCACGCCGCAACACCCTGCTCTCTTCGCCACCAATGCGCGTCGCTGCCGCATCGGAGACTCGATCAGCGGCCTCCAGGCGATGGTCCTCAAGTTCTTTATACTCATCCAGCCAGTCCTCCAGCTCAGGGACTCGCAGCAATCTGAGAAACTCTCCACTGACGGCCGGTGTGCGTTGAACAACTACTCCGCCGATCCGTGCCATCATCCCTTCTCCCCTGAAGCGAGGCGAGCGCGAAACGACTGCGAGGGCCGGCGCTCCATCCCCAACGTGAGCAGTAGGTACGGCCAGCGGTCCTCGATTCCCTCGGGACGGCGTCCTAGAATCCACTCACCAAAACGAACATTGTTGAATCCTAGGATCGCTCCACAACCAATGCCGAGTTCTTCGGCAAGCAGATACACGCCCTGAGACAGAGCACCAATCTGGGCATTAAGAGAACGATATCCGTTAGCCTCCACGTCTTTTATTACCGCGGTTTCGACGACAGGAACAAGGGCGGCACCGACAAGACCCATATCGTAGTTATCAAGGAAATACGATTCCTGGAGCTCCTCGGTAGATACGGCATCCGCACACCTGACCCACGCCTGAGGCCCACGGTCGTATCGATGGACCGCCGGCTCGAGGTCGTCAACATTGGAGACGAAGGCGTACAGGTCAACACCGCTCAGTCCCAGAATGTTCGACAAGTCGTCGGCCAAGCGCTGTGCACGACGCCCCAGGTCCGCAAATGCCTCGCCCGGAATCGGGCTGGGAATGAAACGTCCGAATGCGGTGTGCCGACGCTCAAGCAGTTGCTCGACGTCACTAAGAGGGAACGCGCCTAATCTGAAGGTCCGTTCAAGGCGAGCACCCGCCAAGTGCTCGTTCAGCACTTCGGTCATCTGGGGGAACGTGATCACGTGTTCGCTGCGCTCAAGCGCCATCGCCGATGGAGTCAATCCTGACGACAGAAGAACGCGCTCCCCGATCGACACCGTAGCGTAGATGTCCTCGAACGGGGCCTCCACGCCCAGGTCTGAACGGGTCCTCTCATCAGACACGGCCAAGCGAGCCACATGATGCTCGACTCCCCGATCACGCAGAGCGAGTTCAAGACAGAGAAGGAAGGCCCCTACATCAAAGCCGACAACATGGTAGGTGAACTCACCGTACTTGAAGGAATTCGCCCAGTACCTCACGGTGACAATCAGCTCATGCCCGATTGTCCTAACCTCGGAATCAGCAGAGACAAGGACGAGCTCATGCATGGCCCAGTCGATGTAATAGACGCCGGGCACAAGATGCTCACTACCTCCCGTACGCAAGTACAGTTCGATCGGATAGAGACCACCCCCCACAGCGGCTGCCCTGCCATAAACGGGAGTCGCTAAGTTTAATGCCCGGTGCTGCCTGTCGTTAGGAGATAGCTCAATACGTCGGTTCCGGTACCCAAAGGCGGATACGCAACTGTCCAGCAGAGCCTTAAGATCTGTCTCATCTTCAGCGCCAAGCTCGTCGAAACCGACGACTCGACGAGGTTCATACATTTTGCGAGTACGCGGACGATCATTCCATCTGGGTTGGTGCCCGTCAGCGGGCCAATCACGCTCTGCTCTGTTGAGGACTGAGAGAGCGAATCTGCTTACTGCATTCATGCTGAGATCCTACGAGAACGGGTGGGGCAGGGGATTGATAAGGGCATCGTCCTGGAGAAGGATTCGACAGCGGGCGAGCGATAGCGCGCGCTCGTTATAGCGTCCGAAGTCCAGTGGCAGGAGCCCCGGGATGAGCACACGGCACGCGTGCAGTTTGAGTCTTTCGAGCTCTTCCGCCGTCTGTTCGACCAGTATCGGGCGGAGGTCACGACGTCCCAACTCAGCCAGGAGGACGCCGACTTCTCCCTCAACACCCCGGCGGGAGAGGGGCTCGGCCCCCAGCCAGTCCGCGAAGACCTCAGATGCCGGAGCGGAATCCGTATCGCGGTCGAGCCAGAAGTCAAGCCGTGACACGGCATCGGGGACCGAGTACATGAGGGCATGCTGCTCCAGGCGCTCAAGGTCCTCCGGTCGTTCCCACAACAACTGAGCCTTCTCGGGGTCCGACTCGTAGATCGCCGCCATTTCGGGAGCATTGCAGGCGGCCTCTCGCATGGCCGTCTGTATCGCGTCACCCGGATCAAGGGCGGCGCCTGCACCAATCGCGAAACCGCCAGGACCGCCGCCCCGTCGAGTGGCAATGGCGATCACGCTGGGAATGCGTAAGTCCACTCTCGAATCGAAGAGATGGATGTCGAATCCCGCATCATCCAGGCGGGCGCGCATGACGTGGGAGCGGGGGGACAATTCGGTCAACCTGATACGCGTCATGGCGCGCCTGGCGTACCAGTGCGCGAGGAATGCATCTCGTTCGACGGCTTCGAGCGCCCCCCTGAGAAAGGCGTCTCCAAGTGTGGCGCCCACTGCGCACCCGTTGGAATTGTCTTGGACGAACTGCGGGATCCCAGCTCGTGGCGCCAGGTAGTACGCCATCTGCTGAGGCACCCACACGGTGCGGTCTGCGGCCACGTCTAAACCCGGGACCCAGGAAACCTCGAGGTCTCGTGACCACGGCACATGCCCCAGATGATTACGGTCGGAGGCGAAGTGCTCGGCCGGATAGCAGCCGAACACTGCTGGATCGAGAGCCTCTTCTGATATGTCCTGATATGTGGCGACTCGAACGGGACCATCGTGACGTTTACGGAGACCCGAGTGACGCTCGAGCCCCTCGAGGAGGGAAAGACGTCTACTGATGCCGCGAGTGGCACCGTGTCCGTTCATCCCGAACGTCAGTGTTTGCCATGAAAGAGTGCTGCGCTCGCGCAGGGTGCCTGTGGCGGCGACCGATACTGGACTGAACCAGCTCTCACGCATGTGGCGAGACAGGACGCCAACGGTGCTGCCCACGAGCTCGGCCTCGGGCAGGAGAAGCTCGGCGACGGACGGAGGAGCAGCGGCGACGGCGTCGGCAAGATCGTCGCGCCCGATGCTTCCGCGCCGGGTGCGGTGCTGGGATGCCGGACAGTCGGAACTGGCCGCAATCTTATGGCTCGTGACGGTTAAAGTAGAAGAGTCGACATGAAGGACCGTGCCGGGACTCGGGCACGCACTGATGGCACTGGCCAGCATTGCCTCGGCCCAGGGATCAGGCGCTCGGCGGGCCCGAGTGAAACCAGAGCCGTCGAGCAGCGCCTCACGCTCCAGCGTGGGTCGGGATTGAATCCACCGCAGACGGACGCACTCGGGGCAGGCGAGGTCCGCCTGAGTCGATGTGGCGCACACGAGATACCCGGTGCCCAACTCGATGACAAGAGGGGTCTCGATCTTTTTTTTTGTAAGAGCCGACCGGTTGACCGCGAAGTGTTTAATTCGCGCGCCCGGGGTACTGGCGCCAGCGCCCCGATGATCGTGGCGAACGGCAGTCACGATTCCCCCTCCAACAGGACCCACGGCCGGTAAGGAACATACGAAATGGCGGGTCGCTCCGATGGCTTCACTGGGGCGACCCGCCGCCTTCTGCGGCCTTAGGCGCAGGAGGAGCTCGTCGACGAAGTGGATGACGTGCTCGTGGAAATAATAACAAGAGCCTCGTCGGCGTCGGCGACCTCGGCCACCTCGAATGAGGTCGCGGTCAGGTCGGTGATAGGCATGGGTAACACCCCCTTGGAAGGAAGTCTGAGGATGGGGAAAATTTGCTTGCGGGAGACACCCACGACAGCAAGGCCTTAATTTATCACGGCACATAAGATCTCATCAACCCAACCGTTCATCAGGACAATGGACGGCGCCTTGGCCGACACCAGGACCTCACCGCCTTTCACGTGAGCATCGTGACGCGTCCGTGACCGGCCCGCTGCCTTAGACTGACGCCCAGTCGGGGCCCAATTGGGCAACACGTCCCGCCTGCGCCCCCGGTGCGCCCCTCTTCAGTCAGCAGGAGTCCCATGCGTTCTCGTCTCACGGTCGCTCTCGGCCGCACAGCGCGCCTGGCCGCCCGCGTGCGCGGTGGCGGCAGTGGCGGCACCGCCTTCCCCGGCCTGGTCATGGAGCGCACCGATCCCGGTTTCCTGGAGCGCACCCTGAGCCGCCTGCCCCACGGCGTCATCGTGGTCTCGGGGACCAACGGTAAGACCACCACCACCAAGATGGTCGTCCAGCTCCTGCGCGAGCAGGGCCTCAAGGTCTTCACCAACCGGACCGGCTCGAACTTCGTGCGCGGCGTGCTCGCCTCCCTGCTCACCGAGGTCGACGCCGCCGGCAACCTGGACGCCGACATCGCGGTCCTCGAGCTCGACGAGGCCCACGCCGTGCACTTCGTGGCCCAGGTCCGCCCCCGCGCCTGCCTCCTGCTCA
>ERZ773022.1415-NODE-1415-length-16137-cov-6.554906_pt1 | contig 16137 bp, 13 predicted proteins | sample MGYA00580839_ERZ773022 | MGnify/ENA primary metagenome ERZ773022 (study PRJEB29015, sample SAMEA2738020) | human oral metagenome | biome: human oral; feature: human-associated habitat; material: dental | place: China | collected 2044 ... | reverse complement strand
GCCAATGCGCATCATCGCGGTCTTTTCCTGCCACTTGGGAAGGCTCGTCTTGTTCCAGTCGAGCAGGCAGCGAAGCTCCTTCATGCTCTTCTCGAAGGCTTCTTTCCCTTCGCCCAGATGCTCTTCGCGCCACCGGCGGAAGGCTGCGAGGCATTCTTCGCCCGTGCTCTCTTCGAGGCTTTCGCGCCACGCGCCGTCCGTGAAGAGTCCCGCGAACTGCTCTTTGGTGTCTTCGAGCAGGAGACGCGCCTTGAGGCGCACCGAGCCGAGGCCGAGGGATTTTCCCTGCCCGATCTTGAAGCATATATCCTCGCCCGACTCGCCGAGGGAGAAGACTTCGAGCAGAGCGCCGAGTTCTTCGGGGCGCAGGTTCTTGAAGCGGATAGAGCCGGAAAAGTGTGCACCGGCGGCGATGGGGCGGATTTCCTGCGTGCCCTTGACGACCTTGTCACGCTCGGGGTCGAGACGCCATGAGTCGGCGCTCGCCTTCTGATGCCAGTAGAGCTTGTAGCCGCGGATCGGCGCCGCGCTGTCCCAGTGCTGCGGCTCTTTTCCCGTCTGCTTCAAGTAGAGCTGGAAGGAGGTGGGATTCGGCGTCATCAGCGGATGGGAACGCGACGGCGCGAGTTGGTCGGCTGCGCCTTGGAGCACGGCGTCTTCGAAGATGACGCGCCCCGCCCAAAGCGCCTTGCAGCCGAAGATGGCGTCGGCGAAGTCGATCGTATCCTTTTGAAGCGCCGCAGGCACATGGTCGGCGATGGATTTCTCGTAGGGGATGCGGTAGTAGCGCCCGTGACCGAAGTGCTGCACGACGCCGTCTTCCGCCATGTAGAAGCACGGGGCGCAGAAGCTGATTTCGGCATCGTGCGTGAAGCCTGCCGCTTCCCTGCGCTTGAGTCCGTTGGCGAGGAGGTCGAAGCGTCCGCGGCTCTTGTCCTCGCGGTAGCCTTTGAGGACGCTTTCGGGCACGGGCAGGCGGCGCTCCTTGCTCCAATCCGCCTTGCTTATGCGGAAGTAGATGTACTTCTTCTGCGGCGAGCGTCCCGTGATGACGTCGGCGCTCTGCTCCTTGTGATGCCAGCGGATTTCGGCGCGGTTCTGCTCTTCGCCGCGCGGAATCTTCAGGCTCTCCTTGTCGGCGGGGCAAACGTAGTATTTGCCCTGCACGGCGATGAGAAAGCCTGCATTCGCCTTGGAAACGGATTTTGCGACCTCGATGGTTCTGCCGTCATCTGTCTTTTTCGACACGGTGATGTTTTCCACCATGCGCTCCTTGTAGTAGTCGCGGAAGCTGGCGAGGCTGTCGGCGAGCGCGCGCGAGTACAGATGGCGCTCGGTGAATTCCGCGCCCGGACGCATCGCGCCGCCCGATACCATGCGCACCATGTGCTTGATGAAGCCGCGCAGCGTGCTGCCCGGCACGATCGGCTCGCCCGTCGGCGAGAAGAATTCATTCGTATCGCCGCTGCTGCCGCTGCCGATGAAGAGCGGGGTCAGCGTCTCAAGGGAAAGTTCGATGCGTCCGCTCTTCGCGCCGTCCGCGCATACATAGTCGCGGTAGTGCGTGAGTCGTTTATCCTCATCCATCTTGTGCCAGTCGAGTCCTTGGTCGAGCGGCGCGGGCACGATGGCCTCGGGCAGCGACACGAAGTTGTAGGGTGCGCTCGCAGGCTCCGTCGTCTTGGGGCGCGGCGATGCGCCGCCGCCCTGTCCGCGATAACCGCCCTGCCCGCCGTAGCCGCCTTGCCCACGATAGCCGCCGCCCTGCCCGCCGTAGCCGCGCCCGCCACGGCTGCTGCCTTGGTTTCCGCGTCCGCCGCCATAGCCGCCACGCCTTTCGCCGCCGCGTCTCGGGCGGCGGCTTTCCGCCTTCTCATAGGCGGCGCCCCAGTCCTTCTTTTCCTCTTTTTCCTCTGGGACATCCCTGCCGAATCCTTTGGCAAGTTTTTCTCTCCAATCGTCTGCCATCGTTATCCCTCCTCCAGCGGAACGACCGTCTTGTAGCGCATATCCTCGTAGCCCGCCTGCTGCGTCTCGGGATCGTAGCCGATGTAGCAGCGCGTGACGAGAGCGAAGCGCTCCCCCTCTTTCTCAGTGGGAACGGTCAGAGAGAGGCCGCGCCCCGCATCGGCGAGCGTCACATAGCCGTCCGCGCACGCCGTGCGCTCGCCCCAGAGCGGCGCGGCGCTGTCGACGGCTTCCGTGCCTTCGCCGTTCTTGTCAAAGATGTAGCGGCCGCGGAACTTGCCGCGCTTTTTCACAAGATGCAGTTCCTCCGTCTCGTTGAAGGCGCGCATCTCCCCGATGAGCGAAGCGTCAAGTGCGCCGTCGTCGGCGAGATGGATCGCGCCCGCCTGCCAACGCCCCCAGACGATGCGGTGGAATTGCCAGACGATGAGAAGCGCGTCTTCCTTCATGTGCGTTCTGAGCGCTTCTTCGAGCGCCTGCTCGGAAAGGTCGACGCAAAGCCCCGCCGTCTTTTCGGAGGAGAGGCCGACGATCTTGAGCGGAGCGCTGAAATCCGTGTTCTTCATGCTTCTTTCGCCTCCTCTTCCATGTCGCGCAGAGCTTTGGCGAAGGCTTCGAGCTTTTCTGCAGCTGCTTTTTCCACCGCGCCCGCCGTGCCGATTTCAAGGACTTCATCATCGAACGAGATGGTCGCCGCTATGCCTTCCAAGAGTCCGCGCCCGACGGAGCTTTCGCCGCCGAGGGGGATCGCGCCCTGCCAGAGGTCGCGCAGCAGGTAGAGGGCGAGTCCCGCCTCCCACGGCGCATAGTTCTCGATTTCGTAGTGCAAACGGAGCGTCGCCTCGCCCGGCTTCTCCTGCCAGACAGGTTCATCGGTGAAGAGGACGCTGTCGACCGTGCCGCCCGTGAAGCAGTCGAGGCGGTTTCGCGCGTGCGCTTGGGGCTTGACGCCCTTTCGGAAGTAGGCCTCGTCGACGAGGAAGCGGCTCTTCTGCCGCCGCGCGTCCGTGCTGCAGCCCATGAGTCCGTTGAGCGCGGCGGCGGGCTTCTTGAGAATCGTCAGGATTTCGAGGGCGCGGTGGCGAAGAGCGCCCTTGATGCTCGTGCCCGGAATGAGGAAATCCGCGCCGCTCTTTTTCTGCTGCGACTTGACCTTGCGTTCTGCCGCTTTTTCATCGACGTCGTTTTCGCGCACGATGAGCGAGCGGCGGATGGTGAAGGCGGCGTCGACGGAGAAGACGCCCGCACGCTTTTTGCCCGCCGCTTTGCTGCCGTGGGCGATGCATTTGGCGTCCTTGCGGAAGAGCCAGCGGCGCACGTCGTCGAAGTCGCTGAAATCGTAGGTGGAAATGCGGACGTCCGCCGCCGAGACCTTGCCGAATCCCTTGGCGGTCAGCGCACCGAGGCGCACGCCTGCGGCAAGGCGGTCGGCGAGCGTCTGCACCGCTTCTTCCAGCCCCTTTTCCGCATGGGCGCGGCGCACGGTGACGGTCATGCGCAGCCGCCCCTTCGCGCCGCGCTCGACGGCTTCGTAGTTGTACTTGCGCCCTGCAAGACTCGTGCGTGCGAAGTCCGCGATTCCCACGCCGTCGCGCACGACGATGGCGGCATCTTCGAGGAGCACGTCCTCGACGTCGATGGCGCTCTGTGCGCCGCCTACTTTCTCGCCGCGCTCTGCCGAGCCGAAGAGGAGCGCCGCATCCTCATCTGCGAGCAGCGTGCGCAGCACGCCCGCGAGCGATGTGCCGGGAATGAAGGGGCGTTCCTTTTTATCTTTCAAAACCTGCATGTCGGTTTCCTGCCGGGCCTCGCGAGCCGTCAGCCCCGTGCCGATGAGCAGCGGGGAGTCGAGCGAGAGCGTGCCTTCGAGGAGGATCTTCTTCGTGATGCACGCCATCTGGCCGTTTGTTGAAACGCTTGCCTCTGCCATCAGTCAGCCGCCTCCTTTCGCTGCTGCACGGCTCTCTTTCGCGCGTGGCGGAAGAACCAGAGCCAGTAATCGTAGAAGATTTCCCCATCGTCCTTCAGCGCGGGACGCGAAAAGCCTGCATCTTCGGCAAGCTCTTGCGGCACTTCCGCCGAAAGGTCAAGCGAAGCGTAGGGCGAAAGTTCAGGACGCTCGCCTCGGAGGATGTCGCGCAGCTCCGCCGCGCCGAGCTTCACGCCTTCGAGATGGCGGGCGAGCGGCGTGCGCTTTGCGCCGACCTCGGCGGCGAACTTCGCGCGAAAGCGTGCCGGCGCGCCTTCGAGGTCTTCGCGCGGCCCGAGCATCGCTTCAAGACGCGCGAAAGCGTGGGTCATGCCCGCGAGCTTTCCCGTGAGGGCAGAGGCGTCCTTGTACGCCGCGAGGCGAACGCTCTGGGCGATGCGCCGGCGCAGGACGGCGCGGACGATGGCGCGCGCGCGTTCGCTCTTGACAGGGCGGCGCTCGGGTCTTTCCTGCGTCGCTTCAAAGAGCGTCGGCGCGTCGACCGTCCACAGGGCGAGCCTGCCGAAGCCCTCCTCCGTGCGAGAGCCTGCGCCCTCGGCGAGGATAGCGGCGAGAGCCGCCGCGTCGCGATCCGTCCACGGCGAATCCTTCCTCAGCTCAAAGATGGAGCCTGCGTCCAGCCCGAACTGCGTGGGACGGCGCATGTTCCATACGCCGACGAAGTTCGACGCCGAGGCGGAAGCCGCGAAGATGCGCCCGAGGGAGAAGTCGTCGGATTCGGCGCTTTCTTTGAGCGGTGCGAGGAATTCCTCATCAAGCACCTCGCGTGCGTTCCTCGAAAATGCGGCGTCCGAGAGGAGCGGCGTCGCGAGGCGCAGGCGCAGAGTGCTCGAAAGGAGCGATTGGTCAAGGGGTTCGAGCGGTGCGGGCGCATCGAGCGCGATGCGGCACAGTCCGTACTGCGTGGAGCGCGATTTGCCGATCTGGCTGAGGAAAGCGCCGTCCTCGCAGTCGATGCTCGTCAAGAGCTCTTGGATGTCCGCCGCTTCGCCGACGATTTCGCCGCAGAACGCTTGCCCCGGAAGCAGCGACTCGTAGCTGTAGATGCCGCCCTCCGTGCTCTTTCCCGCGAGACGTTCTCCGTCCTCGTCGCGGCTCATGTGGAGCGAGATATTCTTCTTCGTCTCCACGCGCTCGATTGCCGCGCCGCGCACGATGCCGCATCCCTTGAGCGGCTTGTAGCCCTTGAGCGCCGTGCCGTCCGACGCTGAGAGGTCGGCGAGGGCGGAGGAAAGCTTGTCCTTTTGCAGCGAGAGCGGCAGGCGCATGGCGCTTTCGCCGCCTTTCGACGGATAGGCGGCGGAGAATTTCAGCGCCCCCGTGAAAAGGCGGCGGAAGGCCTCGGACTCGTGGGCGGCTCTGCCGAGGTTCTGCGCCTCGATGAAGCGCGCGGCGATCATGCCGCGCACGATCGAGCCGCTGATGGCGTCGCCCGATTCCGTCAGGATCGCGCCCTGGCTGCCCGCCGTGAGGACGAGCGGGGAAAGCGCCTCGATCGTCAAGGGGATTTTCCGCATCTCTTTCAATCAGCCCACATCCTTTCCGAGCGCTGCCAAGAGAAGTTCCTCGCCGCCCGAAAGCGTGCAGCGGATCTTGCCGAAGCCGCGGTTGCGCTTGAGCCCCGCCGTGCGCAGGTTGGCGCAGGCGAGCGCGAGCGCTTCAGCATGGCGCGCCTCGCCGCCCGTCAGCGTGATCTCGCCGCAGAAGACGAGGTCGTCGGCGAGCGCGGCCTGCATGTTGTGCAGCGAATTGTCGCGAGCCGTGCCGCTCTCCTTGTCGATCTCCGTCTGGAAGCGCACGGTAGTGTACTCTTCGAGGACGTCGAGCGGCGAGAGCGCCGCCTCGTAACGTGCCATCAGATAGGCGAGATCCGCGCTCAGTTCCTCGTATCCCTCGGGATGAAGGTCGTGCAGCGAGAGGCGCACGAGAGAGTCTTGACCTTCGCCGTGGCGGAAAAGCTCCGCGACCGTCCGGCGCGTGAGGAAACCGCGTCCCGAAAGCTCCGCCATCTCCGCGACCTCGACGGCGCTCTCATAGAGAAGCCCGCGAAGCCGCTTGGCCGGGAAGAGCGGGATGCCGTACTTGTCATGCACGATGGCGGAGTCGAGCGTCACGTCCGCCTTGCCCGAGGTCAGGGCGAGCGGCGAGAGCGCTTCGATGCGCAGGGTGTAGCGAGCCATCATGACGCCTCCTTTCCATCATGCGCGCTCTTCGGCGGCAAAAATTCCAACAGCTCGATCGCCTCGACAAACGGCGTTCGCATACGGCCGCTGTGCTCCTGCCAAAGATGCGCGGCGTAGGCCTCCCAACCCGCAGGCTGCGGCAGAGCGTAGCCGTCGTGGCGAATCTGCTCGAGGTATTTTCCCGCCTCATGCTCTCCGTGCTGCAGGACGGCGCGCAGATCTTTGAGCTTGCCGCTCGGCAGGCTCTTCGAGAGGTCTTCGGCGAGCTCGCGCAGTCGGGCGAAAGCGTAGTGGGATTCGCCGTCGATGCGGTACGGGCCGAAGTGCAGGCTGCCGAGCGCCGCGCGGTACTCTTGGCGACGGATCTCAGCGAGCGTCGGCGCCTGCTCGCCGTGCAGACGCAGGAAGTCGAGCCAGCAGCTCGCCTCCTCGCGCAGGCCTTCGCGCTCGTTCGCGAGCTTTCTCATGCGCCCCTTTGCCGAGTCGCAAAGCTGCTCGGCGATCTCGTAGCCGCGGAAGAAAGGATAGGCGGTCGGCAGGATCGCGACGCCCGCGCATGTGTCGACACCCTTTTCCAGCAGCGACTTCATGATGAACGCCGTGCAGTCGAAGGCGACCTTCGCCGCGCAGACGAAGGTCATGTCGTCGCCGCCGAGGATCAGCGGGCGCACGGGCAGATAGCGGCGCTTTTCTTCGTCCTTCCTCTGCGCGAGGAAGGGGAATCTGTCCTCTTTCATGGAGAGGACAAGCTCGGCAAAGGCGCGGGTCGTCGCCGTGCAGATCTCCTGCGACTTATTCTTGTAGTCGGAAAGCGTCGCGAGATCGGCGAACTTCTTGCCCATGTTGTTGCCGTCGATGTGAACGACGGCGATGTAATTTTCTGTCTCCTTCTGCCCGAGCTTGTCCAATTCGCTTGGAAACACTGCGTTTTCCATGAAGCGCGATTTCTCCTCGTCCGTGAGGACGCCCGTGAGCTTCTCCAAAAGAGCCTGCTCCGCTCTGGCCGCCCGCAGTGCGCCGCCCTCAGGACGCGGCGTCGCGACGCGCAGCTTCGCGGCCTCGCTCTCTGCAATATAGCGCTTGCGGCTCGTATCGTAGGAGGTCGCCGTCTCGTCCGCGCCGTCGGCGGCGAGCGTCAGCCCCGTGTAGGGAATCGTCGTCCGAGGAAATGCGGTGTTCTGCTGCTCCTTGAGCTTTAAGACGAGTGCGGTGCGGTTCGCCGTCTCGGACAGCCAACTGCCGTCGGCTGCGAGATCGACCGTGCCGATGGCGGCTCCCGTCTGCAGCCCCGGGCAGCGCACGAGAAGTTCCTTCGAGAAGCGGCGCACGATCTCCGCCGCAGCCTCGCCTGCATCGGCTCGCAGCAGAATCATCGCGTTGCCGCCGCCGATGTAGGCGACACGCGCCTTCTGCGGCATCGCCGTCCAGTCGGGCGAGGCGACCTCGCGCCAAGTCGCATCGTCCAGCTCCGCCGTGCCGCATACCTCGCGGATGACGGGAAGCAGCACATCGTCAAAGATGCGGTCGACGAGATAGGAAGCGCCAATCTGCGTCTTGAGACGGCTGCTGGAAAAGATGTACTTCTGAATCGAGCGTGTGTCGAAAAGCAGTGCTTTCAGCTCCATCAAAAAGCCTCCTTTGCGGAATTTATTTACTTTTAATATTCGACTAGTTGAGGAAGATTCCTGCTAAAATGAGAAGAAATATTTCTCCAGTGATAGAAAGCGCGATGGAAATGAATACTCGGATTTGACGAAGAAGTGAAGTCATGCTGCATTACGGGAAACGAAAAACCGCATTTGAACCTTCTGTTCCTGCGGCTTCCCGGACACAGGGTCACATGTGATCGCATACCGCCTGCGGTATTGAAACTCGATTGCTTTTCCCCATGTCAACGAGTTCGCGGACGTCACATGTGACCTTATACCGCTTGCGGTTTGCCATACAAAAAGAGAGCCGAACGGCTCTCTTTTTGTATGGCTGCTTCGAAGCAGGCCGCTGCCCTCGCCCATTGTCCTGTGCAGGAGTGGAACATCGCCTTTTCCATCCGCACTTTTTTTGACACGCACGAGCGCTTTCTTCCGGCTATAATATGCTTACGAGAAAATATGGAAGGAACGTGAATCGAGAGGAGGATGCTCTTATGTGCGTGTTGTATCTTCTTTCGCCCGGGGCGAAGCTGCGGCAGGACGGTGGGCGTATCGTGCTGGAAAGGGACGGCGAGCGCCTGCGCAGCTTGCATCCGCAGGAAATCGAATGCGTCGTGCAGGGTCGTCGGGCGAGCATCACGACGCCTGTCATCTATGTGCTCTTGGAGCAGGGAGCGAGCGTCTTCTTTGTCGATGGACGCGGCGCTTTGGTCGGCCAGCTCGGCGACGGCGCAAAGAGCTTTGCACGCAGCCGCCGCCAGTACGAGGCATTCACGGACGAGACGGTGCAGCTTATCCTCGCGCGGGAGATCGTGCGCCGCAAGCTGACGGGACAGCGCCGCATCCTGCTCGGCTACGCAAAGACGCATCGCGACTTGGAGCTTGCCCGCCTTGCAGAAGAGATCAAGAAGTACCGCGACCGCCTCGCTTATGCTGAAGATGCCGATGAACTGCGCGGTCTGGAAGGCATCGCCTCGCGCCGCTACTTCGACGGCTTTCCGCATATCTTGGATTCGCACGTTTGGCGCTGGCAGGGACGCAGCCGTCGTCCGCCGCGCGATGGCGTCAACGCGCTCTTGAGCTACGGCTACGCTTTCTTGGAGCGCGAAGTGCGCCTCGCCCTCTTGGCGGCAGGGCTTGAAGCGCAAATCGGCTTCTTCCACACGAACGACGGGCGGCGAGAGAGCCTCGTGCTCGACCTCATGGAGCCGTTCCGCCCCGTGGTTATCGACCGCTTCGTTTTGAAGCTTATGAACCGAGGGCAGGTCCACCCCGAGGATTTTGACGGGAACGAGAAGGAAGGTTTTCATCTGAAGCCGCACGCGCGTCGTCACTGGATCGAAGTTTATGAAGAATATATGCAGCATCCGTGTCAGGAATATGAGGGGCGTTCTCCGCGCGAACAGCTCATCGCCGACATCCGTGCGTTTGCCGCTGAAATCTTCCGCAATGCCCGCTCCGTCGTATGAAGTACATCATCTGCTACGACATTCCGGAAGAGCGCATCCGCCGCAAGGCAGCGAAGCTGCTCGAAAGCAAGGCATACCGTGTGCAGTACAGCGTCTTTATTGGGGATCTGTCAGAGTTCGAGGCAAGGGCATTGCGGGAGGAACTTCTGGCTGTCACCGAAGCGTCGGAAAAGCGCTTGCTGCTCATGGCGCCGATATGCGCCGCCTGTGAAGCGAAGTCATGGCGCGTGGGAACACCGCTCGAAGATGCAGCAGGCGCCTGCATCGTAGCGTAGCGAGAACTGGCCTCTGCCCTTTTATGCGGCAGGGGCCTTTGCTTTGCAGTATAATATGCGGAAGGTTTGTCGCAATGAAGTCGCCTGGATTTGCAATAGACACACTGTATCTATTGCAGTCAATGCCGGACAGCCATGCGGTGTTGCGTCGAGGAGTTGTCGTCTCTGGTCTATAATGGTATGATCAATCATCTGCGTCCTGCGATTTTGCTTCTTGGAGATGTTTGACAAATGTGAAAAAGCATGGTACAGTAAAAATCGGAAAACTTCTCAGAGGCGAAAAAACGGGGTAGGTTTTCCGATTTTCCTCGAATCGCCGCAATCCTTGCTATATAAGGCTTGGTGGGGTCATTACATACTCACGAGGTATGTAATGACAGCCGAAAATATGCGATCGCATGTTCGGCTTCGAGGAGGTTTTCCAAAACCATGATTTGAGCCTTCTGTTTCTGCGGCCTCCCAGACACAGAGTCACATGTGGCCTCATACCGCTTGCGGTATTGAAACGTCTTCAGTGTTGAGATATGCGTAGGTGCTGCGGCAGCGTCACATGTGGCCTCATACCGCTTGCGGTATTGAAACTGAGGTACAATTCTACTTCTGAACCATCGAACTCCTCGTCACATGTGGCCTCATACCGCTTGCGGTATTGAAACTACATATACCAGACAGTATATGATACACTTTGAACCGTCACATGTGGCCTCATACCGCTTGCGGTATTGAAACTGATGAACTCGAATCATATCTCTCACCTCCTATTGGAGGTCACATGTGGCCTCATACCGCTTGCGGTATTGAAACATACTTTCATATACGATATGAGTATTCTATTAAACGTCACATGTGGCCTCATACCGCTTGCGGTATTGAAAATCGCCGTATCCTTCAGCAGGATCACAATTATCAGTCGGTCACATGTGGCCTCATACCGCTTGCGGTATTGAAACAATCCTGCGCGCAGCTTCGTAGCGGACGGCCTTCGTTGGTCACATGTGGCCTCATACCGCTTGCGGTATTGAAACCTCCCTTCTTTATTGCGCCGAAGACCTCATTTGCGGTCACATGTGACCTCATACCGCTTGCGGTATTGAAACAGAGCGAGGGCTCTGCCATAATTTATCTCGCTCATGTCACATGTGACCTCATACCGCTTGCGGTATTGAAACCAGACGAAACTTCGTTGATAATAAAGCCCAAGTTTTGTCACATGTGGCCTCATACCGCTTGCGGTATTGAAACATGGGTTTCAGGATCTTCCACCCAGCCGTTTGTCGGTCACATGTGGCCTCATACCGCTTGCGGTATTGAAACATATCCGACTTGGCTTGTTCGTACTCCTCTTCTAGGCGTCGCATGTGACCTCATACCGCTTGCGGTTTGCCATACAAAAAGAGAGCCGTTCGGCTCTCTTTTTGTATGCCTGCTTCGAAGCAGCCATCGCTTCCAATGATCGCACTTTTTTGACACGCAGAAGCGTCTCCTCTCTACTATAATAGACTCAAAGAGGCCGCTCACGGGAGTATGCGCCTCGTCCTGCATCCGTGCAGGGCTTTTTTATTGCAGCCGAAGCCGCCGGCATTCCTTGTCGCGATGGTGCGGCTTATAGTATAATATAACAAAGGGGGCAGTTCTATGAGGAAACCGCAGCGTGCATACCGGGATTCTCTTTTTCGCGACATCTTCAACAACGCAGACAGACTGCCGGAAATCTATGAGGCGCTTCTTGGCATTAAAACGACAGCCAGCGATATAACGCTCGCCACGATCAATGAAACGCTTTTCTCAGGCATCAAGAATGACGTAGGTTTTATCGTCGGCAATCAGCATGTTCTACTGACCGAGCACCAAAGCACGGTCAATGCGAACATGCCATTGAGAATGCTCATGTATCTGGCAGAAGTCTATCGTCGCTATGTGGATGCCGATGCGGTCTATCGGAAAAGATTAATCCCCCTGCCTGCACCGAAGTTTTATGTATTCTACAACGGAATAGAAAAGATGCCCGATACATGGTCGCTTCATCTTTCTGATGCTTTCGAGGGAAGAAAAGCTGACTTGGAACTTGCAGTTGAGATCATTAACATCAATAATCAGCCGGGTCGCCCCATCCTGGAAAAATGCCACGCACTAAAAAGCTACAGTGTTTTCGTCGCCAAAGTGCGAGAAAGTGTCAAGAATGGCAGCACCCTTGAAGCAGCAGTAGGTGAAGCCGTTCGTTACTGTATTGCAAATGATTACTTGGGAGGATATTTCCGTCAAAAGCAAAAAGAGGAGGTCTTCGATATGCTGAATTTCGTTTGGGATCAAGAGCGTGCCTTAGAGGTTCGCGCTGAAGAGGCGAGAGCGGATGGAAGGCAGGAAGGACGGCAGGAAGGACGACAGGAAGGACGACAGGAAGGCTTGACCACCTCCATCCGCAACGTGATGCACAGCATGAATTTTTCCGTAGAAAAGGCGATGGATGTGCTGCAGATTCCGGCCGACGAGCGTGCGAAGTATGCGGCTCTGGTTAGCCAACGTGTTTGACAAAGCAAACTTCAAGCTGATCTACCAGATACTCACGCTTTCAGACAAGTATCTCGACCACGAAGACCCCGACTGGCTGAAGTGGGCTGCACCCCAAAATACGGACAGTGACCCATAACAAAAGAAGCCCTGCGGCTCTGCCGCAGGGCTTCTTTTCATGCTCTTAAGGATTTTCTGCACAAACCTGTCCTTTTTCAACACCGCAAGCGGTATGGATTGCATGCAATGGGCGGAAGGCGGGATTTCCGCACGCTACGACAAGTTTCAATACCGCAAGCGGTATGGATTGCATGCAATGTTAAGAGGAATGGGACGGTTATGGACTTCGATGGCGGGTTTCAATACCGTAAACGGTATGGATTGCATGCAATAGCGAATCTACCGAATGAAGGGCAAAGATCCCTATGTGTTTCAATACCGCAAGCGGTATGGATTGCATGCAATAAGACAACAGTCTAGAAAACTGTCGGCGTTTAAAAGTTTCAATACCGCAAGCGGTATGGATTGCATGCAATACCGTCCCTCACAGCCCTTGGGACAGCTGAACCCAGAAGCGGGTTTTCTAAACGGATCGCTCTTTTTGGCAAATCGCCGCAACCTCGCGGGATTTTTTTGTCGCCAAAATCGGCTGAAAACGTCCGCAAACCCTGTAATATCAAGGAAACTTTTGTCCACGGGAAAAATCTAAAACTCATGGCATTTTCCCCAAAATCTCTTCCTTCACTGTAACAAAGTATAGCATAGAAATATGTCCGATGTCAACCGTGTACATGAGGGCGGTGAGAGCGCTTCGATGCGCAGGATGATGCAGCCGAAACCACCAGCACTCCTTGTCCGGATGGCGCGGCTTATAGTATAATATGATAAAGGGGGGCAGTTCGATGAGGAAACCGCAGCGTGCATACCGGGATTCTCTTTTTCGCGACATCTTCAACAACGCAGACAGACTGCCGGAAATCTATGAGGCGCTTCTTGGCATTAAAACGACAGCCAGCGATATAACGCTCGCCACGATCAATGAAACGCTTTTCTCAGGCATCAAGAATGACGTAGGTTTTATCGTCGGCAATCAGCATGTTCTACTGACCGAGCACCAAAGCACGGTCAATGCGAACATGCCATTGAGAATGCTCATGTATCTGGCAGAAGTCTATCGTCGCTATGTGGATGCCGATGCGGTCTATCGGAAAAGATTAATCCCCCTGCCTGCACCGAAGTTTTATGTATTCTACAACGGAATAGAAAAGATGCCCGATACATGGTCGCTTCATCTTTCTGATGCTTTCGAGGGAAGAAAAGCTGACTTGGAACTTGCAGTTGAGATCATTAACATCAATAATCAGCCGGGTCGCCCCATCCTGGAAAAATGCCACGCACTAAAAAGCTACAGTGTTTTCGTCGCCAAAGTGCGAGAAAGTGTCAAGAATGGCAGCACCCTTGAAGCAGCAGTAGGTGAAGCCGTTCGTTACTGTATTGCAAATGATTACTTGGGAGGATATTTCCGTCAAAAGCAAAAAGAGGAGGTCTTTGATATGCTGAATTTTGCTTGGGATCAAGAGCGTGCCTTAGAGGTTCGCGCTGAAGAGGCGAGAGCGGATGGGAGGCAGGAGGGAAGACAGGAAGGACGGCAGGAAGGCTTGACTGCTTCCATCTGCAACGTGATGCACAGCATGAACTTTTCCGTAGAAAAGGCGATGGACGTATTGCAGATTCCGGCCGACGAACGTGCGAAGTATGCGGCTCTGGTTGGCCAACGTGTTTGACAACTGTGAAAAAGCATGGTAGAGTAAAAATCGGAAAACCTCTCAGAGGCGAAAAAACGGGGTAGGTTTTCCGATTTTTCTCGAATCGCCGCAAGCCTTGCTATATAAGGCTTGACGGGGTCATTACATACTCACATACTCGCGAGGTATGTAATGACAGCTGAAAAATGCGATCGCATGTTCGGTTTCGAGAAGGTTTTCCAAAACCATGATTTGAGCCTTCTGTTTCTGCGGCCTCCCAGATACAGAGTCACATGTGACCTCATACCGCTTGCGGTATTGAAACATGCAGTCCTTCGCGAATTGCTTGACGTCCGCCTTCGTGTCACATGTGACCTCATACCGCTTGCGGTTTGTTATACAAAAAGAGAGCCATTCGGCTCTCTTTTTTGTATGCCTGCTTCGAAGCAGGCATCGCTTCCAATGGTCGCACTTTTTTTGACACGCAGAAGCGTCTCCTCTCGACTATAATAGACTCAAAGAGGCCGCCCTCGGGAGTATGGCCTCACGAGTTGAATATGTCGGTTCTTTCATTGAAAGGAGAGATTTCCATGCGTTTTTCTGAATTTGTCGAGTTCGTCCGCCCTGCCGTTGATGTCGCCTTGTCCGAGATGCCTTCTTCCGTCGCCTCCGTGGCGCGTTGGGCATTGGAGGATGAAGAGCTGCATCGTTTGGGTGGAGCTGTGCTGGGATTAGTTGCCGGGGAGGTGCTGCGCCGCATGGGGCCGGAGGCGATGCAGGCATGGGAGGAGATGTGCGCCCCAGAGGAGTCTGTGGCAGAATCGTGGCATTCGCGTTCATGGGGGTGATGAGAGATTCCCCCCTATTCGCACTTTTTTGACGCGTACGATGACTTGATCCTTTTGTCCAAGGAGGTGATCCGTATGTTCCCCGTTCCGGTCGTTGTTCAAGCCTTTATCACCGGTGTCGCTGCCGGCAGGCAGATTTGTGATCTCTTCGATGACTGACATGTCTCTCCGTCCTGCATCCGTGCAGGGCATTTTTACTGCAGCCGAAGCCGCCGGCATTCCTTGTCGCGTTGGCGCGGCTTATAGTATAATGTGACAAAGGGGGCAGTTCTATGAGGAAACCGCAGCGTGCATACCGGGACTCTCTTTTCCGTGACATTTTCAACAATGTAGACAGACTGCCGGAAATACACTTGCGGGCGGGCTTTTTGGGGAGATGGATTCAATGACGAAAAATGTTCATGTGATGGTGGCCTTCGTGAGCCAGTTGACGCAGAAGCCATCGAACGTCGAATATCGGAGCGTCGATGGAAAAGAGATATTTTCATGCATGCAGACGAACGAGGCCGCCGTTTGCCAGCTGCAGTCTCTGCTGCAGGAGGAAGGCGGCCTTGCGAAGATCATTCTGATTGAGACGGATCAGGCTCGCGAGAGAGTGCAGCGGGGTACGGCGGACTGGCTGGCGCTGATGGAGAAATACAGTTCTGAGTCGATGTCCGCCGTCGAGCTTTTGAAGGCGCAGAGCGTGTGCAAATATTCGGAGCTTTCACAGGTATTCGAAGACATCGAATATTCGAAGATGGGCATCGAGGACTCGATGCGCAGCATTGCGGGCATCGCGGAGCGTGTTCGCACCTTTGCCGAACGCGTGCACGAAGAAGAGCCTGAGGCAGAGCTCGTCCTTCATGCCGATATGACGGGCGGCTTTCGCTATGCGGCGATGATGCTGCTCGTCGTCATGCAGTTGTCGAAGTACATGGGCATCTGCATGGGGCATGTCGTATATTCGGATCTTGTTCGGGGCGGGGAGAGCCGCGTTCATCTGACGGATGATATTCGCCGCATGTTCGACCTCGTCGCGGGTGCGGACGAGTTCCAGAAGTACGGCAGTGTACAGGCTCTGGAGGAGTATTTCAGCCGCAGTCCGCGCCACAGCGAGGATTTTTCCACGCTCTTTGCCGCCATGCGGCGCTTTTCCGACGCCATACGCATCTGCCGCACGAGCGTCATCGAAGACGAGATGACCGATCTCGCCGAGAAGATTCGCGCCTTTCGTCAGTCGAAGCCCGCTTCCATCGAAGAGGAGATGTTCTCGCACATCCTCGGCGTCATCGAGGGAGAATACGGCTCTGTCATCAAGAATGCGTCGGGCGAGAAATCGGATCGTCGCCTCGACATCATCGCGTGGTGCGTGCAGAAGAAGTTCCTGCAGCAAGCAATGACACTTTGCACGGAGTGGATTCCGGCGATCTTGGTGGAGAAAAAAATCTGCTATACGGAGGATGAAGAGGTCATCGAGCAATGCCAAGAGCGCGGCGATTCCGGCGCGGGAATGCGGAGCT
>ERZ773022.1414-NODE-1414-length-16138-cov-3.142075_pt1 | contig 16138 bp, 14 predicted proteins | sample MGYA00580839_ERZ773022 | MGnify/ENA primary metagenome ERZ773022 (study PRJEB29015, sample SAMEA2738020) | human oral metagenome | biome: human oral; feature: human-associated habitat; material: dental | place: China | collected 2044 ... | reverse complement strand
GCCCTGTATCACTCACCTCCAATAAGCAAAAAAGAATATCCTGACTCTCCACAACTTTATACTCTTTTTGAAGAATACGATCATGCAAAGCTTCTAGAGCAAGTTTTAATTGGCGACTAACTTTATATTTTATAATATGTTTTTTTGACATGTGATTTCCCCTTACAATAATTTTTTTAATGTTTCCTTAGCATTTTCGTCAAGACATAGCGATTCTGAATACTCACCCTTTACATGCCAAGCAAGAAAATTTCCGTCTGCTAAGTGTCTTAAATCTGCTAAAGATAGCGAAATCATTTCAGCGCCAAAATAATCATCATGAAACTCTTCTACTTCTTCTATATTTTTAAACCATTCTATTTGAAACTCAGATTTCATATAAAAGTTACCCATCTATTGTTACCTTCTTTCCTTATATGTATCTCTATTATAAACGAAGAGGTAGACAAAAAATGTCTACCTCTTCATTTTTTATAAATTTTTAAGGTTTTTTCAAGAGATTCTTGTATCTCTTCAATCAACTCTGGAGGATCTAAAAGAGTTACTGCTTCACCTTGTCCTAGAATCCATCGTTTGAGACCTGGAGTGTTTTGACTTGTAATTTTTACTCTTATTTCATCATAATTCTCAGAAAGAATTTTATGCTCTGGAAACTGATCTAAAACAATTTCAGCATTTCCTTTATAGATTAAGGTAACATAAATTTTTGTTCCTGCAAAAGCATCTACTTTTTGATTTCGAAACTTCCCATCTTTATACTTATCCTTATGTGAAATCACTGGTTTCTTTATATCAGATTTACTAAGAGTCTCAATTCTGTCAACACGATACGTTGTATACTTTTCATGTTTCAAATGGTAAGCAACTAGATAAAAATAGTGGGCATCATAATAGAGGGAAACAGGAAAAATGATGTGGCTTTTGATATCTTTCAACGGAGCTTTATATTTTATGTCGAGCATTTGTTCCCTGCGAATAGCTTCCGATAAAAACCAAATTGTCTCAATTCTATCCTTATCATTAGTCAGTGATTTATAGTTAAAACGCTCGCTGCCAATAATGGCATCTATCTCTTTTTGCTCTTCGCTTGAGAGTAAAGATAGAAGATCTTCGAGTAATGAATATAGTTCTGATTTGTTTAGTGCACGATTCTCCAAAAGAATTTTTGAGATTACTAAAATATCCTTTTTATTAAAAGTTGTTTTAGCAATCAAACGATAGGTATTATCTGAAGTATCGAATTTTATCTCTGTATTTGATATACGTTGATCTTGCAAAAAATTTTTTAAAGTGCTCATATATCTTTGTACAGTCCTATAATCAATCTCATATTCATCACTTAATTGAGCTTTTGATAGCCTCTCGCCTGCTTGTAAACGGAAAAAGATTGTTAAAAGTCGTTCTTGTGGTTTCATCTTTAGTCACCTGATTTTCCTGAACTATTTTTATCAATATCACCTCGGCGTAATACGTCAGAAATTTCTTCAAAAGCAGTTTGTTTTAGATTTTCAAAAATATCTTTATAAATTTTATAATTTTTAATTGAAATTACATTACCAGAGGTTATCCCACCTCCTTGTGATCCAGTTTGACAATAAAAGAAACCTTTCTCTAACAAGCTTAGAACTAATTCTTTATCAAAACTTTGCTCTGTTTGTTTTACTTCTTCCAAGATTTTGTTAAACAATTTTTCCCAAGCTCTATCGTATTTACGTAAAACAATTATAGGTTTGGGATTTTCCTTTGGACTATTTAAATATCTATATATTCTTCTCAATATAATATATGCACTTAAACGAGATAAGTCTGAGTTGAGAAGAATTGTTTTTCCAATCCCTTTTAATTTGGGGTCAGAAGAAGAGAATGGATATATTTCAACATTGCATATTTTATTAGCTATTTCTATAGCTTTATTTTTGTTTTCTTCTTGTTGGAAAGGCTTTAAATTGCTATCTTTCAGTAGCAATTGTTTGAAATAATTTTTGAAATAATAAAAATCTTTTAAATCTGGACTACCTTTACGAAAATTATATATTTTATAATCCGAATTTTTAAATTTTTTAAACATTGTCTCTAATTCACGTGCTAACGGACTCTCATTTTTATCATCGCTATAAATAATTTTTTTAATTGAATTTTCAATTGAATCGGTAGTAACATCATTTAATTGATATCGTTCTTTTATTATTTTTTTAATTGTTTTATCCTTCCAAGGCTCATCTCTAAGATACGCGGTGTGTTTATAATAATCATCTATAGTTTGTTTCCCCAGCATCTGTTCTTCTGCCCATGTATCCATATCCGAATCCTTAATATAACCTCGAGGATTTTCCATACAGTAAAAGAGCACTGCATTGTCAATATCTCCATGAAAGTGAGTTGGAATTTGGTAACGCATATTTACATGTTTACTTTTATCATTGATTTCGTTTTTAGTTTTTTGATTATCTTCTTTTTCCCACTGTTCATCGCCATCCAAAATTTCCAACCATGAAAAATCATTATTAGAATCAGGATTATTAATAGTATTTACAAATTCTTTAATTAAATCTTTACCTTGTTTTTTGTGCCAAGGACTAAATGTTTCTAAAAATTTAGTCTTATTTTCTATATCAAAGCCGTCGACACCATTACTCTTAACTATCACATTAAAGCAGGTTTCTAGATTTATTTTTAAAAAATCTATTTCTTCTCTTGTTAACTTTTCTTCAACTTTTATTTTATTATCCATGATAAAATTCTTTCTTTATTATTTTCTTTATTGATAGCATCAACAATTTCATTTTACCACATTCTATAGACAATTAATGTCTATATATAAAATTTCGTCAATTTAAATAGTATTTTCCAACTGATTTACTATCAGTTAATAAAAACATTAAATCAATACTTTTGTAAAACAATCAAATTCTGAAACATTGTTTTCTAAGAGGTGAAATCTTATGTATCAGTTAAATAATTAATAATCTTTCCAAAACACATAGGAACTATTCTCTAAGTTAATAATCTGTTTAAAATGAACAGAGTCATCCACTTCATAATAATCCATATTATCAAAATTAAAGAAATCATAATCAAAGTCTTCAGATTGTTTCTGAACTTCTAAAAAATATCGAGAATATTTTTCAGAATCCCTTATTCCTATTTCTATATTTTCAATACGGTCTAGATCTGCTTTTTGATAATAATCTTCTATAAATTGATTCGCAGCTTTAATAAATTCCATGCTTAACCTCATCTAGTTTATAAATCACATCTTTTCTTTCGATAATGATCTTACAATCTAGTTTCTCTTCTGCAATCTTATCCAACAATTTCTTATTGGGATTTATTGCTGTCGGAAAACTTACAGATTGAAGCATTGTAAAATCACCAGTCGTATCTCCATAAGCATAGGATTTTTCGAAATCAATAAACAATTTTTTTAAGACTTGTAATTTTGAAACTGAGTCCCACATAGGAATCACTTCTCCAGTGTACTTATTATCAAGTTGAAGATAATTTGTTGCATACCAGATATCTGCACCCAATTTTTCTGCCATTTTTGAGACTAAGAAATCAGGAGAACCTGAAATAAATATAATCTGGTGCCCCTGTTCCTTATGCCATTTGATCCGATCACGAGTGTATCGATAAAGTTTTTTACTTTCTTTTTCAATAACTTTTTTAGCGACAAAATCAATATCAAGTACATCTTTATCTGCAATATATTTTGTATAAAGTGTTGCAGCAATATAGAGATAGTCATCATAGTCTAGTTCTCTATTTTCCCAAGCATTTTTGTGAAATTTAATTTCAGCATTGACACTATTTGGAAATACATCATAGGAAACACACTTTTCCATATGCTTTAAAAGTAAGGAATCTCTAAAAATTGTTCCGTCGATATCAAATATAGCTGCTATTGGTTTATTCATTTGTGTCCTTTCTAGTTTCCTAAAATAATGACTGATTAAAATTATGAAATCAAACTTTAACTACTTCTACTTCGTCTTTCCCAAATAGAATTAGATATTTATCTATTTTACTTATCTCATAGGCTTTTGTTAATCCTTCTTCATACAATGAAAGTTGTCCTCTATATCGTTCAACTAATTCGGATGAATCTTCATACCTGTCCGTTTTGTAATCAAAAAGAACAATGTGGTCTTCAAAAAGTAAGTATCCATCCAAAATCCCTCTGACTACAAAATTTTCATTACTTTTTTCATCAGTTTTTAACATTGAAAAAGGTTGTTCTCGGTATAATTTGTCTTTATTAGATAATATTTCCTTACCTAGATCTGTTTCAAAAAAGGAAAGTATCTTTTGTAAATTTATCTTATCTTTAACAGATTGATGGATTTGAACCAAATCAAGAGACTCTTTTAAACTATCGATAGTTGGTTCCTGTGATAAGTCAAGCCTCTGCATAAGTTCATGTGTTGCACTACCAATTTCAGCACCAGTAATTACATGTTCAGAAGAAAAATCTGGAAGTTCAAAAATACTAGTTAATCCTTTCTTCGTTTGTAGTTTAGAAACTTCTTCACTATTTTTAAGTTGATTATTAAGATTTTTTAGCTGACTTGGAGTTTGAACTCTTGGAAGGTTGATTGCTACCTGATGTTTTATGTTAAATTCATCAGCTTCTTTCAGCATATCAAGAGCTTCTCTGATCGTTTCGGATTGACGATTATGAGCTTGAGAATCCTCTTTCTTATTAGTTAGAGTATCTAATAAGGTTGTCGTTTTTCTATTAAGCTCATCTAGTTTTATAGTATAATAATCCAAACTGTCTTTCACATCTGGAAAAGCTCTACAAATTCCCAAAATCCAAGCTAGAAAGTTTTTAGATTCCAGTCTAACTTCACTACTTAAAAGTCCATTTCTAATAGCAGGAGCTTCCTTATCGTTTGTTAAATCACTCGAACCAATCAAATAAAGTTTTTTTACAGCTCTAGTCATAGCTACATATAGGAGTCTCATCTGCTCTGAGTAAGTAGCTACTTTGGTTTCTTCTACATTTTGACTATAAGTTAAACTTGGTATGGATAGTTTGATAGTATTAGACATCATTGCTTGCTCAAAAGAACTAGTTTTAATATCTGCTATATAATTAAATCCCAATCCTCGATTTCTATTTAGTGTAACAGAATCTGTAGTGTCAGATTGGTTAAAAATTTTTTCAAGACCAACTATAAAGACATATGGAAATTCAAGACCTTTACTTTTATGTATCGTCATTAATTGAACCGCATTTTGAGGTGCATATGCTGGAACTTCATCCAAATCTTTCTTTAAGTCCAATATTTTATCAATGAGATTTATAAAGTTGGATAAGCCTTTAAAATTATTCTTTTCAAATTGATCAGCTCTTATTGCTAAAGAATAAAGATTGGCTTGTCTAACAGCGCCATTGGGCATCGCACCTACATAGTCGTAATAAAATCGATCATTATATATTTTCCAAATTAAATCATACAATGAGTGTGTTTTTGCATAAGAACGCCAACTTGCAAGGGTTTCTAAAAATCTAGTCAATTTATCAAACAATTGTTCAGTAATAAGAACATTTTGAGAACCGCTTCTCGATTTAGCATTAAGTAGTTTTGTATATAAATTTTCTAGATTTTTACTTGGGTGACTTTGAAGTGATAAGCGAGCAAGTTCATCTTCATCAAAATTAAACATAGGAGACTTCATGAGTGCTACTAATGAATAGTCTTGTAGAGGATTATGAAGAACACGTAAAGTTTCCAACATCACCTGAACCTCTAGTGATTTCAAATAAATTTGTTCTCCACTATCTGATGCCGTTGCTATACCAAAATCACTCAGAGTCTGAATAATTTGAGAATTATACGTTCTAGTTGACACTAAAATAGCAATCGGTTTATCTCTTAAAATATCTATTTCTGATTGAAGATATTTAATTTTTTTATTTAATTCTTCTTTGTCGGAATCAGTTACATCCGCTAGTTTTCCCTTTATTGTGTTTATTTCTAATTCATAATTGACAATTTGATCTTCAATTTCTCCTTGAAGAGTCTTGATTTTCAGTGCTAACAACCTGTATTTATTAGGATTGTTAGTCGCTTCAACTGCATCCTGATCTTCGCTAGTATCTGAATCTTCTATTTGGACTTCATCGTCTGATTCATCATACAAAATGAGTTCTGCCTTGTTTTCAGGGTTAGGACTTATTGTAGAATTGGCATAGACAAGTTTGTGCATGTCATCATAACTAATTTCTCCAACTTCTTTGTCCATGAGACGTTCAAAAACAGCATTTGTTGCTGACAACACTTCTGAACTACTACGAAAGTTCTCTTTAAGTAAAATCAGTTTACCTTCTTGAGAATTTTGTGAATAGAGTTGGAATTTGTCATTGAAAATCTGAGGATCTGCCTGACGGAAACGGTAGATAGATTGCTTAATATCCCCTACCATAAAGCGATTATTGCCATTTGATAAGAGTTCAATCATTCTCTCTTGAATATGATTGGTATCTTGATACTCATCGACCATAACTTCATGGAATCGCTCCTGATAGTCCTTACGAACTTGAGGAAATTTTTCTAAAATTTCAATGGTGTAATGACTGATATCCGCAAATTCATAGGCGTTTTCTTGGCGTTTGCGTTGACGATAAGCCTCCACAAAATCAATCATGAAAGACTGGAAAATTTTAGCTAGTGCCCAAGTTTCTTCGTGATAACGTTTCTGATAGTTTAGTATTTTGATTTGATTATCTAATTTCTCAAGTCTAACAAAGTGTTCATTTTTTTCATCGTTATAGGCTTTTTTTAAGAAAGGCAATTCAGGTTTCTTTTTCCTATTAACTAATTTATTCTTATTATCTATCACGCGCAGAAGAACTTCTCGATAATCTTCGGTAGTTGATTTATAGTTTAAAGATGAAATCATATCCAAAAACTCCGGGATATTTTTTCGATAATCCTTTTTGGACATTTCTCCAAATTCCTTGGCATCATTATCCTGATGATAACGCAAAAAGCTTTCTAAATCGAATAACGCATTTTTTATTGGTTCAGTCAGTTTATCTTTTTCAATGGTAAAATCGGCGTCTTCAAATCCTTTAAGAAAATTCTCCTTAAGCCATTTTTGAGGATTACTTGTAGATTCCACAAAGTCATAAATTTTATAGACTTGATTTTTAAAATTTGATTCATCTTTCCGGTTACCAGCAAAATTTCTGACTAATTTGTAAAAATCTTTCATTTGTTGATTCTTATAGTATTTGTCAAAAATATTATGAAAAACTTCGTTTTTCAAGAGTAACTGGTCTCTATCATTCTCTAAAATTCGAAAATTCGGAGCAATCTCAATAAGATATCCATGTTCCAATAAAAATTTTTGCGTAAATGAATCCATGGTACCGATGGAAGCATTTGGCAAATCAGCCAATTGTCGAGCCAAATGTTGTTTGAGAGGCAAATCTATCGTTTCTTGAAGTTTTTGGCTAATATTTTTTTCTAGTCGTTCTTTCAATTCATTTGCAGCTTTGACAGTAAAGGTTGAAATAAATAGTTGACTAATGTCAATACCTCTAGATAATTGATCAAGAATCCGCTCCGTCATAACAAAAGTTTTTCCTGAACCTGCTGATGCAGATACAAGTATATTTTGACCAGAAGTATAAATAGCCTCAATTTGTTCTTTTGACTTTTTGATACTATCATCAGATTCAGATTCTTGTTGTTTAAGTTTTTCGATCTCTGCTTCTGTTAAAAATGGAATTACTTTCATTTTTTCAACTCCTCTCTTATTTGGTTAAACCAGGCATTTTTGAGTTTTTCGTCCTTTAGTTTTGTGCCTAAAGCTGGATCTAATTTTTTAAGGAAACGGGCTTGACCTAGATGATAATTAGCTTCAAAACCAGTGATGGCTTGGTGTTGTTGAACAACTGAATCAATACTTTTACCGTCTTTTGTGTAGGGATTAATAGAAAATTCACCCTTTAAAATTTTTTCAGCTGCTTTTTTATAAAGAAAATCATTGTAGTCTATTAATATTTGCAGTTCCTCTTCCGTCAGATGATAAGCTTTGCTTTTCTTATAAAAATCACCCAATTGACTTACCTGTTTCTCTAAGAAAAGTCCATTATACTTCAATTGATTTTGAGTCTGGGTTGCCGCTTTTGATAAATCAAGAGCACCTTTTAATCTTATAATAGGAAGAGTTAAGGGCAAATACATAGCTCCAAATAAATTCTGATCATTTAACTTTTTAAGAGCCGAAAGATAAGTTGGCAGTTGAGAATTTAGACCATTAAAAAACTTATCATATTTAAAGTCATCGCCTTTTCCAGATTTATAGTCAACAACTCCAAGTAATTCCGTATTTTTTATTCTGTCAACCCTGTCAATTCGACCGTTTATTAAAATTTGATATCTATCATTTAATTGAGAGTAAGTATTTGTTACTTTCTCGAATTGCTCTTCTACTTTTATTGTTTCTATTGATCGATTATTTGTAAAGAGAGGTGCCAAATCATGACAGAGTTCAATTAAACTGTTTTGACTCAGTTCCGATTCAGAGCTTTCTCTATAAAGATCAATATATTCCGGATCATTGATTACCTCTTTTATTGCTTGTTCTAAACGTGTATCAAAATCAATCTTTTCTGCTGCTGGCTCCAAAGTTTTTTCAAATATACGATGTAAAAAATTACCATGAGTTGAAGCATTAGAGCGTAATAGAAGTTCCTCCTGTAAATTTAAGACACGTTTGAGATAGTATGTATATTCATTACAATAGAAGTCTTTTAATGCAGAGGTAGATAATTTAAGTGGTTTATCTTTAGGATAAAGTGCATCTAATGTTTCTTTAGATAATTTTTGAGTTATTAAAGCAGGATTCTCAAGATCTTTTTCTTTCAATTTTTTTGACACAACACGGTTTAAGACCTTGATAAATGTCAAATCTTGATCAGAATCATCAAAATCATCACGCTGATAATAAGCAACTAAACTTGATAAGACACTATGATAAGATCCAATATCATCAATTGTAATTGTCTTATTGTCTATACTTTTATTTTCTATCTTAAAACCAAAATTTTCTAGTTCTCTAAGATAGGTTGAACCTTTACTTTCCGATTCATTTAATTGATTTGGATAAGATAAAATTAACTGCTTACGAGCAGAATTTATGAGAGATAACATCGTATAACGATTTTTCTTCAGGTTTTCATTGCTTGCAATAAATATATTAGAATTATCTCCTGTTGCTTGGTTCAATGTAGAACGTTCAACATCACTTAGTAAGCTGGTATTCTGAGCTATTTTAGGTAAATGGTCTTGGGTCAAACCGATAGCATAAACATAATCCGATGCCTGTGGAGTAATTAATTCATAACTTTGTACTAAAACCGTATCAACTGTAGCTGGGACTGTACGGTAATAAGATAAAGACATTGCAGAATAAACTAAGTCTAGAAAATCTTCTAAAGATACAATCGAATCTGAAAATACTATTGAGAATTGTTCTAACACATGACAAAAAGATTTCCATACTTCTATTTGTTTTTCTTGGTCTTTTATTTCCAAAGTATTTGTTAAATTTTGGAATTGTTGGGGGAACGCAATGTTTTTGAGAAAGCTATTCCATTCTTCTAAAATATCTTTTGATTTTTGCGAATCAATTGATAAAAAACTTGATAAATTGGTTATAACTTTCAAACGGATTTTATTGAGTTTATCTCTCATTTCAGCCTGTACATTTTCTGTTACATGGCTATAAATCCTTAATGTAATTGACTCATCTCGATGCCCTACTCGCTCCATAATTGCTTTGATAGGGATTCCTAATTCAATTAGTAAGCTTATATGAGAATGCCTAAGCATATGAATATTATATGCTCGCCCTTCACCTAAAACTGTATCACAGATATCTCTAATGAATCTGTACAACAACGGTTGACGCATGATATTGCCTTGGTCAGTGACAAAGATAAATACTTCATCAAGACAATTTTGTCGGAAGTAATCAATGATTTCCAAACAATGTTCACTAAGGGCTATTGTTCTGACAGAACCTACTGTCTTAGTTGTTTGCAATACCCTCTCATCATAATGATGAGAAACATAATCAATCGTGTGATCGATTTTCAGAAGACAATTTTCAAAGTCTACATCTTCATAACGAACTCCAATAAATTCAGCAAAGCGAAGCCCCGTTAGAAATATAAATTCCATTGCCAAAGAATATCGTTTATCTTTATTGTGACTAGCACAGTAAGACAAAACTAAACCAATCTCCTCTTTTGTGATGAAATGTTCTTTAGCTCTTTTCACCTTTTCATACTCTACTTTTTGCTTGGGAATTACTACACTTTTTACAGGCGACCTTGAAATATAGCCAACCTTTTCAGCATAGTTAAAAATACCATTCAAATAAATTTTCCGATTCTTTCGTGTAGAGTTTTGAACAGCTAAGTTCATGAGGTATTTTTGAACTAATTGCGTGGTGTAATCAGATAACCTCAAATCTCCTACTGCTTCCATGAAAAACCTCAAACATTTCATCTCGCTTCTAAAGCTAGACGGTTTAATCTCACTACTTCGAATTGACTCCCATTCTGCCAAAAGCTGACTAAAATTCATCTCTTTGAATGTTTTTCTTTGCAATTCCTCCTTGGTAGGAGTAGTGAGAACCTTATCAATTTTCGTTGCTAAACGCCGTTTTGCTTCAGCTTGTGAAATCCGTGATTTTGATTTCAGTGTCACAGTAACTTGTTTCCACTTCTGCTCCCGTTCATCATAGAACTTCTCAAAATAGCGATACTTTCCACTATCTAATTTTTTATAAAACATTGCTTCTCCTTTTTCTTATCATAATAAACAAAGGAAAGCTATGTAGCATAGCTTAATTATAACACAACTACATAGCTTCCTCATACTTCTTCTGTTTATAAAGCAAAAATTGCTTGTACCCCTCAACATCTATGTACACTCTCTTATGAGAGGGTTTTAGAATATAACATTGAAATTGTTTTATACGTCTCATCTCTGTCAGATCATTATTCAGGGTCTTAATCGGAACATCAAACAATTCCGAAATACCCTTTTTCGTTCGATATCGTCTATTCATAATAACTCCTAATTTGGTATAATGAAGATAATAAAAGAAGTTTTCTTTTATTATCCACTCTGCTTGTCAGTTGCTCCGCTAAAAGTGTCTGACAGGCTTTTTACGTTATCGTAAAACTCCGTAGTATATTCTTTTATACCATATGGAGTTTCGTGCTTAGTAGTCCGCGAAAAATTTGGTGGACTGTTAATTTTATAAACTTCCACAAGCTCACTCTTAGTTACTGTTACTTCTAAAGGCTTTTTTATTCCTCGACTTGATCTATAAATCCGTATCCCTTTAGGATACATATATAGTCTAGCTCCTTTCACAATAGCTTTCAATTCAGATTTTGTATCTTCAAGCTGTAAATTTGAAAGATAGGCAATCAGATAGTTCACAACTTTATCCGCTCTTCTCAATCTCTTGGTCTTAGTAAAACCCTTGCCCCACAAATCTGCCAGAATAACATTGGGAACTCTTAGAGTTGAATCATTCTTCATCAGCACATGTAAATGCCATCTTCCGCTTTCTTGTGGCTCAATAACAGCAATATACTCTACATGACCGAAACTATCACGAATACGACGTATAAACGCTTTAAAATCCTTATAAACCACTTCAGGATTAATGACGTGTTCGCGATATGTCAAGGTTATCCATAGCTGATTTTCTCCGCCTGTGAAATTATGAGCAATTAAGCGACGCAGTTTTCTCATAGTCTGCTTAGTTGACTTCAAATTATCCAGACGATTGCAGTTCGAAGTATCCATATCATGAATCTCCCCAGTCTCAAGGTTTACGTACCGTTTGCCCTTAATCACTTTAATTTTTTGTTCCTGTTGGCCATTAGCTGTTGTCATCTCAACTGTATCACCATAAATATAAGACTTTACTAATTTGTCGATTCCAATTTCTAGCATAAAAACTCCTAATTCTTGTTCTTTTGTTTGACGCTTATCAAGTTAATAGCGTCAAAATTACGATGTTTAAATTCAGATTTATTCCATGATTTATTGACAATAGGTTCCCTAAGACAATTAAGCTGATTGTGTCGGCACGGGCGAACAAAGTTCGACCGCACCGCCCCAACCAGTCTAAGTTATCTTAGCCTATTATCAAAAACTTTCACGGCATAAAGAATTTAACCATCTAAATTGACGAATTCTTTAACTTGAATAAAGCACCTTTAACAGTATGCGCATCAGATTCATGGAACATAATAAAAACTAAGTAGCGTAAACCATCTTTCTTATATGTATCAGCAATCCCATCCAAAGAATGCTGTGTGTTATTTCGAAGATAATAAATCCATTTCTCTTTTATTTTTAATAAAACCTCAGAATCTACCTCTCCAAAGATACTGAAACGGAAAACAGAACACCTCGCTTTAAATTCTCGACTCCCATCAGTGTCAATTAAACACTGCGGAACTTTTTCGTCAGCCACATTCACGCTCTGAATAGACTTACGTCCATTAACTTGAACAAGTTCTTGTTTTTCATAAACCGGAACTAATATACTAGCAAACTGATCCACTTGAATATTATCTTTCACTACGTCTACTAGAAAGGATGCTGTCTGAGCAATAAAATTATTCCAGTGTTTTTGTCTTTCTTCAATCTGTACTCTCAAATAGTACTTTTGAAGTTTTCTCCGACATAATTGGAAGACCTTTCCAATAGTTCTAATAGCCTTTCTAGGCATTTCTTCGATGATTGACGGCATTTTAACCTCCTCAGTATTTAAAAAATAAAGTCAGAAAAATAATTTATCTGACGATTCTACTGACTTTACAAGTCTATAACCTCATCAACTTCAACAACCTTGGCAATGATTGAAAGCTGATTACGATATTCACCGTAGACTGTTACTTTTTCAACGTCTACAATTTCACAAGTGGTTATCATTGGTTGAAATGAGTCATAATCCTTCATTGACGCAAGCGGAACTTTTACAGTGAGTTGCTCTCCAATATTATTTTTTTCGTTTGGATATTGACTTTCATCAGAAAAGATAAGCACTCCCACTTTTACTCCTTTTTCAATTTCTGAACCAGCCTCACTTTTTTCTGTCCACCTTGTGGCAGAAAGAAAGCGTAACTCTTTGCGAGAAAGAAACAACTGAGCATTGAACTCTGTGAAATGTGATAAATTTTTAAGAGCCATAATTTAAAACCTACTTTCTAAATTTAAAAGTAAATCGTCTACTTTTAATCAAATAAACACTGTGACGATTACAGTTGACAATAATTAAAATTACCTCCTTAAGTATAAGGAGAAATTTCAACAGAATTCGGAGGATATTATAAATCCTTCAATTCTTTTCGTAGACTCTGTATAATACGCTCATAGTGAATTCTAACGGTTTTGTCACTAAGACCAACTTCTTTAGCAAGATGCGAGAATGGTTTGTTTTCTAGAACAACTCCAGATAAAATTTCTTTATCCCTGTTGCTCAACATTCTCTCGATAGCTTCATTCATAATAGCTATTTCCTCCTTTTGAACTAAAATAGTCAATGGATCACGATTATCTGCTACCGTTTCTAGTAGAGAATCTGTATCATCTGAACTACTATCCAAACTACACAGACTGTAAAATCTATCTTTTCTGCAAAGATTTTCATAAGGCTGATTTAATAAGTTATCCACCTTGCTCCACTTACCAGTTATCGCAGCTCTTTGAATTGCTTCTTCTCTACGTTGTTCTACCCTTCCTTTTTGTTCCATTTGTTGATTCCTCCTTTAAGATTTATCAACACTACACAAAGTGATGGATTACTTTTAGTCAGGATAGACTTGATTAATAACTTTTTAACAGCGGAGTGGAATATGCATAAAAAAATAGCAGTTATACAAAAAAGTATAACTGCTATACATTATTCCTTTAGGAGAAGATATTATTTTGTATTTTTATTCACTCCAGCTTTGTCACTCATCTAGACGATAAAATACATATGGGTCATTATAATAAGTAGTAGAATTTCCAAAAGCTATACGATCTTTACTACTGTCACTATTTTCGCCACCTTTTACGACAACTCCAGCTGGGAAAAAATTAATGTAACTTCCAGTAGGAGCTGATTGATGATTATACTCCTCTCCTACAATACCTAAAGCACTATTGTCTGAATTTTTTAAAACATCATGTATTTTTTTACCTGCTGTTGTAGAGTTATCCCAATACATTATGCCATTTTCATCAATCCGGACTTTAGTAGCCAATCCTTGAACATTTGGCATTACCCAAGTTCCTACTATACTAGAGTAATCACCCTTTTCTAACTCGTCAATATTCATCTTACTATTAACTTTGTCTAGAGATGTCTTTGTAGAATCAGAAACAATATCTATTGAACGATAATAGACTGTCTTATGTCTGCTATCATAGATTCTATCGTACGCCTCATCAGATTCCCCAAACTCTATTCCTTTAGGTATAAAATAAAAAGTAGTAAGTGTACTAGAACCATCTTTTTCTTCTAAATTTCCAGATAAATATCCACTAGAAACCTCTCCAAAAACAAATCTTCCTGATAAATTAGTTTCAGAAGTTCCTTTCAATACATCGTTATAATAAAAGGTAGTCGACTTTTTCTGTCTTGCGTTGTAACCATTGATATAAGCTAGCCCCTCACTATCGAAGACAATGTTTTGAGATTTATCCCGAGATTCCCATGTTCCTTTAATGCTATCATAATTCTGATTCAATAATTCTTTAAGGTTCATTGTTAATAAATGAGCTACATCAAAAGAATTCCAATTTGCGTTCTCTAATTGATTATCAGAAATATCCATATCAGTAATATCTATTTTTTTTACTGAACCAAACTCTGCCTCATAAATAGCTATAATCTCATACTTATCTTTTCTATCTTTGAAAGCAATATACAGTTCTTTTTTGTTATCTCCATCACTATCTATCTGAGCATACGATGGTTGGCGACTAGGTTGAGATATTATCTTTTGTAATAATTTATCGCTACTATTTTTATCCAATCCCTGTTGATATTTCTCAATGACTTCTGTGTACTCTTTATTATATGTTTTGCTCATTGAAGCATTGTAGATTTTCTTAAATTCCGAGAAAAAAACAATACCAACAATCAAGACTAGAATAATAACTCCTATCGTTATTCTCAGATTTTTATTCGGTATTTTTTTATGCATAAACACCAAAAATCTATCGAATAAACCACCTTTAAATTCTTGGTTTTTTAAAGCTTGACTAATTTCTTCTGCGGTTGGTTTTCGGTCATTGATTGTCTCAAAATAGTTTATCCATTCTTTCCTTTTCATTTGTCTTCTCCTAACTTATCCGCTACTTTTCTTAACAAATATGCCATCTCTTGCTCTCGTTTTGCACTATTATTTGTAGAAGTAGCCACTAGTAACAAAATTAACCAACCAATAATCGTTGGTCCTAAAAATATGTTTAAGATGAAGATAAGATATTTCCAATTTGTATAACTAATTAGTGTTGGTAGCATATTGAGGGCTGATAGTATCATAAGAACTACAACAAAAGGTATCGAAATAAATATAGAGTTATATGCATACTGTTGAAAAATACTAACAACAGTAAATAAAAATATAAAATCAGTTAATACTATGAAAATATTTAACCACTTGCCTGTTTTTTTTATTTTAAATCCCTTATCTGATGATACACTCCTATCATACATCATTCGAAAAAAGAAAAATTGAAATTTATTATATATTTTCTCAAAATTGTTTTTTGAAGTTTGAACATCTTGAAAAAATTCTCCTTGTCTCATCGCTTGGGAATATTCTTGAGGTGTTGGTTTACGTCCATTCTGTAACTCAAAATTTTCTATCCACTCTTGTCCACTCATTTCCTTGACCATAATCCATCCCTATTGTATTGTTTTTTATCTATTTTATCAAAAAGTATACCAATTAACAATACTTTTATTAGTTTTCGGATTGCTTAATGTACTTAAAATCGCGCAAAAAGGATAGTAAAATGATACATAAGAGGATTGTAGGAATGAAAGCTAACCAATTGCAAAAATATATATCAATTAGAATAAGAGAATG
>ERZ773022.1413-NODE-1413-length-16145-cov-4.955065_pt1 | contig 16145 bp, 11 predicted proteins | sample MGYA00580839_ERZ773022 | MGnify/ENA primary metagenome ERZ773022 (study PRJEB29015, sample SAMEA2738020) | human oral metagenome | biome: human oral; feature: human-associated habitat; material: dental | place: China | collected 2044 ... | reverse complement strand
CCAGACATAAGTTTTGGGAGAAGGGTGTTTCTAATCCCTGCAAGCATTTCAATATTCTGATTATTATTTTCGATTTTTTCGAGATATTTCATAAAAATAGGTACGAATTTATTGTCCGCAAATGGAATCTTAAAACCTTCAATATTACTCTTGGTAATAAATTTGATGACTGAACCGCGATAGCTTACGGTTATCTTTGGTAAATTATACGAAATGGCCCAATAGAGAAAACCTAGATATTTTGGATTATTCGGAATAAGTACATATGTTCGTTGGTACGCATCAAACTTACCACGGTAAAATTTGACATTAAAATCACCATTTCCAGCCAATAAGATCGCACTGCTATCAAAAACATAATCATCTATTTTACTAATCGTTTTAGAACAGGTGAAGAATGGGTACTTGCCGTTTTCCGAACTAGCATTTGCATCCTTCTTGCCAGTTACTACCGGGAAGAAATTTCCAAGTTCAATTTTATCAACGGTATCGTTGTGTTCAAATTTTTTGACGTACAGTTGCCATCCTAGTTCAAATAAAGTTTTGTTCTGTTGACTGTTAAGTTCGATTTTTTGGTCGAGAACAGAGAGGGTGTGGATAATTTTTTGCTGAGTTTCTAAATCTGGAACGGGGATTTTAATAACGTCGAAGTCTTTGAGAGTTATGGTGTCGAATACGGATCCATGTGTGGAGTTTTTAATGGTTTGAATATTATTCTTAAGGGCGTAATAAAGATAATGTGGTAAGATTTTTTCATTGTTTGCACGAATACCGAAGCATGACTGATTGAAGGCCATATCGAAAGGGATCATAGCCATTTCGCCAACAGTCCCCCTGGCTGAAATAATAATATCATCAGCTTTTAATAAATTTGTCGAGCTATTTTTTAGACCTAATTCCGTTATGTGTTTTTCGGTCGAATATACAAACTTGCTATCATTGTTAAAATCTTTGACCGAAAGCCATGGAATGTTTCCATCCCAGTAATCAGGTATTGATGTTTTTGGGGTTCCACCACTAATAATGGTTGCAACTGAGGTGATTGGTAAATAATTAGATTTCATACCCGATCTCGCCTAAAGCCTTCTTGATCTCAGTATCTAGCTCTGTGGATTTTTTCATTTGTTCGGAAAGCACAGAAGTCAGCCGCTTCATTTTTTCTTCAAACGGCTCCCCATCATCTTCGACCTCTTTAATTCCGACATATCGTCCTGGAGTTAAGATGTAATCGTTCGTTTTAATTTTTTCAAGCGCAGCTTTCTTACAAAAGCCAGCAATATCTTCATATTCCTCATCATTCACATAGGCATGATAGACGTTTGCGGTTTTCATAATGTCATCTTCGGAAAGTTCGCGAAGGTCAGTACCTGGTACCATATGGCCGAGCTCAAGTGCATTAATAAATAGTGTGCATCTTTTTTGCTTCTTCTTGCGATTTAATATCCAAATTGAGCACGGAACTTTCACGGTATAGAATAGTTTTGTTGGCATAGATATTATACAATCAACTAAGTCATCTTCAATAAGTTTCTTGCGAATCTCTGCTTCTTGGCTACCTGCAGAAAGAGATCCATTGGCGAGAATAATTGCCGCTTTGCCATCTTGGGATAGTTTGGATATCATATGTTCAATCCAGGCATAGTTTGCGTTACTTTTTGGTGGAATGCCGTATTTCCAACGATAGTCATTAATGAGCTTTTCTTGTCCCCAGTCTGAAAGGTTAAATGGCGGGTTGGCCATGACAAAATCAGCTTTAAGGTCTTTATGTAAATCTTCAGTAAAAGTGTCTGCGGCAAACTTACCAAGGTTTCCGTCAATAGAGCGGATTGCAAGGTTCATTTTTGCGAGCTTCCAGGTCGTAGGATTTTTCTCCTGTCCATAAATAGAAATATTATGGATATTACCCTGATGCTGTTGAATAAATTTCAATGACTGAACAAACATACCGCCAGAGCCGCAAGCCGGATCATATACACGACCTTCATATGGCTCGATAATTTCCACCATCGTGCGCACAAGACAGGCAGGAGTATAGAACTCACCGCCTTTTTGGAGTTCGTTTGCGGCAAACTCGCCAAGGAAGTATTCATAAATGCGGCCGAGAAGGTCCTTTTCTACGGCTTCTTTAGTACCAACCTTAATGTTTGTAAACAAGTCGATAATCTCGCCTAGATTGACATTGCGGTTGTCGGGATCGTTATATACTTTAAATAATACGCCTTTGAGTGTTGGGTTTTCTTTTTCGATAGAGCCAAGTGCCTCATCTAGAATCTCGCCAATATTATAATCTTTTGCGTGATCTACGAGATATTGCCAGCGCGCGTTCTCTGGTACAAAGAATATGTTTTCCTCGACGTAGGCATCGCGGTCTTCTTCAAGACCCAATCCTTCTTTTTTGAGAGCATTATAGCGTTCATCGAAAGAGTCGGAGATATACTTCAGGAATATAAGGCCAAGAATTAGAAATTTATAATTTGTCACGGAAACGCCACCGCGCATTTTGTCAGCAGCCGCCCAAAGAGTCTTTTCAAGGTCTTTAATATTACTATTCATGGTCAAGCTTTCTCCGCAATTGATTGATAAAATTCTTATCTATATTATACTATACTATAAAAATACCTTAAGGTCTGGATGATGTCATAGGGAATATATTATTTTTTTACATATATATTAAGGTTGTCTATTCTTAGTAATATATTACGATATAATCTTTCTTAAAAAGCAACTTAATTTTTGACATTTTTTATGTTCCATCTCATTAAGTATTGTACGTACATTGGTATTATTTTTTGACCCATTATACCAACACTCAACTTCTCCTACCTCAACAATGAAAATACCATGCTTAGCATATAAATCAATGATTTCTTTGGCTTTTTTGTATTTTTCTTCGTCCTCTTCGAGTGATTTAATCCCATTACGTTTGAGATTATCTTTGAGTCTATTTTTGTGCTCCATATCTGAATATATTCGTGCAAATGCTACATGTTTGTCATAGAGAATCTTGTCCTCCAAGCGAATACAATCAGGAACATCGTTGTTATTAGTTAAAAAATCAATATCAACTATACAGGCAACATTTAATCCTAAATTACGCATTTGCCCAAAAACGTGTTTTATCTTTGATTTTCCGTTAAGTCCTATGTAATTAACATCCATAATCCTGTCGGTGTTCATATGCAACGACAAGTATCTCTCATAAAAGAGCTTATCGAATTCATCTTCGACCAGAATTGTCTTTCTATAGAATAAGGAGCTGAGAAATTCCTCATTATACTTACTAGACTCTACTCTTTGAATTCTTTGGTTATTCTCCACATACATACTGACTGTCTGTAAATTACATAGGTTAATGGCATGTTTATCTCCATTAATAATAGTTCTAAAAACACTTACATCTTTACTATCCCCATCGTCTCTATTATGCCTACTGCCAATAAGAACACCTTTTATAAAATCAGCATCGTGTGTTGCGATAAATAGTTGTTTATTATTACTTATTGCAGTCTTAGCCAGTATTTTTCCTAGTGCCCTTCTTTGAGGTGGGTGTAAAAATGCCTCTGGTTCATCTATTATCATGATTTTATAGAACTCATCAAACATGTTGAATACGAGTTTAAGATAAGCACGTAAACCGTCGCCTTGCTCATGAATTAATGGAGAAGTCTCGTTCCAGATTTTAGCACGTTCAATTTCCTTTAGTTTTCTACTGGGAGGGTTTGACGGTAATATCCTTAGACTGCGTCTTCCTTGCCTTAAGTCATCGAACCCTATTTTTATACCAAAGACTTCCAGTATATTCCTATTTAGTTGTTTTAGTAATTTTTCATTTTTAATCAGCGAACGTGTCATGGAATAAGAATTCTGAGTATAGTTATCAATTATATTATCAATGTTATCCTCAAATCGCTCTTGAAGTCTCATGTCGCATTTTTCTATAGATAACTGAACTTGTGATAATAATTCTCTCAGTAAACGGTCATCGTCAAATGCCATATCTTTACCGGAGCCACGATTAATATTTAAAGTTCTACTATCACTTATTGCAATTTTTTCCAATTCATTTGCAATAAAACTATCCAGTCTATTTAATGATCGTACATTCTGCCTATTCGGTTTAAACCCAGTTTTAAGGGTAAAATGATCCCTCTCAATATTACCAAAATCCTTAATCGAAATATGTCCATTTTCCACCTCTTCAAACATACTAGAAATCTCTTTTTTTGGATTCTCTACTATTAATGATACTTGTTTTATCCATTTAGTAGTTGAATTAGGTATATACCCTTCAGAAATCGCATAACCGAGCTCATTAATAAGTGTTGACTTGCCAGTATTATTGCCGCCCACAATTAAGTTCACCCCCTTACTGGGAATAACTTCACTATCATCAGAAAATATTATTTTAGAGATTCTCATCTGTAACTACATACTACCATAAAAATGGAATGATTTTATTTAATATAAATACCAACTGTAATTTATAATGAAATTTCAATATTAAAGTCGAGCTTATTAAAAATAAATAAAGCACATCTATAATCCTTTACCCCATACAATATTCAGAGCCTTTGCGACATTTTCTGAAGGGGTTCTATATCTTACACCTGAATACATAAACTTATAATTATAAAAGTCAATATAGCTAAGTATCTTATCATCCATTGACCTTAAGGATTCAGCCTCAAGGTAAAATTTCTCTCCATAACCAGCATTTGTATGGTTTTTCCTCTTGCAATTTCTATATTATTATCAGTACAATACGGCATAGGTAGATTCTCTTTATATAAGTGATGTTAATTTAAGCATAGAATCTACCTTTTTAATGGCATATTTTTTATAAAAGTAAAGACTACATGCTTTCTTGCATGTACCTATATACGATTGTGATTATTTTCTGAATATCCTCAATGGCATTCTTGAAGAAAACTTTATCATATACCGTGTCTGGATATTTACGTAAAGCATCACTAATAAGAGCGTGTATAAATGATTGAGTAGCTCCAGACACTCCATTAAAATCAAAAGTAATACTTTCTTCCTTCTCTAGCGCCGGTAAGAGTTTGTTTGTCCGAATGTCTTTTGCCGTATCTTTATTTTCAGCGAAATCGCCAACCAGTTCTTTCATTTTTATAGTAATCATACAATCTCCTTATATAAAGTTAGGCTCACGGTATTTACGTTCTTTTCGTTCATGAATTGCTGCTTCGTATACATTGCCAATCATATCTAGCATTTGTTTAAATTCTACGGTCGTGTCGAGGGAAATATCTACTGCAACTAAGGTTCCATCAAAACGAGCGAGGCCAGTTTTTCGAACGCAGGAATCTTCAAACGGGTCTGCTTTTAGTTTTGGCTTTTTTTGATCAGGTCTAGTTTTCTTCAATACGTAAGCAGCGTTGCCGCTATAAATTGCAAAATTATTTCGGGTGGTCTTAGCTATTGATTTTATGAAAAACAATCCAGCCCCTGCGTTATCTGAAGTTCCGCCTTCCTTTTTTGTAGTACCTGATATGCCAGGAGTAAGAGCGAGCTGAATAGCATCTTCATCTGTCCTTGGGTGCCAGATTTTAAGACCTTTCCATAGACCAATTCCAGTGTCACATATAGCCAGACTAATACGGTTTGTGTTCTTGAAATATTGGGCAGCAACAATTGCTCCTGAATCAGTGTATGCATGCTCAATAACATTACGCACCAATTCGCCTATAATGTATTTAATTGTAGAGGTATCATTTTCGCCTAAATGTAGGAGTGGAACCATTTCTGTTATAAAATGGGATTGATTGGAGGAATTTTTAATAATCGTAATTGGTATAAAACGTCCTGACGGATCTTTATGTTCGTAACTCCCGAATGGCGAAGGTGTTTTTACGAAATTATATAAACCCATGCGATCTAAATACCTAGCAGACTCAGGTACATTTGAAATTATTTCAGAGTTTTCTTTTCCTACTTCATTCGCGAGGGCTGCGGTCAATACTAAATGGGCAGGATGAACGTTTACCCATCTTTCATCTGTTATTATCTCTAGCTTTTCTGGATCATCAAAATCGAGTCGTTGGACAAAATGTCCAAAATATCTTAAATTTCCCTGATTGCTAAAATATATTCGCATAACTGTATTTTACCGTATAATTACAGATTCGTCAAATATGTAATTATAGGGACATTTATTTACTATGTCCTATAAATCCATGTTTCTAATATATGTAATTATAGGAGCTTGATATTGCAGGAATAAGTTATTTCTTTTGTAATGAAAAGAGAATGGGTATTATTGCTAAACTCATTTCATTCTTTGATAAATATTTTGGTGCATATTAGTTCGTTCTTGTGTTTTTTGCAATAAGTAGTAACTGTTTTTAAAAAACATAACTGTTATATCAATATATAGCAAATAATCATTCAATGAGACTACTAAATCCGATCATTATTATTCAAGTAAAATGTTCTCATTTATATTTTCCTCTTTCTAAAAATATTCCTTAACAATACTATCCAACTGTTCCTTAATTTTATCAAATTTAACATCTAGATCTAACGACCGCGCAGAGATTCGATTGCCACCTGTTGAGAAATCTGTGCGGGGAATTACTTCGTCACGAGTCTTCGCGTATAGTAGCATCCCCGCCACATTCCCAGTATTTTCTTTATCCTCATTTTTTACATACGTATAAATCTGATAAAGATGACTATTCCTCAGCGAAGTCTTCTCAAATTGTTGCTGCATAACTTTTGAATAATATTTGGCGTCAATAATTAAAGTTTTTCCGTTAGCTCGCAGGGTGATATCGGATTGCATTTTTGGCAAAGCAAAAATCATTGGATTCTCAAAATCCTCATCAAGATTCCATTTAATCTCCGAAGCATTTACTCGCAAGCCTTTATAATTCTGCCTGTAGTATTCCAAAATAAATCTCTCATAAACCTTGGCCATATTCTCGTCTGAAAACGACTGAACTCTTTTATCTCCTGCAGTGTTAGATAAAATCATCTCTTGGTAGAGAAAGTAGCACATATTCATCAGCACTTCATACGTACGATTATTCTTTTGGAAAGTAAGCTCCCCCCATTTTACCCTCGCCAGAGTTATTTCCGAGATATCACCCAGCAATCTCAAAATATTTTGAAGTTTAATGCGTGTTTCCTTCTTCACTTTCTTACATCTAATCAAACCAACTATCGTCGTCTTTAGAATTTGGTTGTATATATTATCCACCGATAATTCATCGTGTTCACAGCCGAGGTCCTGGCGATTATTTCGCACACGTAGTTTAACTGTTTCCGTCAGATCTAATTTTCCACGCAGGACCTTAAGTTGTTCGCTTCGGGTTATATATCTCCGATAAAGCCCGTGTTTTAGCTGTTCTGCTGTACCTATTTGAATAATTGATGCAAATAAATCTTCGATGTTTTCAAAATCCTCAGCTTCAATACGCATGTAGTTGCGTTGCTTTAATGCTTGAAAGGCGTAGGCAAGCATATAGTATATATTATGAATTAGGATATTTTTTGAGCTCTCTTTACTCATTGAAAATGCCGATTAATCTACTTTCCCACTTATTATATTTAGCTTTATCATCAAACCAGTATTCGGCCAAGGTTGGTAGGATATCATGTTTAACGATCATTTTAAGCTGATCTTCCGTCGCGTCTTTTAGATTACAGAAGTAGCTATGTCCGATGCAAAAACCACTCCCCAGGGAATCATCATCGATAATCTCATTATTGAGTTCAATAATTTGTTGAATCAGTCGATCAAGAAGACCGCTTCCTAGATTTTTTTGGTAACGTTTGAAATTATTTGACATGAAGGCAGGCTTAAGCTCCTTAAAACTAAAACGACGACGCAGTGCATAATCCATTAGTGCCAAGCTACGGTCTGCTGTATTCATCATTCCGATAATATAGATATTCTCTGGCACACTAAATAGTTTATTAGAATAAGCTAACGTAATTTTTGTACCGCGGCATTCATTCTCGATCGCCATTAGTAGCTCGCCAAAAATCTTACTCAAATTTCCGCGATTGATTTCATCGATAATAAAGAAGTACTTTTGACTAGGATTGTTTGCTGCTTCGATGCAGAATTTGTAAAAAATCCCATTCTGCAACCTAAAACCACCATTTTCGGTTGGTTTATATCCCATCACAAAATCTTCATAAGCATAATTCTGATGGAACTGCACGAAGGCAATTCGACTATCATCAACCTCGCCCATCATTGCATATGCGAGTCTCTTGGCTGCATAGGTCTTACCTACGCCAGGAGCCCCCTGCAGTATGATATTTTTCTTATGCAATAACATTTTTACGAGACTATCAAGATCATCGCCCTCCATAAAAACATCTGCCAGGAAGTCTACTCTTGTGTAGGGTTTATTCTTTTCAATCTCTGTGGTAGTTACAGGATTAGTTTCGCGGATCAAATCCAGTAAAATCTCTGCTTCAGGTTCAGTTACCTTAAATAGTGTCCCCATAGAGCACTTTAGGTATTGCATCTCCTTTAATTCAGGAATATTAGCAAAATCATCGCGATCAATCGGATTTACTAATTGCTCAATCTTTTTAAATTCGATAGTCGTACCATCCGAAGCTTTTGAAACTACCGCTAATGATACAATCTGCTGTACTGGTGTGGTTTCATAGCAAAAGACCAGATCACCTTCTCTTGCGTCACGGAAGTTTTCTGGAATTCTGCGAGGTTTATTATTCTCGTTACGAATCGTATATGACTGAACACCACCAACCGCTAATTCAGAGACTGACCAAATTTTAGGGTTAGACATTAGCAACCAGTATTTTTTATCTTCCAGTTCTGGCTTTTTCTCGGTTGCGTATAAAGGAATATAACTTAAATCTATTTGTTCAAGTGCTTCACTTATCTCTTCTCGAAGTTTCCATTTGTAAGATCCAGATTCTCCCTTCTCAGCATCACGTCCATAGAATAAAACTGGAAATAAATTTTCGGTCCCATCCTTAAGCTTCATTCTTTTAACATTAGCTTTTCTGATAATCTGTTCACAAGTTTTTGTACAGATAATATTGTAGTGCTGTGCGGTATCACCATATTTTTCAGAAATCTGTTTACAAGTTGCCGCCCCGCCGTAATGCTTAAATCGCTTAACTAAGGCTAAGCTATCTTTTGAAAAAATCTCTGGATCTTGCAGTATCCTTTTCCAGTCCTCCACACTTAGTCCTGGATTATATAAATCTTTACTTGGCCACCAATCATTATCGGTTAATGTTGTACCATCTAAGCTCTTAAGATAACCTCTCAAAAAGAAGACAAAATCCACCGTCATTGTATTTAAGTTTGGATCGGCATAATATGAGTCGTCTAAGCAAGCATTGAGTAGTGATTTACATTCTGTGTCGGATAGCAGTCTTGTATTAACTTCTCCATAAACTTGATATGCTCTTAGTAAAATTTCTGGATTATTGCCTGTTTCTGCAATTGCGGTACTTTTTAAGATCTCCAGCAAACGTTTATATTCGGAATAACGATAAATATAATACTTATCAGGGAAGCGTAGCCAAAGGTAAGTACTGATTGAATTAAGATTCTGAAAATGAGAAGCATATTTATCGCCAAAGTATTTCGTTAGGTTGTTATCTGAGGCCTCAATAAAATACGCAATACGTTCGGCTAAATCTTTTGTCTCATCAAAAAGAACAGTAAACATTTCGCGCACCACTTCTGTTCCAGCAGATTTTATAAATTCTCCAATCATTGCCTTTGGAAAATAATGGTTCGAAGCCAGCAGATTGAAAGTCTTTTCTGTAGCAATCTTGAACATCTCGCCAAAGTCTTCAGCGTCTAAGTTCCAATATTTTTGAAACCAGGCAACTGCCTGCCACTTGTAGCCTTCATCTTCCTTAAATCTGGTAGGGAATGACTCTTTATATTTAATTAAAAGTTTATCTAACTCGTTATCATCAATCATCCTAGCTCTCCAAAAGCCTTAATTTCTTAATAAATATGACAAATCAACTCTTTATATATCATACTCCACGATCTCGCCATTCTCCATATAGAACTCGCGAAAGTCCGTCTCATCATCATACCCGACAATATTATAATGTAGCATCTTTAGTAGCGTCCCATGCCCCACCACCAAAATCTTCGCCTCAGCAGAATTTTCCGCCTTCACTCGCTCCAGAAATTTCTTAGCACGCGCCAAAACATCTCGCACTGGCTCAATTCCAAATTCATTCGTATTTAACACTCGACTAAAACCATCAATCTTCCAGTGTGCTGAGTCTGTCCCCTCTAGTTCTCCAAAACCCCGCTCCTTCAAATTATCATCAATCACAATTTCGACCCGGCCATCCGCCACAATCTCCGCCGTTCGCTTCGCCCTCATAAGTGGGGAACAGTAGCAAATATCAAAAGCTACGTCCCTTAATTCCTCTCGCACCTTTTCGGCTTGTCGCACCCCCGTCTCATTCAGCGGAATATCCGTCTGTCCTTGCACTTTTCGCCCAATATTCCAACTAGTTTCTCCGTGCCGAACAAGATATAATTTCATGATCTAATCATAGCATAAAAGGTCGGCTCATTTTTCGCTATAAAATTCAGCCTCTTTAATCTATCGAGCCTCAAAAACGAGTCGCTATCTCTAAAATCGAACCCCACAAAACCGTTTTGGCGTTATAATGACCTTAAATAGAAAAACCACTATCAAAAGAAGGTTCATTATGGTAAAAGACTCCGTAGCTAAATCAAGGCATCACTTACCAATCATGGGGGTTGGTCCCGCCTATGTCATCAGTATTATCTTACTAAGTAGTCTCTCCATCTTTGCTGACACGACCCATCTTCATCTTCCGCGCCCCACCTCCGCTCTTCTCGAAATATTTTTATTTATCGTCGGCCTCCTGTTTATCTTGTCTGGACTTCTCATTTACCTTCTTGCCATCAAAGCCAAAATCACTAGCTCAATTAAAGAAAATACTCTTGTTACCCATGGCGTCTACGCCGTTGTCCGCAACCCCATCTATTCCGCCTGGCTTTTTATCTGCACTGGCACTCTTTTTCTTTACGGTAATTTTATTTTCGCCCTTACGCTTTTTCTTATCTTCTGGCTCTCTCTTACTATCCTTATGAAATACACAGAGGAGAAATGGCTCACCAAACTTTATGGTGAACCTTATTTAGAATATTGTAAGAAAGTCAATCGCTGCCTACCATGGTTCCCAAATAAAGTTGTCTAATAATTGTAATGTTATATTTAAGTCATTGTACTAGTGTTATCAGTTACTCTTATTAATCTTCCGATTTTCTCTATATGCCTCAAAATACCTGCGTACCAGCGGTTCGAATTTGCGGTAAAAACTACTGTCTTCTTGACCAAATTCCTTTGGTTCTATTTGATCATTCCTTATTGTTCCTTCACGATTAAAGTAATTCTCGCCGTCGTATATTATAGTCTCAGGGGCTTGTAATCCATTTTCTAGTTTAAAAAGAATTTTTACAAAATTGAAAGCACTACTTTGAGTATCGTCATATTTGTCTACGTCCTCATAACTACTGATTAGTTGTCTTGCATCAAAAACTTGTATACTTAAATCCTTGACTTGATCGGGTCTCGGTGCTAGCTTATTTTCTCTCGTGGCCTGCTCAATATCTGAATATAGTTTTCTAAAAAGACCTTCAATAAATTCTAACCGCTTCTGTTGCTCCAGTTTTGAAACTTCAAATAATCTCTCTGTTAGTACATCAGCATTATTTGGTAAAGTCGGCACGTCATCGTTGCGACCTATTGTGTTTAAGAAACGATATTTTTTCCTAAATTCATTCATCGAAAGTAATTCTTCAAGTTTTTGACTTAATTCAAGATAAGTATTATTTTCATCAATAGAATTGAGCAACTCTTCGCCACGTGTCTTCATTTTTTCTTTGTAAACGGCTTTGTTGATATTAATAATTGGGATATTAAAGAAACTAGCATGCTTTAAGGCGATTTCGGAAACTGTACCCTCTGTAATAATATAGTCAGGATTCTTAGGAATCCCATTCTCAGAATAACGCCTTAGCAACACCTCGTTATATTGACCACCTGTATGTGGTCTTGAAATTTCATCTAATCTATTTGGATTACTCAATCCGGCATCTTCTTTTCCGTACATATTCTTCGTGTTCCCATCTTCGTCAAAGATATTAATTATTGAGTCGGCGCTAACTTGTTCAAAGCCATAAATTAGCTCACCAGACTTATAGCTCTCGATGTTCGTCTTGGAATTCCAGAAAGATGCGGATATAGTATTTCCTCTAGCATCCTTATTTCTCGTTCCGTACCCACTTGCCTCCATGACTTTGTCTTGTCGTTCAGCCCAAACTCCTGGATCTTCCATTACTTTAAGGTAGGTTTCTTGCCCAATCTCATCTAATGTAGGACCCCCAGAGTTACGATAGTCTACGGTATGAGAAAGTAATGTAAATGGTAAACCCTTAAGGTCATAAACTGGAATTTCTGATCCTCTAAAAACCATTTTATGTTTCTGAATTTCTGGATTGTCAAAAAACGTCTCCGCCTCTAAGTCCTCAACTTTTAATAACCGAGAATTTAAATCTTTTTCAACAATCTCTTGTACTCTTTGCGTCTTAAGTCTATCCAGTTTTTTCCTTTCTGTATCAGATCGTGCATCCTGCATATCTCTTTCTAGTGCTTTTTGTTTTCTCTGAGTTTCTTCAATTCTATTTTGTGCTTCTTTTTTTGCTTCCCGCTCTCTTTCTTGAGCCTCTTCTATTTTTTTATTTTCCTCCCATTCTTTCTCGCGTAAAAGCTTTTCTTCATGATATTCAACTAAAGCTACGTGCATCGCCTCCCGATCCCGTCGTTCTTCACTTCCAGGGATTTTTATTCCCAGCTTATCCATAACAAGGCGTGTCGCTTGTTTGAAGAGGCTAGGTTTAGCGGAGACTTGTTTTATTTCTGCTTCTCCCCGCATCTTATAGCCAGAAAAACCTGCTTTTATTTTATCTATCCTAGATCTCTCATGTTTATTATAATTTTCAGATATTCTCTTCGTCCACGATAAAGAAGATTTCTGATCTGATGTTTTCAGTTGTTCGATCTCACTTAAAGAATAATTGTTATTATCTTTATATTTTAAATCCTCATCTTTAGATTCTAAAGTCGTTAAATCTGGAGTTACTTTAAGTGTCTCATTAGTTGAAAGTAAAAAGTCATTCCTATCCTTCCCACAATATGCTTCTCGTACTCGGCTAGCCACTTCAATTAAATCGTCTTGTTTTTCTCCAATCACTCCAGAATTCTTTTTTTGATCTAACTCTTCATTTGCGTTAAAATTCATCTTCTGATCGCTAAGCTCATCCCAGTAGTTATTGGCTTTAGTCTCTGTATTTCTATTTTGGAATTCAACCTCTTTCATACTATCAATAATATACCATAGAAATGTTAACATTTCGTTTATGTATAAATATCAATCCGCCACATCTCGCATATGTTATAATACACTCAATGAACGAGCAACAAATTCAGGAGCAACGTCGGTCAAACGAAGAGCAGGCCGCCTCTTCGCGCGCCATGACCCTCGGTCTCCCATATCTTGATACCCGCCCCATTGAGGAAACTCTGCCGCTACTTTTTGGCATCATCGATATCCCAAGAATGCATAGCGACTACATCCTTCCTCTCCAAAAAGGCGGCAACGGCCTCCCGTACCAATTTATGGTCACCAGTCAAACGCCCCGCAGTACTATCAAGGAGTTTAGCGAGAAGTTTAACATCAATGGTGATGGAATCGACTTCTTCCTTATTTCAAACAGCGCCTATCAAGTTCTCATGCTCCGCTATGATCCGCCAAGGCAGATTCATTATGACGACATCCGAATTGCTAGCGATGGTGATTCCGAAACTCTTGCTTCGGTCTCTCAAACCCTTAACTCCGTCGGTACCGATAAAGTTTTTGACTTTCTTCTCGATCAGGCAGATAAGCTTGGCGCCTCCGATATTCATATTGAAAATCTACGCGAATCCATTCGTATTCGCATGCGTGTCGACGGTATCCTGCATCCAGTCGCCAATCTTGAGCGTGATCGCTATCGTGTTTTCATGGGTGAGCTTGGTTCTCGCGCTGGTATTTCTTCCGCCGCCAAGACCCCGCAGTCTGGTCACATGCAAAAGGATATTTTCCGTGACGGCTCCTCACATCTCTTGAATATCCGTGTGGAAACTGTTCCGACCATGTATGGCCAGGATGCCGTCATGCGTCTCTTCAACTTCGATGAATCGCTCCTCAATCTTAATCTTCTTGGTCTCTCTGATCACGAGCTTTCTGAAATTAACGAAGTGATTTCGCATCCTCGCGGCCTCGTTCTCATGGTTGGTCCTACTGGTTCTGGTAAGTCCACTACTCTCTATTCGATGATTAATGCCTTAAATACCACCGATCGTAAGATTATTACCCTTGAGGATCCAATCGAATATGGTATTTCTGGTATTTCTCAAATCCCCGTCAATACTACAGAGGGCGGCTCCTTTGCCGACGGTCTGCGCTCCATTCTTCGTCTCGACCCTGATGTTGTGATGGTTGGTGAGATTCGTGATGGCGATACTGCCAAGACTGCAATTCAGGCCTCCATCACTGGCCACCTTGTCCTAAGTTCTTTCCACGCCAACTCCACCGCCGCTGCTTTCTCTCGTATGATCGACCTGATTGGCACCAACCCGATTTTCTCTAGCTCCATTCGCATGGTGATGGCTCAGCGTCTTGTGCGTAGTCTTTCAGAAAATAAACGTGAGTTTACTCCAGATGAGACCACCCGCCAATTTGTTCTTTCGAAACTTGAAGGTCTTCCTGAAGAGGTGATTTATGACCAGCTCGGGTTTAATCTCGACCCGAATAACTTCACCCTCTTTGAAGCCGTTCCGTCTGGCCTCGACGATCCATTCGGCTATAAAGGTCGTAAGGTGATTATGGAGCAGCTCACTGTTTCTGAGGAAGTGCAGAAATATATCCGTGGTGACGTTGAAGATATTAATACAGACGCCATCGAGAAAACTGCTAGAAAAGCTGGTCTCATTACGCTTGAGCAAAAAGGTATTTTAGCCTGCCTACGTGGTGAGACTACATTAGATGAAATATCAAGGGTGATATAAATAAGAGGTAAAAAATGGACCAAAACGAACAATATAGCCAAGACCAGCAACTTACTCAAACTGAATCACAAGCCTCAGTTGAGCAGCTAAATATGGATGAACCTCAGACTTCATCTGAATTAGGTCAGACCAAACCACAAACTTCAGCTGATCAGTTCTCCCAGACCGAGTCAGTTACGCCCGTCAGTTATGTCGACAAGCTCGCCGAAGAGTCTGGCTTCGATACTTCCAGTTATGACAATGCAAAAGCTTTAAAAAAGTCAGGTAATCCTTGGAAAATCGTTGGTATCACTACCTCTATTTTGTCTGTTATCTTCCTTCTCGTTGCCAGTTTTCTCTACTTTTATAGTAATCAGAAAATCAATGAGGGAACTAATTTAGTTAAGCAATACCAAAAAGAATTAACCGAAAGCAAGACCGTCATTGCTGAGTATGAGTCAGCAACCAAAACTAAAGTAGTCGACACTAAAGATCAGGACGAGGCAAAAACCGAAGAAAAGACAGAGCAGAAAGTTGAGAAGCAAATTGTCAAATGGAATGATCTAAATATTAACTTCGCTCAACTCACCACTATTGTCGGCGACGATTATCGTATTACTGGTGGTCGCATCGTCACAAACGAAGATGGTACAAAGGTCATTGCAAAACTCAATGTCTCAAAGATGGAGAAGGTGGTTGATCCAAATGGTCTTGCTATGCCTCGCTATGTCGATCATGGTATGGCTGCCCAGACCAATGTTTATTCCAGAAAACTCCCAAGCGGCGCCTGGCAATTTGTCGGTGTCTATGCCGCTAATGGTATGGGGGTGATCGAATGTAAAAATGTTTCGGAAGAAATGAAGGCTGCTGTTACGGTTCTCAACAAATACGAATCCGATCCTAATATGAAATACTCTTGTAAAACTTTCAAGGATAATAACCCCCAGGCCGGTTTCGATACTACTGTTTTCTAGTTAATCGTCTCACCTCTTCCATTTTCCATAAAACTATGTTAAAATAGGTCAAGTTTTAAGT
>ERZ773022.1412-NODE-1412-length-16148-cov-5.924315_pt1 | contig 16148 bp, 17 predicted proteins | sample MGYA00580839_ERZ773022 | MGnify/ENA primary metagenome ERZ773022 (study PRJEB29015, sample SAMEA2738020) | human oral metagenome | biome: human oral; feature: human-associated habitat; material: dental | place: China | collected 2044 ... | reverse complement strand
TCCAACGGGCAGAGGCTTTGTCTCTCAATAGAGTTGCTACTTTTTCTGTCATAAATATGAATGAGTTTTATTATTAATATTTCGTCTCGTAAAATCTAATGATATGCAAAAACGTGGGGCAAAGGTAATAAAAAGTTTCAAGTTTGCGAGTCTTCAATAGGGTAAATTAATCTGCCTTGTCTGAAAAAATATGGCATTCTTTTTGTAAGAAAGTGCGTTGTTTTTGTAAAAAAGAAAACTATTGCTAGTTTTGCAACCAAAACGATAGTCGAACGTCATAGTAAGACTTTGGCGGATTTTTACGATCTTGAAGGTTACCCCTCATCGATGTTGGATAGGACACCAAGTATAGTAATACAAGATACTGTTGTTTTTCACCCCGCATATATTACAAAAGAGACGCTAACTCAGAAATTGGCTCAGCCCAAGAGTGTTTCGATTAGCTTGGAAACATCGTACGACGAAAGTTCGAGAGATATCAAGATAAAGGTATCGAGCAATCTCCCGAAAGGTATATAGTAATCTCCGAATCACTCCTTAGCAATCTCCGAATTACTCCTTAGCAATCTCCGAATTACTCCTTAGCAATCTCCGAAAGGTATATAGCAATCTCCCGAAAGGTATATAGCAATCTCCCGAAAGGTATATAGTAATCTTCCGAAAGGTATATGGCAATCGTCGGGGTGCACCCTATCGTAAAGGGACGAAACTATTTATATTATTTCCTGCGTATCGGATAAAAAACTTACCTTTGCAGATAATAAAAAATGACATAGCAATGAAAACAGCAACGTACAGAATCACTATCGACAGGAAAGACATACCTATCTTCGAACCTATCTTCGAGCGGCTTCGCCCGAGAGCAACCATCACAGAAGTAGTAGACGACGTCTTCCCCGAACTTACCGAAGAAGACCTCGCGGCTATCGCTATCGCCGAAGAACAGATAAGGCTGGGTATGGTAGTGTCTCACGAAGAGGTACAAAAAGAAGTGGCTGAACTCATAAACAAAATGAGTAGAGATGAAAGTCGTATGGTCAGATAACGCTAAAGCATCGTATTTTCGGACGTTAGGCTATTGGATAAAATACAATTGCAGTCGTAATTACTCCGATAAGATAACAATGGAAGTGAACGTTTTACTTGCCGAATTGGAGCAGAAACCTTATTTCCTTGCTAAGTATAGCAAAAATCTGAATCTGTATAGACGTATTATTATCAGAGGAAAGTTTGTTGTCTATTACAGCATCGACGAGCTTAATGGTACCATCATCATCACACACTTTAGAAGTGCACGGCAGATACCTTTGTAACAACAAAATATTACTTTTAAAACCAAAACAACCAAAACCGATAAAGCACCATGAACACCCATAAATACTCACTCGACAGCACCGTCAAACTCGTTATAAGGATAGCGATTGCAGTAGGGCTATTCCTTATCGTCCGCAACCTGGCGGGCGTATTGCTCCCGTTTGTCGTAGGTTGGTTTTTGGCATATCTCATATATCCGTTAGTCTGTTTCGTACAGTATAAACTTCGGGTAAGGAGCCGTATCGTCTCTATTGTTTTGTCGCTTCTGTTTATAGTCGGTGTCTTGGTAGGAGCGTGTTTCCTTATACTACCTATTGTTTATAACGAGTTTATCAAGATAGTACCCATACTTACCGACTACTTGGCACGCTTAAGTGAGCACCCATTTATCAACGATGTTATAATAAATAATATGAAGACTTACTTCGATAGTTTCGACTACGACCGCCTCATATCGCTCGATACGCTCAATGTCGTTATGGGTAAACTTCTGCCGCCGTTCTGGGGGCTGCTCTCGAACGTGTGGAAACTGCTGCTTGCAGTGTTTTCGGTCTTTATAGTATTCCTGTATATGATATTTATCCTTAGCGAATACGAAAAGCTCAATGCCAGTCTGATAAAGATTTTCCCCGTCAAATATCGTCGCTTTGCCTCCGAACTGCAAGGTGAGCTCTCGAATGCGATGAATCAATATTTCAGGGGGCAGTTTATTATCTGTCTCATCGAAGGGACGTTGTATTGCATAGGTTTCTCTATCATAGGATTGCCGATGGCAATAGCAATGGGGTTACTTATAGGGATACTCAGTATAGTGCCCTATCTGCATACATTCGGGTTCGTGCCGGTAATATTCTTTGCCGTTGCAGGCAGTATCGAGACCGGCGGCAATATCTGGTTGATGCTCTTGGGAGTACTCATCGTATTTGCCGTTATCCAAGTAACGACCGACGCTCTGATAGTGCCTAAGATAATGGGGCGTAAGATGGGGCTTAGTCCTGCCATAATACTGCTTTCGCTTTCGATATTCGGGGTGCTGTTTGGCTTCTTGGGGTTGATCATCGCTCTTCCCGTAACTACAATAGCCATATCGTATTACAAACGTTTTGTGATAGGCAACGAGACTATCGCCGACGACGACACGGTAACGACTACAATGGAACCTCTCCCCGACAGCTCTCCTAACTAAATAGATGATTACAGACACGAAGAGACTTATAGTCGTCTTAGGACCGACCGCTTGCGGCAAGACACATCTGGCGACGCTTCTGGCTTCGCGGATAAACGGGCAGATTATCAGCGCTGACTCGCGACAGATATACCGACGAATGGATATAGGTACGGGCAAAGACCTTACAGAATACAACGTTGGAGGCAAGGCGATACCGTATCATCTGATAGATATTGCAGAGGCAGGCTATCGCTACAACCTCTACGAATATTGCCGCGACTTCGACGTAGCTATGAGCAAGATAGCCGAAGTGGGCGATACTCCCATACTCTGTGGAGGTACGGGGCTATATATAGAGGCTGTGCTCGATGGGTACAAGATGGTAGAGGTACCTCGAGATGCCTCGCTACGTCGGAGCCTCGATGGGAAGAGCCTCGAAGAACTTCGGCAGATACTTGCCCGCTACAAGACGCTACACAATACCACCGATACGTCGACCCTTGCCAGAGCCGTTAGAGCCATAGAGATAGCCGATTACTACGAACAAAAAGGCATCGGCAGGCGTTGTAACGAGAGACTTACACGAGAATACACCATTTTCGGCATAGATATAGACCGAGACACGCGCCGACGCCGTATATCGGAGCGGCTGCAGGCACGTATCGACGAAGGAATGATCGACGAAGTAGTCCGATTGCTTGCCGACGGCTTACACCCCGACGACCTTACGTACTATGGTCTGGAATACAAATATATAACCCAATACGTCGTGGGCGACATCTCGTTCGATGAGATGTATCGTTCGCTCGAGACGGCCATACACCGCTTTGCCAAACGGCAGATGACGTGGTTTCGGGGAATGGAGCGACGCGGCTTCGATATCTGTTGGCTGCCCTACGATATCGACGACGAGGAGAAACTAAGCCGAATCGTAGCCCGTATAAGCTAAAAGACTTATCTTTGTACTCAAAAATCGGATTATGACCAAGTACAAGCATTATGTAGTGTGGCGAGGACGCAACGTCGGTATCTTCGACTCTTGGCAGAGCTGCAAGGAGCAGATAGACAAGTTCGAGGGTGCAGTCTACAAAGGATACGCCACTCGGGCAGAGGCTGTAGAAGCTTTCGAGGCGGGGATGCCCACGTTTGCTAAACATCGTCAGGCGAAACCCGCGACAAGCCCCATCGTAGGTACGTCGGCAAACCGACCTTCGTACCGAGCCATAGCCGTCGATGCAGCTTGCGGAGGCAACCCCGGTAATATGGAATATCGCGGGGTGTGGGTCGATAGCGGACAAGAGATTTTTCGCAGCAAAATATACCGCGAGGCTACTAACAACATCGGTGAGTTTCTCGCTTTGGTACACGTCTTGGCTCTATCGAAACGTCTGGGCTGGACCTACGATATATTTTCCGATAGCTACAATGCCATCTTATGGCTTCGGGGCGGCAAATGCAAGACTCGCCTCGTGGAGAAGGCTGCCAATGCCGAGGTTTTCGACCTTATACGCAGGGCAGAGACATGGCTTGCCCAAAATAGTTTTAGCAATAAAGTGATAAAATGGGAGACCTCACGCTGGGGTGAGATTCCTGCCGACTTCGGTAGGAAATGAACTTCCGTACCTTTTATACGAAATAATACACATAATATTAAAAAACGACTAACGATATGATTAGAATAGGATTCGGATACGATGTACACCGCTTTACTCTCGGGCGGAGGCTTATTGTAGGAGGAGTCGAGATACCTCATTCGCACGGACTTATGGGGCACTCCGATGCCGACGTACTTATACACGCCATTTGCGACGCTATACTCGGAGCAGCGGGACTCCGCGATATAGGATACCACTTCCCCGATACCGACGACCGCTTCCTCGATGCCGATAGCAAGATACTCCTCGCACAGACGCTCGCTCTGGTCGAAAAAGAGGGCTACAGCTTGGGCAATATCGACGCTACCGTCTGTGCCGAACATCCCAAACTCAATCCGTATATCGACTCTATGAAAGAGGTACTCTCTGCTATATTACGAGTGTCGCCTAGCCGCATAGGTATCAAGGCTACTACCAACGAGACAATGGGTTTCGTGGGGCGTAGCGAGGGTATCTCTGCCTATGCCGTCGCCCTGCTCCAATCGGACGACGACCAATGACCGCGCTGCAATGCCTATCGTTTGTTTAGGGTTCGATGAGGTACTCGAAGCCATGCGTTTGCTGCCACTGCCGTAGCAGTGCCTTGTCGGCGGCTATATCCTTATTGTCTGGCGTAATGTACTCTACCTCTATCAGTTTGCTACCTGCTCTGAGGCTATCGGCTACCGCTCGGTGTCCGCTCACTATGTAGTCGAACGAGTCGTAATACACCACCGTTACGCTCTCTGAATCGTCGGTCGGTAGCGTCGGGTAGAGGTTTTTGGGCGATACGAAGGCTCTCTTCTTGTAGTGTCGGCTGTCGTGTGCAAACTTTGCAAACTCTTTCAGTATTATATTGCAAACTTCGTCGGGCGATATTTCGGTAGTGTCTATGATGAGGTCGTAGTTGGTGAGGTCGAGGCAGTCGACACCGTAATACTGTTTGTATCTCTTCACCTCGCTTTTCTTGCGTTCGACTATCTTCAGAGCTGCCTCTTGTATTGATGCGTAGTTTTCGTTGATACGACGTTGGTCGCCCGATATACGCTTAGCCGATACTACGATATTGGTCTTAAGGAACACTTTGAAAGATGTGGGTACGAAAAACCACGCCATACGCGAGTCGACTATCAGGCTATCGGCGTCGACAAGCGACTTGAACGTATCGTCTATCTCGCAGTCTATCTCGGGGTGTGTCTCGGCGTATACGTTCAGTTCGTTGGTTGTCATAGCGTAGCGTTCGGCTATACGGCGTTGAATCTGTCCTGTGTAGATATATTCGTAGTGCAATTGTTTGCACAGTATGGCAGAGACGGTACTTTTGCCACTTCCCAAGTCGCCCGTAAGAGAGATGATACCCGACATAGTGATACTATTTTTGTTCGATAACTTATTTATTACTCTTCTGCTACCGCTCCCGCCGATGTGTCGGCTACGAGCGATACGCAATTGTGCTGCAAAAATAGTAAAAAATATTCGGTTACGGCTCAATTGGCGGTTCATTCTCACCATATTCATCGTACTGACGTAACGATGTTTGTCGTCCTGTCGGTCGGACGTTAGTCGTACTGACGTAACGATACTCATCTTATGTAAAACGGGGGAATATTGTCCTTGTGTTTTTCATTCGATTCGTAATTAAATATTACCTTTGCATCGTTATGAATATCGAAGATTTACGCGCCTTTTGTCTGTCGTTTCCTGCCACAGAGGAGCGGCTGCCGTTCAACCCCGACTATCTCGTTTTCTTTGTATACGATAAAATGTTTTGTTTGATAGACATCACCGACCCGCACGACATCAACCTCAAATGTGCTCCCGAACGTGCCATAGAGTTGCGAGAACGCTATGCGGACGTTACTCCAGGCTATCATATGAACAAAAAACATTGGAATACGGTACGAATAGACGGCTCGCTACCCGACAGCCTCATCGAAGAATGGATTACAGACTCATATAACCTTGTGGTAATGGGCTTGCCCCAAAAAGTTCGTCGAGAGCTCTCCGCTTACAGAGACCAATAACACAGTATAATATTCTCTAACAACCACCTATACAAGACAATGAAGAAACTGCTTTATTTATTAATTTCCGTAATGCTTCCGTCTGTATCAATATATTCGCAGATGTTATTTTCGGAAAATATGATGATGAATATCGACAGCACCAAAACCATACAGGGAATGATATCGCCCGTGATGGAGTTCAAGACCGAGAAAGAGAACGTTTTCACGCTAAAAAATATTGCCAACTTCAACCTGCTCATCGGTCGCAAGAGAGTAATTAACGTCATAAACAAGTTGGAGCTGTCCACATACGGCGATAAAATAACATTCAGCGGCGGTTATGTACACGGCGAATATCGTTACTTGCTCCTCCACTCTTTCGAAGTGTATCCTTATATAGAGTCGCAGTGGGCAGAGAGTCGGGGCATGCTGTATAAGGTATCCTCCGGTCTGCAAGCACGCTATCGTATAGTCAATAGCAAAAGCTGCCTTATGTTTGCCAACGGAGCTCTATTTTTCGAATACGAGAAGTGGCAACACCCCGTACCCGACTCCATTACAGGCAAGTACGCCATCAGCCGCAACATCAAGAGCCATCTTTCGCTGACCTTCCGCCACCGTCCGAACGACTATTGGGAGTTCATCGCCACTGCTATCCATCAGGCAAACCCCGACAGCTATCTCACTAAGGCACGCTTCGGAGGAGCCATCGACCTCAAATATCGCATCACACAGACCACAGGCATACGCATAGCATACCGATTCATATACGACACCGATCCGATAGTAGACATACGCAAATATTACAATACATTGGAGACTGCCATAGATATCGCATTTTAGCTCACAATGTCGGCGATTTTGTTACGGCAAATAAAAAATACAGACAACAAACGAACATGGAGGTATAAGAATGAGATTTTTAATAGTAGATGCTTTTTCCAAAAGATTATTCGGTGGCAATCCGGCAGGGATTGTAATCCTTCCGAAAGGACTTGATTTCCCCTCGGACGAAACTATGGTCAAAACCGCCGCAGAGCTCAGATATTCGGAGACTGCCTTTGTTTCCATAATGGGTAATAATGAGTTTCAAACAAGGTACTTCACACCTGCGGCAGAGGTTGCCCTGTGCGGTCATGCAACGGTGGGGGCTTTCTGTGCTTTGGCTCATCTTGGAGTCATAAAGAAAGAAGATACTTGTATCAATCATACTATGGCAGGTGATTTGGAAATAGAAGTAGGCGACGGATATGTAATGATGGATATGGCCACACCTAAAGAGATTTTGACCATATCAGACGAAGACTCGTTGAGAGAACTCTATAACGTATTAGGAGCGCAATACGAGAAAACTACGGGGCTATTACCCGAAATAATCTCAACCGGACTTCCCGATATAATAGTACCGTTTCCCTCTAAAGAGGCTCTGAATTCAATTACCCCAAACATGAAAGCCCTTGCCGCTCTGTCGGAAAGATATAATGTAGTAGGGGTCTATGCTTTTTCCATTGCAACAGAAGAGAACCTCACGGCTCACACCAGAGATTTCGCTCCTCTTTACGATATAGACGAGGAGGCTGCAACCGGAACCTCAAGCGGAGCCCTGACATATTATCTATACAAGAATCATTTGATTGAAAATAATTCAGAGGTCATTTTCTTACAAGGAGAAGCAATGGGAAGACCTTCCGAAATTAAGGCGACTCTCTGTTTTAGCGACGGTAAATGCAAAGTCAAAGTCGGCGGCAATGCAGTGATTTTAGCAGAAGGAGAAATCTATTTGTAAAATAAGATTTTTCAATAGACATACGCAAGTATTACAATACATTGGAGACTTGCCATAGGTATAGCATTTTAGCCCACAATATCGGCGATTTTGCTACGGCACTCGTCGACACATTCTTACTGTTTTTATCTATACCTCTTCGTTTAAACAAAATTCTTTTACTTCGTAAAACATTTTTCTGAGGCTTTTCAAGTGCTCCCGCTCGGCATAGCTCCCGAATAAGTTCGGACAAGTTCCCGAATGGGTTCGGGTAAGTCTCCGAATGAGTTCGGGTAAGTCTCCGAATGAGTTCGGGTAAGTCTCCGAATTGGTTCGGGCAAGTCTCCGAATAAGTTCCCGCTTACTCGCAAAATTTGCTCCGCACTGCCGGTCGTAATTCGTAATTAAATATTACCTTTGCATACACAAATTAAAATAATCGATATATGAAATTATTAGAAGGAAAGACTGCACTCATCACAGGTGCGTCGAGAGGGATAGGCAAAGCCATAGCAATACGTTTTGCTCAAGAGGGAGCTGACATCGCTTTCACCGATTTGGTACGTAACGAAGTGATGGAGGCGACCGAAAAAGAATTGTCGGCTTTGGGCGTAAAAGCTAAAGGATATGCTTCCAATGCCGCAGATTTTGCCGATACGGCACGTGTGGTGGCTGAGATAGAGAAAGACTTCGGACGTGTAGACGCTCTGGTCAATAACGCAGGTATTACCAAAGATACGCAGCTCAAACGTATGACCGAAGAGCAGTGGGATGCCGTTATCAACGTCAATCTGAAATCGGTATTCAACTTCACCAAGGCAATACAGCCCGTTATGTGGCGTCAGGCTTCGGGCAGCGTCATCAATATGAGTTCGGTAGTGGGTGTCAGCGGCAACGCCTCGCAATGCAACTACTCTGCATCGAAAGCCGGTATCATAGGTTTTACCAAATCGGCAGCCAAAGAGATGGGTGTACGTAATATACGCCACAATGCCATTGCTCCGGGTTTTATCATCACGGAGATGACCAACGCACTGCCCGAAGAGGTAAAAAAGGCTTGGGCTGAGCAGATACCTCTACGTCGAGGCGGTACACCCGAAGATGTAGCCAACTTGGCTCTATTCCTTGCCTCAGACCTGTCTGCTTATATCACAGGGCAGGTTATAACCTGCTGTGGAGGTATGAATATGTAATGTTTTCGATAAATACCGTCTATATCCATATTGCGATAATGAATTTTAGAGTACGGGTTGTTATTCGTATCTTTGCAATCCGTTTCACACAGACAGATAACAAATTGTAAAAAATAAAAAATTACAAATAATATGACACAAGTAACAGATTCAAATTACAAAGAAATACTGTCGGCAAATGCAGTTTGTATGTTCGATTTCAGCGCCACTTGGTGCGGACCGTGCAAAAAACTTGCTCCGATAGTAGAGGAGATAGCAAAAGAGTACGAAGGCAAGGCATTTGTCGGTAAGGTCGACGTAGACGACTGCCCTGAGTTTACCGACTTGGTGGGTATCCGCAATGTCCCCACAGTAGTCTTTTATAAAAACGGCGAATTGCAAGCCGACCGTGTGATAGGAGCATCCGACAAATCCGCTCTTACGGCACGACTGAATGCGCTATTGTAGATATATCATAGTAAAAATTGTTTTGTGAAGGTTGTCCTTTTATCGAAAAAAAGAGAGGGACAGCCTTTTTTATAAACTATCGCAGAAGTAAAACTACTTATCGGTCGATGCCTTTTGAGCACAAAGTAAAAAAAATGTACCTTTGCAGAAAAAAAAAAGAAAATGAAACTCGATATCCAGCAAATACGGAAAGACTTCCCGATACTGAGCCGAAAAGTGTTCGGCAACCCTCTGATATATTTCGACAACGCCGCCACCACGCAGAAACCCGACTGTGTCATAGACAGACTTTCGGAGCTGTACCGTACGCAGAACGCCAATATCCATCGTGGCGTGCACCACCTTAGCCAAGTGGCTACCGAGGCACACGAGACGGCACGTAAGAACGTAGCCGATTTTATAAATGCCTCTTCGAGCGACGAGATAATATTCACACGCGGCACAACGGAGAGTATCAACCTCGTGGCGTCGTCGCTGTGTAGGCTTTGCCGTGCGGGCGACGAGATAATCGTCTCGCAGATGGAGCACCACTCCAATATAGTGCCGTGGCAGATGGCAGCCGAGCAATATGGGCTTACTCTGAGGGTGATACCGATCGACGAGGCGGGCAATCTGCGTTACGACGTGTTCGAAGAGATGATATCGGAGCGTACGGCGATAGTTGCCGTCTGCCACATATCCAATGTGCTCGGCACTGTCAACGACATAAAGCGTATAGCTGCCGTCGCCCATCGCTACGGAGCGGCGGTGCTCGTAGACGGAGCACAGGCTGTGGCACACCTCAGGGTCGACGTGCGCGAGTCTGACGCCGACTTCTACGCTTTCTCGGGGCATAAGATATACGCACCCACAGGTATCGGAGTGCTCTACGGCAAACGCGCGATGCTCGACCGCATACCGCCGTATCAGGGCGGCGGAGAGATGATAGAGAAGGTTACGTTCGAGAAGACGACGTACAACGTATTGCCCTATAAGTTCGAGGCGGGCACGCCCGACTTTATATCGTCGTCGGCTCTTGCCGAGGCTCTACGGTATCTTCGTAGTCTCGATTTCGACGAGGTGATGGCGTACGAAGACTCGCTGCTACAATATGCCACCGAACACTTGCAGCAGATCCCCGACTTACGTATCTACGGCACAGCCGAGCATAAGAGTGGGGTAGCGGCATTCAATGTAGATGGCGTACACCACTACGACTTGGGTATGTTGCTCGACAAGACGGGCATAGCCATACGCACGGGACACCACTGTGCCCAGCCGCTCGTGGAGTCGTTCGGCGTATCGGGTATGGCAAGGGCGTCGTTTGCATTCTACAACACATACGAGGAGATAGATATTTTTATGCAGCAGCTCAGACGATGCCTGAAAATACTGAGAGGTTAAGTGCCTTCTGCGATTTGTGGCAATGACGTTCGAAATGGATATAATTTATTAATACAGGCGAAATATGAATTTTAATATACGAGAGCAGATAACAAAGAGCGATGCCGATATCGAGAAGGCTCTCCGACCGCTTGTCTTTGCCGACTTCAACGGTCAGGGGAAGATTGTCGAGAATCTGTCGGTGTTTGTGGAGGCGGCTAAGATGAGAGCCGAGTCGCTCGACCACGTACTGTTGCACGGTCCTCCGGGGCTGGGCAAGACCACACTGTCGGCAATCATAGCCAACGAGCTTGGCGTGGGGCTGAAGATGACTTCTGGTCCTGTACTCGACAAGCCGGGCGACCTGGCGGGGCTGCTCACTTCGCTCGAGAAAAATGACGTTTTGTTCATCGATGAAATACACCGTCTGAGCCCCATAGTGGAAGAATATCTCTACTCGGCAATGGAAGACTTCCGCATCGATATAATGATCGACAAAGGTCCCTCTGCCCGCTCGATACAGATAGACCTCGAGCCCTTTACTCTCGTAGGAGCCACTACCCGCAGCGGTCTGCTTACGTCGCCCCTCCGTGCAAGGTTCGGTATCAACTGCCACTTCGAGTACTACGACGAGAGCATACTGCGAGGCATTGTGCTGCGTTCGGCTAAGCTACTCGGTGTCGGTTGCTCGCAAGAGGCAGCTGGAGAGATTGCTCTACGCAGCCGCGGCACACCGCGTGTTGCCAACGCCCTGCTCCGCCGCGTACGCGACTTTGCTCAGGTTCGCGGCAACGGCGATATCGACCTTACGATAACCAAATATTCGCTCGAAGCTCTCAATATCGACAAATACGGTCTCGACGAGATAGACAATAAGATACTGCTGACGGTCATCGACAAGTTCCACGGCGGTCCCGTGGGGCTCAATACCATTGCTACTGCCTTGGGCGAAGATGCGGGCACTATCGAGGAGGTCTACGAGCCGTTCCTTATCAAAGAGGGTTTCATCAAGCGTACGCCACGCGGTCGCGAGGTGATGCCGCTTGCATACGAACACCTCGGCAGGAGCAGAGAAGCGGGGCAGGGCAATCTGTTTCAGTAGCCCCAATTTTATTTGACGAAAATACGAAGTTTACGATTTTATTTTATCGTAAATGAAAAAATAGTATTACCTTTGTGCGCTGATACGATAGAGGAGAGATTTGTATGCTTGCAACCTCGATAAAAAAATGCTAAAACTATATCTGTTAAGGTATTCAGGCAACTTCCTCCCCGTTTTATATCACATATAAATAACACATATCGATACGGCAAGATAGCGACGTTTATCTCGGTCGGAGTCGATGAATTTTATTCACAAACACACACAAAAAAAGTTATGTATTTATTCACATCGGAATCGGTGTCAAGCGGACACCCGGATAAAGTTGCCGACCAGATATCGGATGCCATTCTCGACGAATTTTTGTCGAAAGATAGAGGCTCGAAAGTAGCTTGTGAGACATTTGTTACTACAGGTCAGGTTATAGTGGGCGGCGAGGTTAAATCGTCGGCTTATGTCGATATTCAGTCAATTACCCGCAGGGTAATAACCAATATCGGATACAACAAGTCGGACTATATGTTCGACGGTAATTCTTGCGGAATACTATCGGCGATACACGAACAATCGGCAGATATCAATCGCGGCGTAGAGCGGCATAATCCCGAAGAGCAAGGTGCGGGCGACCAAGGAATGGTATTCGGATACGCCACCAACGAGACTGCAAATTTCTTACCACTATCACTCGATTTGGCTCACGAGATACTATTCTGTCTCGAAAATATTCGCAAAAACGAGCCTTCGCTTATGCCATACCTTCGCCCCGACGCCAAGTCGCAAGTAACTGTGCAATACAGCGATAGCGGAGTAGCAGAGAGAATACACACCATCGTAGTATCTACGCAGCACGACGAATTCGATAGCGACGACAATCGTATGCTCCGAAAAATAGAAGAAGATATAAGGAATATCCTTATACCGCGAGTGATAAAAGACAATCCGTCGATAAAACGTTTCTTCGACAAAGACCTAATACTGCACGTGAATCCGACGGGTAAGTTCGTAATCGGTGGTCCTCACGGCGATACCGGTCTTACAGGTCGTAAGATCATAGTCGATACCTACGGAGGCAAAGGGGCTCACGGAGGTGGAGCATTCAGCGGTAAAGACCCGTCGAAAGTAGACCGCAGCGCCGCTTATGCAGCTCGTCATATCGCTAAAAATATGGTTGCAGCAGGGGTTGCCGACGAGATGCTCATACAGGTATCGTATGCTATCGGTATCGCCAGACCGGTAAGTCTGTTTGTAAACACTTACAACAAAGCAAAAGTAAATATGACCGACTCCGAGATTGCTGCCAAGATAAACGATATATTCGACCTTCGTCCGTATTCTATCGAACAACGTCTCAAGCTCCGCAATCCCATATACCTGAAGACCGCCTCATACGGACACTTCGGTAGAAAGACCGTAGTAGAGGGCGGTATAGAGTATTTTACATGGGAGAAACTCGATTACGTCGACCGTATCAAGAAAGCTTTTTCGATATAGAACTTTTTAAATGGAATTTATTTTGTGGGTGGAGGCTTACTCATTCGTGAGTAAACCTCCTTTTATATTGCATATTGCCGTATGCGGATAGTAGTGTCGGAGTATGCTGCGGTACGAATAGCCTTTGTGTGCCATTACGGCGGCACCTATCTGGCATAGCCCGACACCGTGCCCCCAACCTGCTCCGCAGATGACAAACCTGCCACAATCGTCTCTATCTACGACGAACGCCGAACTATAAAGATGCGTACGCGATAGCCATCTCCGTATCTCGAGCTCTTTGCCTACGGTTGCAGTGTGGCGGGTGCCTACGATTCTGAGGCGTACGATTCGTCCCGAGGCGGTACGCTGCACGGGAACGAGGTCTAATATACTGCCGAAGTCTATCCCCGAACGCGATGCGACTATCTCCGATATTTCATCGACCGAATATGTTACCTTCCACCGAAAAAACGACTTTGTAGAGCGGTCGTAGTCGTTGAATACCTGCCGAATGATATTGCTGTCGGCCGTATTGCAGAAGACATCGGGTGAGGAGAGTACGAAGCTACGTGCCGTCGCCTCGTCGGTAATGGGCTTCAGGCGGCTGCCGTCGCTATCGGGCAAGACGGTAAGATATGGGTAATCGACTTCTGCCCAGCACGAAGAGAACCGCTCGGTATACCCCCCGCAACACTTCGAAAAACGAGCGTCGCATATTTTACCGTCGCAGACGAGCACCTCGCCTGCGGTAGAGTCGATAGCCTCTCGCAGTGCAGTAGGCTCTTGCGACGGTATACCCTGATAGCGTTGGCAATGGTCGTCGGCACAGACGTCGAACAAACGATGAGCATCGCGTTCGTACCAACGTATATACACGGGGTCGTCGGTATCGCTGCGGTCGGTGTAGAAGGTCGTTGCCGCCGAAGGAGTCGCCCTCGACGAACCGATAGCCGATAGCACCCAGCTACGCGATATTACGGCGTGAGCCTTGAGCAGCTCCACAAACGAGGTGGCGCTCATCTCGGAGGCAATGACCGAATAGATGTATCGTTCCAAATCGATTTCGTTTATAGCCACGAGCTCTTCTCCGTCTGCAATTATCACCAAGTCGCCCTCGAAACGCTCGTTGCGGTACTGCTGCCAATGAAACTCTTTGCCGATGACCACGTCTTTCAGCTCGAACAGCGAGCCTTCGCCCGCCTCGAGACGAAGACTATCGTAGTATCTGCCGCCGAAAAGTATTTTACCTGCCGCATATTCGGCTATAAAATCTCCCTCGGCCACTTCGCCGCTCGTCGTCGTGAATCTACCTGCGAGAGAAAACTCTATCTTACTGCATTGCAAGATACCTACCCGTATTTTCATAAAAACCGATGTTGCTACTTACGAGGGAGGAATATCTCTGCCATCATACAGCGAGCCGAACCGCCGCCGTAACGCTCTATGGTCGGTATCGAGGGGTGCAGTATGGTGTCGGTCTTCTCTATTTGCTCTATCTGCTGCGGCAGCAGCGAACGGTAGGCAGTGTCCGACATTACGAGGAATTTCATTCCTATCTCGTTTTCGACCTGTAGCATATTTCCCGCAAAATTGTGCATCTGCTGCTCGGAAATCTCTATTATCGTTTTACCCGAACCGACGATAGACTCCCTAACCTGACAGCGTTCTTGGCTGTCGTCGATAGTGTCGAGGCAGACGATAGCGTATCGGTCGGCGATGCACATCATTACGTTCGTGTGGTAGATGGGCAGCCTTTTGCCGTCGACCGACTGGAAGGCGCGGAAAGCCACGGGTGTATATTCGAGTTCGCGGCAGAAGAGCTCAAACAGATGAGGATGTGTCCGCTCCGAAAGGCAGGCATAAGCGATACGATTGTCGCGGTCGAGTATCATAGAACCCGTGCCTTCGAGGAATTCGCCTTCGTGTTCGTAGCCGGTGAGGTCTATCTTTTCTTTTATGGCGAAGCCCTCGTCTTCGATGTGCTGCAATATTTCGGGGCGGCGTTCGAGGCGGCGGTTTTCGGCAAACATCGGGTACAATACCACCCGTCCGCACGAGTGGAACGACACCCAGTTGTTCGGGAAAATGCTGTCGGGCGTATGCGGCGAAGCGGTATCGCGTACCGTAACGACTCTTATGGCGTTATCGCGTAGGAGTCTGACCATTTCGAGGAATTCTGCCCGTGCTTGAGCTTGGATTTGAGTGGCGGCTGTGTTGTCGTTTTTCTGGAAATAGTTGTTTTTTGCCGTCTCTTCGTTAAAGCCGAAAAGTATCGGCTCTATCATAAGGATGTTCGATGTGTTTTGCATTTCGATTTGATGTTAAATTAAGGTTTAAGATTACTTTTAACGGACGATTTATCAGAAATCGCTCGAGCAAAGTTAGATATAAATTTTGATTTCTGCAATCAATTATAATTAAGACTTGGATTTAATCGTAATTTTCTCCACACTGCCGTTCTACATTCCTTCATCCCTTCATTTTTACTTTTTCATTCTTCATTTTTAATTTTTTGGGCGTGCCCCTCGCCGCAAGCGGCTTCGGGTCGGGCTATCCGCTCTTACTCGCCTGCGTCTCGTATCCGCTACTATCCCTCACGCATCTCCATGCTTAAACGTTTACACGTAATTCGTAATTCTTAATTCTTAATTGATTTTGTGCTCCGCACAAACCCCAACCGCCTA
>ERZ773022.1411-NODE-1411-length-16157-cov-7.322693_pt1 | contig 16157 bp, 10 predicted proteins | sample MGYA00580839_ERZ773022 | MGnify/ENA primary metagenome ERZ773022 (study PRJEB29015, sample SAMEA2738020) | human oral metagenome | biome: human oral; feature: human-associated habitat; material: dental | place: China | collected 2044 ... | reverse complement strand
CGCCTGCGGTTTGTCTCCTCGATAGATACAGCGCATCTGTGCAAATCTGGGCGACTTCATTTTATCAGCGATTCCTAAATAAAGTCGCCCGAATGTGTGAAGATGGGCAGCCGGATTTATCCGTGCTTTCCGAGCAAGGGGGCGGTGGAATTTGCAGGAAATGATACGGGTTGTGGGCCTTTATGCGGGCTATGAGCGGCAGGTGATCTTGGAGAACGTCTCGTTCGGCATTGCAGCGGGCGAGATGGTCGGTCTCATCGGGCCGAACGGCGCGGGCAAGAGCACGCTTTTGAAGACGATGCGCGGCATCTTGGCGCCGCTCGCGGGCGAGATCTCTGTCATGGGACAGAGAATCGGCGATTTGCCGGCGAAGGAGTTTGCGAAGAGCGCCGCTTATCTGCAGCAGCATCTGGAGATGACGTTCGATTACTCGGCGCGCGAGGTCGTGCTCTCGGGACGCTATCCGTATCTCTCGTGGTGGCGGCAGGAGCAGGCGCACGATATCGCCATCGCTGAGGCGTGCATGGCGTACACGGGCGTCGCGGAACTGGCGGAGAAGCCGCTTCAGGCCATGTCGGGCGGACAGCGCCAGCGCGTGCTGCTCGCCAAGGTGCTCGCGCAGCAGACGCCCGTGCTCTTTCTCGATGAGCCGGCAACGGGACTGGACATCATCTATCAGGAGGAAATCTTCCGTTTTTGCCGCGAACTTTGTGCCGCGGGCAAGACCGTCGTGCTCGTCGCGCATGAGCTTTCCCTCGCCGCACGCTTCTGCTCGCGCCTCCTGCTCATCGGGCGCGGTGCGCTCCTCGCCGACGGTCTGCCGCGCGAGGTGCTGACGGCAGAGCTTCTGACACGCGCCTACGGTGCGCCCATCAAAGTCGTGGAGAATCCGCTGACGAATCATGCGGAGGTCTTCACGGAGGCGGAGAAGGGTGCAGGAAAGAAATCACATCTCCTGCAGGTCATCTTGGGAAGGGAGGAGGCAGCGTCGTGAAAAGATTCTGCGAGAAGAAAAACTTCTTTCTTTGGCTTCTTCTGCCGTGCCTCGTCGTCTTCGCCGTCGTCCTGTCGATGAGCTCAGGGCAGTATGACATCTCGATGGAGTGCGTGCTCGCGGCTTTCTCCCACGCGGCGGGTCTGCCGTTCTTTTCTGACGTCGCGGTTACGCCCGAGCAGCAGGCGGTGCTCTGGCACATCCGTCTGCCGCGCACGCTCGTCGGCCTCATGGTGGGGGCGGGGCTGGGCATCTCCGGTGCAGTGCTGCAGGGCATCTTCAGCAACCCGCTCGCCGATCCCGGCATCATCGGCGTATCGAGCGGCGCTTCCGTCGGAGCTGTGCTCGCCATCGCGCTCGGCGTCTCCGCTGTCAGCGTCTTTTCGCTGCCTGCTTTCGCCTTCACGGGCTCCATGCTCGCCGTGGGGCTTACCGTGTCGCTTTCCATGCGCCACGGGCGCATTCCTGTCATGACGCTCCTGCTCTCGGGCGTCGTCGTCGGCATGTTCCTCGGCGCGTGCACGGCGGCGATTCTCACGGTCATGAACGAGCAGAAGATGCAGCAGTACCTTTTCTGGACGATCGGCGGCCTCGACTATCGCCGCTGGGATCACGTCCTTCTGGGAATCGCGCCGATCAGCGGCGGCGTCTTCCTCATGCTGCTCCTCTCACGCCATCTGAACCTCCTCGCATTCGGCGAGGTCGAGGCGCGTGCCGCAGGCATGCCCGTGACCTTCTTCCGCCTGCTCTTTCTGGCGCTCGCGTCGCTGACGACGGCGGCGGGCGTCTGCATCAGCGGCAACATCGGCTTCGTCGGACTCGTCGTGCCGCACATGATGCGGCTCCTGATCGGCCCTGACCATCGGAAGCTGCTGCCTGCAAGCCTCCTGGCCGGCGGCATATTCCTCGTCGTCTGCGACTCCTTGGGGCGCATCCTGCTTCAAGGCATGGAGATCCGCGTGGGCATCATGACGGCATTTATCGGTACGCCGTACTTTCTCTATCTGCTGCGCCGCCACATGAAGCTGACCTCTTGATTTTTCCTCGACAACCTTGTCCGTCGCTTGAATTTTTTAGCAAAACACCGTATAATATAAGAAATGAGAATAGGACGTGAGTGTTGATCGGAGGGAAACGTCATGATTCGCAGCATACCTTTCAATTTCCGAAACAATGCGGAGAAGACGCGCGATACGGTGGAGCGCGTGGTGGACTTCATCATGGAGCAGCCGCTCAATCCCATTGGCAAGGTGACGGGGGCGCTCGCTTCTTTTCGCTGCGACATCCTCGATGAAGAAAATTACTATGAGATTGAAGCGGAACTGCCCGGCGTCCTCAAGGAAGACGTCTCTCTGACCTACGAGGACGACAAGTATCTGACGATTGCCGTGGAAGTTCCTGAGCGCGAGAACCACTTGAAGTATCTGATGCGCGAGCGCCGCACGGGTCGCTTCGAGCGTTCCTTCGCCGTCGACGGCATCAAGTGGGAGGAAAGTGCGGCTTCGATGGAGAATGGCATCCTCAAGGTTGTCCTGCCGAAGCTCGGCGTTGAGGACATCAAAAAGAACAGCATAGAGATCAAGTAGGCTGAGGGTCATCATGGGCTGCTGCTCAGTGCAGCAGCCTTTTAGCGCGTTCATGAGAAAAACAGGATTCTTTCCCTTTGTGTAGAATTAAAAAGAGTAAGGTGTGTCATCTCGCTTTGAAAAGCGGCTTGGCACTTTTCGTAGAACGAAACGAGAGGCGGCGGCGTACGCGATGTCCCCGCCGGCAGGAGGTAAAAGGAATATGTTGGACGATCAGGATTGGGGCGCATTCAAGCGGAAGCTCAAGGCGAAGACGGAGATCGACCTTGATCTCTACAAGGAGCCGCAGATGAAGCGGCGTATCGGCAGTCTTGTGACGCGCAAGGGCTACGATTCGTATACGAAGTATTTCGATATGGCGACGCAGGACAAGACGGAGTTCGACGCCTTCATCGAATATCTGACGATCAACGTCTCGGAGTTCTTCCGCACGCCGGAGAAGTTCTCGAAGCTTGAGACGGACGTCATTCCCGATTTGTTGACGCGCTCGCCCAAGCTCAATATCTGGAGCGCGGGCTGCTCCATTGGCGCTGAGCCGTATTCTCTGGCGATGATCTTGAAAGAGATGACGCCGGGCAAGCAGCATCGCATCCTCGCGACGGATCTCGACGTCGAGATCATTGCCAAGGCGAAGAGGGGCGTCTACACGGACAACGAGCTCAAGTGCGTCGAGAGTCCGCGCCTCAACAAATATTTCACGAAGGGAAGCGACGGTACGTTTGCCGTGCATGAGGACATCAAGAAGCTCATCGAGTTCAAGCGTCACAACCTTTTGAAGGATCCCTTTGAGACGGGCTTCGATCTGATTCTCTGCCGCAACGTTGTCATCTATTTCACGGAGGAAGCGAAGTTCGACCTCTACACGAACTTCTTCCGCGCACTGAAGCCCGGAGGCATCCTCTTCGTCGGCGCGACGGAGGCAATTTTGAATTTCCGCAAGATCGGTTACACAAGTTACCAGCCTTTCTTTTATCAGAGACCGCTGGCGTGAGCGAGGCGGCATCTTTGAGGAAAGGGGGCGGGGCAGGTGTTTGCAAACGAGAAGATCGAGTGCATGAGCCGTGATGATTTGCGGGACTTGCAGCTTGTGCGCCTGAAGAAGGCGGTCTCTTGGGCGAGTGAGAAGAGCGCCTTTTACCGCACGAAGTTTGCAAACCTCTGCGCGTCGCAGATTGAGAAGCTGGAAGACATCGAGAAATTGCCGTTCACTTCTCTGCCCGACATCCTCGCTACATCGCCGTTCGATTTCCTTACACTTCCCTTGAGCGGCGTCCTGCGCATCAGCTGCCGCAATCATACGGGTGCCGTCGTCAAGATGTATACGAACGGCGACATCGCGAGGAACGTCGACATGCTGACGCGTGCTCTCGCAGCGACGGGCGTCCATCGCGCTTCTGTCGTCGGCATTCTCGGCGACATGTCGGACGGACGGCTGCTCGATTTGCAGATGGCGGCGGAGGTGATCGGCGCGACGACTGTGCTGCTCGGCGAGGACATGCAGTCGGCGGTCGAACTCGTGCGCCTGACGGGTATGGATACGCTCTTGGCGAGCCAGCCGCTCGTCATGCAGCTCATCGTGCACGCGCAGATGAAAAACATCGAGCCGTCGACCTTGCCCATAAAGACGGTCGTCTGTCTGAACGAGGCGATCTCGAATCCGATGAGACGCCATATCTCGGATCGGCTGCAGACTGAGGTGCATGACCTCTTCGCTTCGACGGAGCTAGGCACGGCGGGTCTTTTCTATCCGTGCGGCAAGGGGCAGGGGCATCATGTGCAGGAGGATTACTGCTACACGGAGCTCATTGAGTTCAGCGGCGCGAAAGTCATTCACGAGCCGGGACGCATGGGCGAGCTTGTCGTCACGATGCTCGCTGCAGAGGCGATGCCGCTCATACGCTACCGCACGGGGCAGGCGGTCATGCGGCTCGACGAGCCGTGCGGCTGCGGCCGCGCGTTCGTGCGCCTTGCGACGCCGTTCGGCTTGACGCGCTGAGCCGTTTGTATGACAAAAATGCCGCGGGCATCTTTTATGCCGCGCGGCATTTTTCTTTGGCACGAATGGGAAACGAGGGAGAAGATATGATCGAGTTCATCCTGGGGCGTGCGGGAACGGGAAAGACACACGCCTGCCTCTCCGGCATGGCAGAGCGCATGAAGGCAGAGCCTATGGGCAGCGCCCTCGTGCTTCTCCTGCCCGAACATGCGACGTATCGCGCAGAGCGCCGCCTCGCCGCTATGATGGCGGGTGCGGGCGAGGGATTTGTGCGCGGTCTCGTGTTCGGCTTCAAGCGCTTTGCGCGTCATGTACTGCAGGAGACGGGCGGTGCGGCAGCCGCACGCATCACGAGCGTGGGCAGACGGCTGCTGCTGAAGCGCATCCTCGCCGAAGAAGGCGAGAGCCTGCAGGCATTCGCGCGTGCGGCGAAGCAGCGCGGCTTTACAGAGACGCTGGAAAGAGCTATGGAGGAGATGCGCAGCTACGGCATCGACGGCGATGCCTTGATGCAGGCGGAATCTGCGCTCGCTGACGATGATCTGTGCCGGAAGCTCGCGGATCTCGCGCTCATCTACAGCCGCTACAGAGAGAAGATGGCGGGGCGCTACAACGATACGGGCGACATGCTCGACGCGCTTGCCGAGAAGATTCCTTCCTCGCGCCTTTTGGAGGGGGCGGAGGTATGGGTTGACGGCTTCTCCTTCTTCAATCCGCAGGAAAGAAAGATTCTGGCGGCGCTCTTCCAAAAAGCGAAGAATGTGCATATCACGCTGACGTTCGATCCGACGGACGAGGCGGCCATGCAGCGCGAGGGCAGCCTCTTCTATCGGCAGGCGCAGACCTTGCAGCAGCTGCGGCGGTTGGCGCAGGAGATGCAGATTCCCGTGCGCGTGCGCAGCTTGGAGGAGAGGCGGCGCTTTCAAAGCGATGCGCTCGCCGCCATCGAGCGCGCGGCGTTTTCCTTTCCCCTCGTACCGCAGGCAGGGGCGGCAGGCGTCGTGCTCGTCGAGGCGGCGACGAGGCGGCTGGAAATGGAGGCGGCGGCGGCTGACATCGTGCGCCTGTGCCGCGAGAAGGGACTGCGCTGGCGCGACATCGCCATCTTGACGCGCGACGAGGCCGCCTACGGCGACATGCTCGCTCTGACGCTTGAGGACTGCGGCATCCCGTACTTTCGCGACAACAAGCGTGCGGGTGTCCATCATCCGCTCGCCGAGCTCGTGCGCTCGGCCTTCGAGGTGCTGCGCGGCTGGCGCTACGATGCCATGTTCCGCGCACTGAAGACGGGCTTTTTCCAAAAGACGCGCGGTCAGATCGACCTGCTTGAAAATTATGTGCTGGAATTCGGCATTCGCGGCTCGCGCTGGACGATGGAAGAGGATTGGCATTGGCATCGCCGCCGCAGTCTGGACGAGGAAGAAGAGGGCGCGACGCAGAAGGAAGCGGAGCGCCTCTGTCAGATCAATTCCTGCCGCCGCGCCGTGGCAGAGCCCCTGCAGGAGTTTGCGGCTCAGGTGAAGGCGGCATCGACGGTGCGCGGCTACGCTGAGGCGCTCTATCGTCTGCTGCTCGCGCTCGACGTGCCGCAGACGTTGGAGCGGTGGGCGGACGAGGCCGAGAAGGCGGGTCGCCTCGCTGAGTCGCGCGAGCATCGTCAAATCTGGGACGACGTCATCTCCCTGTTGGAACAGATGGCAGAGACGAGCGGCGACGAGACGATCAAGGTGCGCGAATTTGAGGACGTCTTGGGCGACGGGCTTGACGCCCTGCAGATTTCCTTGATTCCGCCGGGACTCGACTATGTGACCGTCGCTGACTTCGACCGGAACAGTGTAGAAAATGCACGTGCCATCTACATTCTCGGCGCGAACGAAGGCGTCATGCCGCGCCGCAGCCAGGAGAAGGGGCTGCTCTCCGATGCTGACCGGCTGCATTTGAAGGAGGCAGGGCTGGAGCTTCCGCAAGGCTCCGTCGAGGGAAGTTTCAACGAGAGATTCCTGCTCTACAAAGGATTCACGGAAGCGCGTGACTATCTGTGGGTTTCCTATGCTCTCGCCGATACGGAGGGAAAGGCTCTCCTGCCCGCCTCTCTGCTCGGGCAGATCCGCACCGTCCTGCCTGCCGTCTCTTTGCAGACCGTTCCGTTGGAGGGGGCGGAGCGCCGCCTCTTTGCGGGCGGTCGTCAGGCGGTGACGGCTCTGGCGGCGGCGCTGCGCAGCTACCGCGAGAAGGGGACGCTTGAGCCTTTTTGGCGCGACGTCTACAACTGGGCGTTGGGGGAGAAAAAGATGAGCATTGTCCTGCAGAAAGTGCTGCAGGGCATATTTTCGCGTGCTGCGGCGGAGCTTCTGCCCAAGGAGCTGGCGGCGGCGCTCTACACGAAGAATCGCCGTCTGCGCGGCAGCGTCACGCGCTTTGAGTCATTTCGCGCCTGTCCTTTCCAGCACTTCGCACGCTATGGCCTGCATCTGGCAGAGCGCCCCGAGCATGGCTTTCGCACGCTTGACCTCGGCGTGCTGCTTCATGCGGCCCTGCGCGAATTTGGCGAGCGGCTGAAAAAGGACGGCAGACGCTGGCGCGACGTAGGTGAAGAGGAGTGCGGCGAGATCCTGCATGAGATCCTTGGCCTGCTTGCGCCGCGGCTGCAGAATGAAATCCTCTTGAGCTCGAAGCAGTACGAGAATCTCCTCGTGCGCATCGAGGAGACGGCGAAAAAGGCGCTCGTGCGCCTCATCGAACTCGATGCGGCCAGCGAGTTCCGCCCCGTCGCCTTCGAGCGTTCCTTCGGACGCGGTGCGGGCAGCCTGCCGCCGCTGACGTATGCGCTCGCTGACGGCTCTTCGCTCGAAATCACCGGACAGATCGACCGCATTGACATGGACGAGGCGGGGCGCTACTTCCTCATTCTCGACTACAAGACGGGCGCGGCATACATCAACCTCGTCGAGGTGTACTACGGTCTGAGGCTGCAGCTTCTGACCTATCTGCTCGTCGCCAGAAACCTCCTCGCGCACACCGAGGAAAAGGAACTTCTGCCCGCAGCGATGCTCTACTGCTTCTTGAAGAATCCGCTCGTCACAGCGCCCCATCGCATCGATGAGGCGGAGGCGAAGAAGCTTCTGCAGGGGCAGCTCAAGATGCCCGGCTGGGTGCTCGCGGACGCCGACGTCATACGCGCACTCGACAGCACCTTCAGCTTCACGAAGGTCGCCTTGACGAAGAAAGGCGAGATCGACAAACGGAAGCTCGATTACGTCAAGACGGAAGAGGAGTTTGCCATCCTGCTCGACTACATCGCCTACATTCTCAAGGATACGGGAAGGCAGATCCTCTCGGGCGAGGTGCGCGCCCTGCCGTACCGCTTGAAGGACAGGACGGCATGCCGCTTCTGCCCGTACATCGCCGTCTGCGGCTTCGATCCGCTCGTGCCGGGCTTTTCCTATCGGCGGCTGCAAAGCCACGAGGATGCAGAATTGATGGACAGCATGGAATTGAAAGGACAGGAGGATGCCGAATGAGCGACGCACGCAAATGGTCTGCGGCACAGCTACGGGCGATCGAGGAAAGGGGCAAGAATCTGCTCGTCGCGGCGGCCGCCGGATCGGGCAAGACCTCGGTGCTCGTCGAGCGCATCATCCGCCGCATCCTGCAAGGGGAGACGGACGTCGATCGCCTTCTCGTCGTCACCTTCACGAACGCCGCTGCCGCCGAGATGCGCGAGCGCATCGAAGCGGCTCTCGCGCAGGAAATCGCCAAGGGAGCAGCGTCGCCGAGGCTTGAGCGCCAGCTGGCGCTCCTTTCCAATGCCTCGATCTCGACGCTTCACGCCTTCTGCCAGAACGTCCTTCGGCGAAACTTCGCCGTCATCGACCTCGATCCGAAATTTCGCCTCGCGAATGAGCAGGAGATGCGTCTGCTGCAGCAGGATGCGCTCGAAGAAGTCTTTGAAAAAAAGTATGACGAAGCACAGGAGGATTTCCTTTCCTTTGCCGCCGCTTACGGTACGGAGCACGGCGATGAAGCTCTCTATGCCATGGTATTGCGCCTCTATGCCTTTTCGTGCAGTCAGCCCTTTCCCTCGCGCTGGCTCGATTCGCTCGCTGAGAGCTTCGACCTCGCAGAGCAGCAGCGTCTTCTCGATACGCCGTGGGCGCAGTCCGTGCTCGCGCAGATTTCTTTTGAGCTTGCTGCCGGTCTCGCCGCTATTGAGCGGCTCGTCGAGAAGGCGGCGGCGCTCGGCTATGAGACGTGCCATGCTGCATTGGAGGGGGACGAGAAAATCCTTAAAGACCTGCTCGACGCCTTGGCGGCAAGGGATTGGGAAGGACTGCGGCAGGCGTTCTCTTCGTATGCTCATGCGAGGATGAGCTTCCCAAAAGGCATGGACGAGGAGGAAAAGGAGGAGGCGAAGCGTCTCTTTACGCAGCCGCGCGATCGCGTGAAACAGCGTATCAAAAAGCTCAGGGACACGTATTTTCATGCGACGGAAGAGGAGCTTCTCGACGATCTTCGCGCTCTTTCGGGCATGGCTCATGCCATCGTCGATGTCGTCAAGGATTTCACCGCCTCTTTTCAGGCGGCGAAGAAGGAGCGCGGCGTCGTCGATTTCAACGACTTGGAGCATTTCGCGCTCGCCGTCCTCTGCGACAAGGATGCGCCGGAGGGAGAGCTTCGCCCCTCGGCGCAGGCGCTCGCCCTGCGCGAGAAGTATGAGGAAGTCATGGTTGACGAGTATCAGGACACGAACGGCGTGCAGGAGGCGATTCTCTCCCTCGTCGCGCGTGATGACAACCTCTTTGCCGTCGGCGACGTCAAGCAGAGCATCTATCGCTTCCGCCTTGCCGACCCGCAGCTCTTCCTCAAGAAGCAGCGCGAGTATCCGACCTTGGGCGAGAAGTATGCACGCATCGACCTCTCGGAGAACTACCGCAGCCGCGCGGGCGTGCTTGCGGCTGTGAACTGGATCTTCTCGCAGCTCATGACGCCCGAGGCGATGGAGCTTACATACGACGATGCCGCGGCGCTGCACTTTGCGGCGCTCTATCCAGAGGATTCGCCAAAGAGCCTTGCGGGTGCTGCCGAGCTGCATATCATCGAGAGCGACGCCGAATCGTCTGTTGAGCCTGAGGAAGAGGACGAGGAAAAGACGGAAACTTCGGCTGTGGCAGATGGCGGTGCAGAGACGCCGGATGGCGAAGAGGAAGAAGAACTCAAGGGCTTCGCCCTGGAGGCGGCGTTCATCGCACGGCGCGTGCGGGAACTAATGGAGAGCGGTGCTCTCGTCGCCGACAAGGACGGCTATCGTCCGCTGCGCTGGCGTGACATCGTGATCCTCCTGCGTGCCGTGCGCACCAAGGCGGACATTCTCCTCGAAACGCTGCGCGATGCCGACATCCCCGCGTATGCGACGCTCGATGCCGGTTATTTCCAGGCGACGGAGGTGCGCGTCGTGCTTGCCGTGCTCGCCGTCATCGACAATGCGCGTCAGGACGTGCCGCTTGCGGCGGTGCTCTGCTCGCCGATCGTCGGACTGTCGGTCAGCGAGTTGGCGGAGCTTCGACTCGCCGCGCCCGAAGAGGACATCTTCGGCGCGCTCCTCGTCGTCAATGACCCTGCAGCGAAATTCTCTGCATCTTTGCGTGAAAAGGTCGACGCCTTCCTGCGGCTTCTCAAAGGTTGGCGCGACCTTGTGCGGCGCGTCAGCGTGCCCGAACTCATCTGGCAGATCTACCGTGACACGGGCTACTACGACTACGTCGGCGGCATGGCGGGCGGGCTTCTTCGCCAAGCGAACCTGCGCATGCTCGCCGACCGCGCGCGCGACTATGAAGAGACGAACTTTCGCGGACTCTTCCGCTTCCTGCGCTTCATTGAGAAGATGCAGCAGATGGAAACCGACCTCTCCGCCGCACGCACGCTCGGCGAAGGAGAGGACGTCGTGCGCATCATGACGATTCATAAGAGCAAGGGACTGGAATTTCCCGTCGTCATCGTCGCGGGACTCGGCTCGAAATTCAACATGCAAGACGCTTCGCAAGACCTCCTCATGCACCGTGAACTGGGGCTTGGACTCTACCGCACGGAGCGCGAGAAGTCGCTTCGCTACTCGACGTTTGCGCGGGAGGCGGTCGCCGAGCGCATCAAGCGCGAGAGCAAGGCGGAGGAACTGCGCGTCCTCTATGTGGCGATGACGCGTGCGAGGGAAAAGCTCATCCTCGTCGGCTCGACGAAGAAGCTTGCTGCATGCGCAGAAGGCTGGTGCAGTTTCGTCACGCAGACGGAGCGTGCGCTTCCCGCCCATGCGGCGCTTGCGGCAAACTCCTTCCTCGACTGGCTCGGCATGACCGTCGCACGCCATGCGGACGGCGCACCCCTTCGGGAGAAGGCCGCGCTCCTCGAAAAGCGCGTCGCGCCCGAAGGCGAGGACGACTCGCGCTGGCAGGTGGAAATCGTGCCGGCCTCTGCTGTCGCGAGCGTCAGCGCCGCCGTCGCCGAAGACGACGAATTATTTGAGAAACTGCGCAGGGGAGAACCTTTGGAAGCGAGCGAGGAAAAGGACGATGTCGAGCAGATGCTCGCTTGGCAGTACGCGCCGCACGGCGTCGATAACGTGCCGGCGAAGCTCTCCGTCACGGAACTCAAGCGTCGCTTCTCCGTCGAAGATGCGGCGGAGGAGAAGGCCTATACGCCGTTGAAAGAAGTGCATGGCAGTTCCAAGAATGTATTCAAACGCCCCGATTTCATGCAGGAAAAGGCAGGACTTTCTGCGGCGGAATACGGCACGCTTATGCACGCCGTATTGCAGCATATCGACCTCGCGGGAGACACTGGCCGTGAGGGTCTGGAAAAGCAGCTGGCGAATATGGTGGAAAAGGAGCTGCTTCTGCCCGAACAGGCGAAAGCCGTCCGCCTCGACGCCGTAGCATCCTTCCTGCAGTCGCCGCTCGGCACGCGCATGAAGAAGGCGCGGCGCCTCTGGCGCGAGCTTCCCTTCAGCCGCCGCCTCGAAGCGCATCGCTTTTACCCCGAAGCTGAGCCCGAGGCGCGAATCTTCGTCCAGGGCGTCATCGACGTGCTCTTCGAGGACGAAGCCGGCGCACTCGTGCTCTTGGACTACAAGACGGACAAGAACACGCGTCCCACAGCCGTGCGAGAGAAGTACCGCCTGCAGATCGAGATCTACACGGAAGCCGTGGAAGCGATTCTAGGCCGCAAGGTGGCGGAGCGCTGCCTCTATCTGCTGCAGGACGGCAGTGTCGTGCAGCTGTAGGAAAGAGGATGCAGCAAGAGCTGAGAGGAAAAAAGCAAACAGCCCGACGAAAATCCGTCGGGCTGTTTGCTTTTTGATAGAAAGACAGCGGGTGCTCTTCATGAGACGCGACACAGCGCTCTTCGGCAGCCGAGCCACAGCAGTCCTGTCATGACGAAGAAGCTGACGCTGTAGGCGCTGTAGACGATGTGCATGGAGTGGATGCCGGTCATGTCCCAGCCCCAGCACCATGCGACGCGAAAGAGGCAGTAGGCGGCGAGCGCGGTCATCATGGGATAGAGGGTGTCGCCCAAACCGCGGATCGCGCCGATGTAGATCTGATTGACGCCGTAGAGCCAGTAGAAGGGGAACGTGTAGTAAACGGCGTCAAGTGCATTCGTAGCGACGGCGGGATCGTCGGTGAAGAGCGCGACGAGCGCGGGCGCAGCAAGACCTGCGATGAGCGCCATACCTATTGTCCCGCCCGCCGCGAGACGTAGGCTTATGCGAAGCCCTGTACGCACGCGCGTAAGGTCGTGTGCACCGACGTTCTGCCCGATGAAACTTGTGAGTGCGATGCCGAATGCAAAGAGCGGATAATAGAGGAACCCCTCGATGCGTGCATAGACGGTCATACCTGCCATAGCCGCATAGCCGAAGGAGTTGATGTACGTCTGGATGACGAGGGAGGAAAGGCTCATCAAGACGGCTTGAAGCCCCGCAGGAATGCTTGTGCTGAGGATGGGCAGGAGATGCCCCAAAGCAAAGAAGGGGCGGCTAAAGCGCAGTTTCCATGTGCCGTGGAGATGGAACAGTTTCCACAAGGCGAGCAGCGCCGCTGCATACTGCGCGAGGACGGTCGCGACTGCCGCACCTGCAATGCCGCAGGGAATGACGATGAGCAGCACGACGTCGAGCGCGATGTTGAGTACGACGGCGGCGGCGAGATAGTGGAGAGCGCTCGTCGTATTGCCGAGCGCTCTCAGGATGGCGCTGGCTGTATTGTAGAGCAGCTGTGCGAGCATACCGTAGAGCACGGTGTGCAGATAGAGGCTCGCTGCCGGGATGAGTTCGGCGGGCGTGGAGAGTGCCGCGAGCAGCTGCTCGGTCAGAACGATGCCGGCCGCCGTAAAAAGCACGGCGAACATCACGACGGTGATGAAGATGCTCTGTACGAGTGCGCTGAGACGCGCATAATCCTTTTCTCCGTAGAGGTGGGAAACAAGAACGCTGAGTCCCGCCGAGAAGCCGATGAAGAAATTGACGATGACGGAGAGGACGAGGCTCGCCGTGCCCACGGCGGCAAGCGCCTGTGCGCCGAGCACCTGTCCGACGAGGGCGGTGTCCGCAATCGTGTAGAACTGCTGCAGGAGCTGCGAGAGCAGGATCGGCAGCATGAAGACGAGCAGCTGACGCGGGATTGCCCCGCGTGTAAAATCCTGTTGATCGGCGCTATGGAAGAGCAGGACGTGGAGATGGTGCAGATTGTGATGAAGAAAGTCATAAGTGAGCGGATTGTGCATGCCGTAAATCCGCTCGCGATGCCGCAAAGCACGAAGTTTGCCAAGAATCTTGTCCATAAAATTCGATTCTAGCACGAGCTTTTTCCGAGCCTTGGATGTGTGCTCGGGCGCAGGCTGCGGATTCTTATGAGCCGCAGTGCTTCTTTGATGTCTACATCGTCCCGCATATCACCCATTTCGTAGACGCAGACAGGATCTTTGACGCCGATCTCGCTCGCGGGCATGTAGACGTATTCGGCGTTTTCTGCATCACCGAAGATGAGGCCGCTCTTTAGCTCGGATTCAATGAGGGATGCCATACTTGCCTCCGATTCGTAGCTTCAAAACATATTCTTGCGCCATAGGACATACGATGACGCTCCGGCGATGACGGCGGCGAGGATGGCGATGGAGAGGAATGCCGTCGAGTCGTCTGCCAGCGGGACGGGGACGTTCATGCCGAAGAAGCTCGATATGACCGTCGGAATCGCGAGGATGATCGTCATGGCAGCGAGGAATTTCATCACGAGGTTCTGATTGTTCGAGATGATGGAAGAGAAAGTATCCGACATGCGCGCGAGGATCTTGTTATAAAGTTCGACCATCTCGCGCGCTTGCTTGTTCTCGATGATGACATCTTCCAAGAGGTCTTCATCTTCTTCGTAAATCTTGATGATGGGCGTCAGAGATTGGTTGGAGCGCAAACGCAGAAGCTTATCGAGAACGGCGCCGTTGGAGCGCAGCGCCGCGCTGAAATAGGTCAAGCCTTTCTGTAGTTCGAGAAGGCGCAGGATGTCGCTGTTTTCCATCGAACGGCGCAGGTTCAGCTCGATTTCGTCCGAGTGTTTGTTGATCTGCCTGAGATAGCGCAAGTAGAAGGTCGCCGACTTGTAGAGGATTTGAAAAAGGAAGCGCGTCTTCTTGAATGTGCGGAAGAGCTTCGCCGTGTTCTCATTGAACTCTGAAAGAACCGGCGTGTCCTCCAAGCAGACCGTGATGAAGTAGTCCGCCGTCAGAATGATGGCGAGCGGCAGCGTATCGTAGCTGTCCTGGCCGCGCATGACAGGGACATTGGTCAGGACCATGACGGAGTTGTCCTCGACGTCCGTATGGGAACGCTCTTCGTCGTCGAGCGCGGAACGCAGAAAGTCCGGCTCGACTTCTGTGAGGTTGCTGACAACCTTGAGTTCGTAGGGCGTGGGGTCGATGATGTTGATCCATGCGCCCTTTTCAAGCGTCTTGAGCGTCAGTGGTTGCAGAGGACCGCTCTCAAGGGATTTAAAAATTTTGAGCATGGGTAAGGGAGACTCCTTTCAAGGAAGCTCCCGAGTTCAAGTGCATGATGCCGAGAACGGACGGAGACTTCCGAAGATTTTCGTTTCTTTTTTATACAACTGGGGTGATCGCCGTCCATTTCCTCACCAACTTTCCTTGAAACAAATAAATTAACGGTCATTCCTACCCAATATTACCATGAAACCTCAAGAAGTCAAGTCCGAAGAGCGCGGACTATGTGCAAGATATTCAAGGTGAAAAATTTTTCCTTAAACCTTGTAAAATATATGGAATATCGGTATACTACACTACTAGATAAAGTCACCGACATAACTCAATGCTCACTAGGGTTACAGACTACGATTAACTATAACGAATATTTACTTCCGATAATTATACAAAGCGTGTAAATACTGGAAAACCCTTTATTTATCAACCTTTTGCATTTACTTGTCTGCAATTTGTCTGCATGAAGGGCTTGTCTGCATGTGCGTGATGGCAGTCTCGAAGATTTTTGCTGTATCTTCGTCCAGCTTTTTTGTATTGTGCGTATAAAGGTCTTGCGTGATAGAGGTGCTCGCATGACCGAGACGAGCGGCAACACCTTTCGGGGTTGCGCCGTTCTCGATCAAGACTGTGGCGTGTGTGTGCCGGAAGGAGTGAGAGTTTAATCCTTCTTGGCGGAGCTTCCATCGCAGGGTATCGACAGAGATGATGGCGCCGTTTTCTTTTGTGCAGACCAGCTGCTCGCGCTGCACATCGGGAGGCGGCGTCAGTTTTTTTGACAGCTTTATGGCGCGGCCTTCGGCATCATTGTAGGTGCAAACATAGGCATTGCCATATCGTAGTTCGTTTTTCGCTTGTTGCGCTTTCCACGCAAGGAGTGCTGCACGAAGCATCGGACTTATCACGATGGTGCGTTTACTCGCATCCGTCTTTGGCGGGCAGAAAAAGTGACCATGTTTTGCCGTGATGTACCGCGCCTGACGCTGGATCGTAATCGTGCTCTTGTCGAGGTCTATATCGTTCCATGAGAGTCCGACGACCTCGCCGACGCGCATGCCTGTATGATAGAGGAGCAGGATAGGGATGTGGAACGCTGTGCCTGCAGGATTTTTTTCAAGGATGTCTGCGACCTGTTCAGGCGATATGATCTGGCGCTCGATGATGTTCTTGGGCGCGGATCGCGGCACTTTGATGTAGTGCGCCGGATTGCTCTGGATAAGCTGACCTGGATAGACAGCGTAGTTCAGCGCATTGCGCAAGATGGCGAGAATCAGACTGATCGACTTGTATGCGAGTCCATCTGCCGCCAGCTGCAGAACCCAGTGATCAAGAGCAGCGGGGGAGAGCTTTTGTAGAACCGCTTGCCCGAGATAGGGGAGGATATGAAGGCGGATCATGGTCTGGTAGTTGTGCCACGTTGCCTCGCGTACATTCAGGCGGCATACCCGTTCGAGCCAACTGCCGAGGAATCCTTCAAGTGTGATCGCTTCGCTCGTCACGCCGATGTTGCCGTGCTTCCAGTCGGTAAATGCAGCAGCTCCAGCTG
>ERZ773022.1404-NODE-1404-length-16195-cov-12.724597_pt1 | contig 16195 bp, 14 predicted proteins | sample MGYA00580839_ERZ773022 | MGnify/ENA primary metagenome ERZ773022 (study PRJEB29015, sample SAMEA2738020) | human oral metagenome | biome: human oral; feature: human-associated habitat; material: dental | place: China | collected 2044 ... | reverse complement strand
CCAGGGTGGCACACAGCAGCGCGGCTGCTGCACGGCGGTACTTCATACGAACTCCTTTGTCGTAATCGCTCGGTCTCCGGAACGGCAAGGCTGCTGCGTTTCGTCCGAGCGTCCGAAGTTAGCGTTAACATCAGAGATTCTAGGGTCCCATGGGGGATTTGTCACGACTTTTTTCAACGCACTCTGACAGCACAGTGGTCATAGGTCTCGTGCCACAGACCTCGATGAACCAAACCGCAGCCGCCAGCCGGGAGGCAGACCGCACCACGACCCCACAGATTCGCCTATCCATTCACGCCCGCAGGTTCGTTCCACCCGCTTCGAAGCGGCCCCTTTTTTTCACTGAAACCCCTCCCACGCCGCGCCTGGAGACCGTAGGCTGGAGACCTCGCAGCACTGCCGGAAAGGCTCCAACGATGGAGAAGAACGAACAACCGACGAGCACCGGTCCAGGTCCCGAGCCGAGCCTGCGCGACGTGATCAAGGCCATCGACGGCCTGGCCCTCAGGATGGACGTGATCATCTCCCACCTGGACACACCGGGTGCCCTCCCCAAGGCACCACGGCAACGCACCAACACCAACACCTACCGGGAGCAGCAGAAACCGGCCCCACCGCCGCCACCGCAACCGCGCCACCGCCCCACCGCAACCGGCCCGACCCCGCTGCAGATATCGATCCCCTCCTTGACGCGGCCCACACCCCCACCGCCAGCACCACGACCCGCTCCCCCACCGCCGGCGCCTCCGCCTCCCAGGTTGCCCGCGACGATTCCGGTTCCCGTCCCTCCTCAACCGGCGACACAGAAACCCCCACCGGCAGCACAGGGCGCGAACGCCGGGGCGTCATCATCCGGCCCCCTCAACGCGACACCCCCCGGCATTTCTTCCCGCTCCCAGAAACCCACCCCCTCACCCCTGGCCTCGATCAGGAAACGCGCAGGCGAAGCCGCCCTGGGCAAGTACCTGCTGTCAGCCGCCGCGGCGGTGCTGGTCTTCCTGGCTGCGGCCAGTCTCATCGCGCTGCTGTGGAACTCAATACCGGACATCGTTAAGGTCGGTGCCGTCGGCGTGACGGGCGTCACGTTGACCGCCATCGGGATGGGCATGATCTCCAGGGCCACGACGAACCGGCTGCCGGCGGCGACGATCACCGGCATCGGAGGCGGACTGGGATTCGTCTGTCTGGTCGGCGCGGTCCTGTTGGGATTGTTGCCCCCGCTGTCCGCCTTCCTCGCGCTCACCGGGTGGACGATCATCCTGATCCTGGTCGCCGCGCGCACCCGCCTGCCCTACATCACGATCATCACGGCGCTGGGAGGGTTGTCGACCATCGGGCTGGCCGCAGCACAATCCCGTATCCATCCCGAGCAGTCCTTCCTGGGACTGATGATGACGGTGGGTTACGTGGCAGCCATCACCCTGACCACCGCCATGACTGCACGGAAGGCTGTCGCGCAGTCCCGCTTCAGGCCCCTGTACCTGCTGTCGGCCAGCGCGATTGGGCTTCCCGCGTTGTTCATGGCACCCGTCGGGAAGGCACGGGAGATCACCGAGACCGGCACCCTCGTGGCCATACTCGTTCTCGTGGCGCTCCTGTTCGCCCAACTCATCCTGGTCGTGAGGGCGGGCGAAGTGCCTGAGGACGAAATCCCCGAGGACGAGCCCCCCGAGACCACACCGGAGTCACCTATCGGGACCCCGACGAACCCCTGGGCACTGGCCTGGCTGACCGCCCCGCTGCTGATAGCCATCTCGACGCTGCGACTCAGGCCAGCACCACCGCCGAGAGCCGACCTGGACTGGTTCCAACACCAGGACTTCACCCTGCTGGCTGTGGCGCACCTGGTCGTCCTCGCCGTCGTCGTGGTGCCACTGGTTTTCAAGGGAGTCGCCGCACAAGCCGGACAGTGGGCCGGGCACTGCCTGTTCGTCAGCGCCTTCGTGGCAGCGGGCATCCTGCTTCCCCAGCTGAAGAACGAATCCCTGGCCCTGGGCGCGCTCATCGCCGTTCTGGCCCTGACCGCGGTGCCTGCGATGCTGGCCGGCAATGCGATCCACGCCATCACCGTGCCGGCCGCGGTCGTGTTCTTGACCTGGGTCGGACACGACCCAGACGTCGCCCTGAGTCTGGTGCGGTTGGGCGTCCTGGCAGTGGCCGTGGCGGTCGCGCTGGTCCTCGAGAAACGTCTCCCGGGCGGGCCGGAGCACGTCATGGCTGTCTGGCTGGTGGTGTTCCTGCTGGTGCTGCGCCTGCCCACTGTCGTCCAGGAACTGCTGCAGCGGTTGGGCGTCGAGCCGGCCTGGAGCGTCACGGTCGGGGGAATCCTCATGTTGAGTGTGATCGTGGCGCTGATCGGGCTGGGCCTCGGAAGCGGACACGCGACGACCCTGCCCCTGCTTTCCGGCAGGCTGTTCGGACAGCGGGCGCACCTGGTCGACGACCCCGCGGTCGGCACGGTGTCCGCGACCCCATCGTCGCCGGTTCCGATGATCCTGACCCTCGGGACAGCCGGTGTGATGCAGTACGCGATCTACGCAGCCACGTCCTGGTCCGTGCTGCCGTGGCGGCCCGCAGCCCATCCGGCGTGGGCCTTCCTGGCCCACGAGCTGGCGCTGATCCCCTTCGTGCTCGCTGTGGGCTGCGCGGTGGTGTGGATGATGTGGCCGCTGGTGCGGCACCCGTGGCACGGCGTGGCCGCCGGCGTCACCTTCACCCTCTCGCTGCTCGGGATGAACACCCTCCTGACGGCGACGAACGTGGATTCCGCGACGAGCAGCGCCTTCCTCATCATCGCCGGCGCCCTCAGTATCGTCGCGGGTTTCCGCACCCACGCCACGGCCATGCGCCTGTACGGGCTGATGTTGGTGATGTTGATGGTGCTCAAACTCGCCGTGATCGACATGTCCGGGCAGAACTCCATCACCCGCATCCTGTCGCTGCTGGTGGCGGGCGTGATCTGCTTCGCCCTGTCCGTGGCCTACAGCCGGCTGAGCGCCCACCTGAGCGGCGCCTCGGAGGAAACGAAGGATCTCGACTAGCTGTGCTGACCGGGGACGTTGTTCGGGTGGTCAGCCGCGGTTGATTCTCACGCTCGTAGCAGTGGGTGGGGGTGTGCCGCTCTCAGCTACGGTGTGACCCGTGCACGGTTCGCGGGTGACGCTTGCCCGTCGGATCCTGCTGACCAAGAACCAGCGCACGGCATCGCGCAGGCGGCACCATCCAATGAGGTACCAGGTGCCGTTGGTGTTGGCGAACAGGATCGGTTCGACATCGCGCCGGGTGGCAGCGCCATCGGCGGCGACGTAGTCGATGCGCAGTACACGCTGCTCAGTCATGGCCTGCTCACAGGCAGAACGAATGACTCTCGAGACGGTGGCTGCTGGGTTCACCCACACGCGTGAAGCGAGCTGATCGACCCGCGCTCGTGTGTTTGGGTCGAGGACATCCATGATCTTGCGAACCGCGGCAGCGGCAAGATCGGAGTAGGGCGCATCCGGAGCTGCCGCGACGGCGGCGAGAAGCGACAGGGCCTGAGCATCAGTGAGCGTCACCGGCGGTAGTGCTCCGCCGCTGAGTAGCCCGTAACCGCCGCCGGGGCCAGGCCGCGACCAGAGCGGCAACCGCACATCGTCCTTATCCCCGGGTATTGGCTTGGCGCCTGGGCCTGGGACGAGGTGATCGAGAAGTTGACCTCCGCAGGTGCCCTGGCCACGGCCCTGACCTTGCCTGGTCTCGACCCGCGGGACCCCCAGCGCGCGGCGCGGACACTCGATGACCAGGCCGAGGCCATTGCCGGCGTGCTGGGTCAGCTGGGTGGCGATGTCGTTTTGGTGGGACACAGCGGCGCCAATGGTCCCGTGAGCGTTGTCCTGGACAGGCACCCGGAGCTGATCCGCCGCGTGATCTGGGTCGACTCCGGCCCGATGGCCAACGACGGCGCGTTCGCACCCGACCTGCCGGCAGCGGTCCTCGAGCTGCCGCTACCTGACTTCGACACGCTGAGCCAGCAAGCGAGCCTTGAAGGTCTCAACGACCAGCACCTCACCCGATTCCGCTCCAAGGCCGTGCCCGAACCCGCCGGAGTCGCTCGCGCGTCCGTCGAGCTGACCAATGCTGCACGCCACGACGTGGCCACTACCCTCATCTGTTGCTCCCTGCCCAGTGCCCAGGTCCTCGAACTGGCCGCGCAAGGACACCCCATGTTCAGCGCCGTAGCCCAGCTCACCCAGCTGGACGTGGTCGACCTGCCGACCGGCCACTGGCCCATGTGGAGTCGCCCGCAAGAGCTTGCCAACGCCATTCACACCGCAGCCAGCCTGATCGATTCCAGGTCTCCTGGCCTATCGTGAAGCGCTGGGCTGAACGCTACCGGGCCGTTAAGACGAGGATCTTCTCCTCGATCATCCGGAACAACGGGAACCAGGTGATCAGCCAGCTCCGAGGCTGGATCCGTCGCATCCCCTCGGACAACCTGGCGTCGCGTTCGGCCCGGAAACCGGGCGCCACGGTGCGGCAGAATTCCTTGCCGTTGCGACATCCGTAGGTGAACTTCGCCCCGGACTTGACGACGGACTTCTCCCGCCCGAAGCGTTGGAACAGCGGCGCCATGACTTCCACCAGGGCCGTCACACCAGGGAAGGAGTCGTGAATGATCCCCATCAGGATGCGCATGTCGTCGGAGCTCAGGTACATGGTCAGGCCCTCGACGACAACCAGCACCTCGCCTGTCGCATCCACGTCCTCGGGCCATCGCGGATCCAATGCCGAGGCGGCGATCATCCGGACCCGTTCCACTGGGGCGATGAGTCGCTGGCGGACGTCGATCACCTGCGGTAGATCGAGGTCGTACCAGCGCATCTTCCCGTCGTCGACGCGATGGAAGCGGGTGTCTAGTCCGCACGCAATGTTGACGACGGTGCACCCTGGATGCCGGGCGATGAAGTCGCGGACAAGGTCGTCGAACAGCAGGGTGCGGGCCGCAGTCCCGAAGGACATGAACCGATCGGATTGAGCAGCCGTAAAATCGTAGTCGATGCGGGAGACCAGCTCGACCGCCTGCGGATCGGACAGCAGCTGCGGGTGGGACAGCGTGTACTGGGCCCTGGCGTGAAGGGTCTGCAACATGGTTTCCGGGACCCCGGTGAGTTCGACTTTCTCCATGCCCTCCAGTCTTCCCCCACGTATTCGTATCCCCGGGAGGGTCTCACGACACGACGGGGCTCGTTCTCACCACACGTCGATGGACCACGAGTAGACCGGGATTCCCTCCTCGGTCGCCATGCCGTCCAGCCGGAATGGTACGACGCTTTCGTCTCGGTACTCGGGGGTGCAGGAGTAGCCGTCCGCCTTGTGGTCCTTGACGAGACCCTCGATCGTCTCGTCGTAATGATCCTTGCGGTTAACGACGGATACCGGGACGAAGACCCGGTTCATGGGCATGTCCTGCCCGCCGAAACGCAGCGGAACGAGGTGCAGCGGTGCCAATTTCCCCTCGGCGGCCAGGGCTTCGGCCTTCAGAACAGAGTCGACCTTCGTGAAATCAAGCTTCTTGGCCCACTTCCTGCTCAGCCAGTCGAGAAATCCCATCGTCACCTCCGTCTGCACGCGCGCCCCGTCTTCCCCGTCCGCGCGTCATGGGCCAGTTCCCCTGCGACCACAGTAACCAGCCGATGGGTGCAGAACCCTGGAACGTGCCCCGGGTCGTCCGAAAGACCGACAGGAGACAGGTCGCGGGGCCTCACACCTCCACTTGAAGATCCCCGACGGTCTCGCCCTCGTGGACTCCGGTCCCCCGCGAGGTTGCCAGCTGTTCCTTGAGATTGTCCTCGAGGACCCGGATGGCCCTGACCCGGGGCGTGACCACCGCGATGAGGATCAGCAGGATCCCGACGAGCCCGAACATCAGCCCGATGCCCCGGGACTGTCCGACACCGATGATGCCACCCAGGCCATCAACCAGTGCCCCTCCGGGGCGCAGCAGGGGGTTAAACACGGCGTCGGCGAGCGGTCCTGCGATGCAGTATGCGACCAGGAAGCCGAGCTGGGACACCAGGCCCATCAGTCCCCAGATCTTGCCCTGGGTCTCATTGGGAATCCACGACCGGGTCAGCACCTCGACGCTCGTGTTCAACGGCGGTAGGACCATGAAGAACAGGAACGTGGCGACCCCGATCAGCACCACATCGGTGGTCATTCCCAGGCCGATCACGACGACCCCACCGAACGCCAGCGCGATCGCCAGGTAGCGGATGTGGTTGTTGCCCATGTTGAACACCCCGATGGCCAGGCTGGCCACGACCATGCCGATGGCGGCCACCGAGCGCACCAGCCCGAGGGTTTGTTCGTCGGCGAGGTCGAGCATCATCGGTGTCAGGAGGGTCTGCAGGAATCCCATGCAGAAGGTCATCAGGGTCACCAGCAGCATCAACACCACGATCCCGCGGTTGCGGGCGAAGTAGGCCAGCCCGCTGCGGAAATCCTCCCAGAAACCCTGCTCAACCGGTTTTGGTTCCGCCTTGATCGTGCGCCACACGATCACCGTGAACGACACGGTGGTCACCATCGTCGCGACATCAATCATCAGGACCGCGTTGATGCCGAACTGCACCATCACCAGGCCCGCGACCGCCGGGGATATGAGGTACTGCGCAGCAGCTGCCAGCTGGGTCATGCCGGAGGCCCGGGCGTACTGCTCGGGCGTCAGCAGGTCGGTGACGGTGGCGCGGTAGGCCGGGTCCAGCAGCGCCTCGAAGACTGAACTGAACGCCACACAGGCGCAGATCACCCAGACCTCCCGGAACCCGAGGTGGAAGGCCGCCAGCAGAGCGGCCAGCCCGATCGCTGACAACGTGTCGCTGAGGATCATCATCAGGCGTCGGTCGAACCGATCCACCAGGACCCCGGCGAGCGGCGCCAGCAGCAGGCCCGGGAGGAATGCGGCGAGCATGATGAGTGCGCCGGGAGTCGTCTGCCCCGTCTCCTGATACACGAAAACCCCAAGCCCAAAGGCGGTCATGCCGTTGCCGACCCGAGCGATGAGCTGCGTGAGCCATATCAGTTGAAAAGCACGAAGATTCCGGGTGGCCTGTAGGTCCTCGGCGACCTTCGTGAAGTTCTTCTTCTTCATCATCATCTCCCCATGTCTCTGGGCCGCGTCACCGCACCACCCTGAAACGTCGTTGCACAGGCGTCCAGAACGTTTCCGCTCTCGCACCAGCAGGTGTGTTGTGATTCATCGTAAGTCGACGGAGACGAGAGATCGGCGGGAATGCACCCAAAGTTGATGCGGGCTGTGGGCGCTGCACCCACAGCCCACATCAATCGGTCCGGTGTTCTCAGAACTGGATGTCGTCGGCGATCCCGGGACCGGTCTGGGACGCGATCCGGGCGGCGATCTCCCGCTGCTTGGCCTGCTGCAAGGTGATGAGGGAATCGGCGTTGCGCAGGTCCATCATCCAGTTCACCCCGGCACTGCCGACCTGGGCGACGGTGACCCCGTAGTTGGACTCGAGGTAGCCGCCCGCGTCGAGACCCGCCTCGGTGGCGGCAGCCGCGGCGGCTGCGCACTCGATGTAGAAGTCACGGTCGGTGGACAGCCGGGCCGCGTTCGACGGCGCCCCACCGGCGGAGCCCGCCGCGTCGAACTTCGGGTGGGGACGGGACATGAGGTTCGCGTACTCCATCCCGACCGTCATCGGGAACATCTGGACGCGCTGAGTCCATTCCGCCGACGCCTGATCCCACTGGGGACGTTCGACGCCGAGGATACGCGCGATCTCGTCGCCCGGGACCCCGGCGTGCATCTTCGCCGACGCTGCGACCCAGTCGTGGAGGGAAACCCCGAGCACCGGCTGGAGTTCGGGGGCAGCCGGGTTGACCTGTCGCATCGCCTCGATGGGCGCGAAGGCGGCGTTCTCGGCGGCGCGGGCGGCGGCACCGGAGGGATCATGGTAGAACCCGAGCAGCGCATTGTTCATCGAGGTGTGGATCGACACCACCCGGGTGATCGCCTCGGTGGCGTGTTCCATGGGGTCCTGACCGGAGATGCGCAGCCCAATGTATTCGCGCACCTCCTCGACCATGGCCCCCAGCGTGGTGTGGATGTCCGAGTTGGCCAGCAGCAGGTGGCGGTTGCCTCGGAAATCACCGAGCCGGGCCTGTTCCACGTCGGCCTGCGCCAGCTGCGCCTCCCACTGGGCTAGCGCCTGCTGTGCCCCCGCGACGTCACCGGCCTCGACGGCCTGCACCGGCGCGACGTGCCCGTCGCGCACCCGCGCCCAGATCCCGTACCAGGCGTCGGCGTACTGAACGGCGGCCGGGTCGAGGCCCGCCGGGGGACGGGGACGCGAGAGGTCGCGGGCCTCGTCGACGTCCATCAGCATCTCGAGGCTGTACGGGAAGGCATGGGTGATCCAGTCGACGTGCTCCACACCGCGCACGGCGTCGCTGATCCCGGAGACGGTCTCCTTGGCCTTCTTGAAGAATTTTCCCAGCATGTTTCCTGCTCTCTTGAGTTCGTGGAACCGATCAGTTTCCGATATGGGCGGGACCGGCCACCCACGGGTCATCAGGGCGTCTCCTGGCGGTGACGCGTGTCGCCGCGACCATGGTCGAGGACGGCGTGAAGGTGGCGCGAGAACCACATCCCTGGCACGCCAGGTAGACCGCGACGGGGTACAGGTACGGAACCGGCACGGGCGCCCCGCACTGGGAGCATGTGAGCCGGATCGCGCGCCACTCGGCGACGGCCTGCTCCCAGATGGCCTGGTCGTGGTCGACCTCGGGGGCGGTGAAGGCCTCCTCGGCAATGGCTTCGAGGCTGTCCTCCCACGCCTCGAACCACTCCTCGAGGCGTTCGTAGGCGGCCTCGGTCGCGGGGTCGTCGATCGTCTCGAACACCTTGAACTGTTGCTCGAAGACCTCGCGACCCTTGTTCGCCAGTCCTGTGATCTGGGAGGTCACCCCGGCCTGGAGGGTGTGGGCCGCGACGCGGGTGTCCTTGTCTCCGGAGGCCTGCATCTCCGCGAAGGCGGCAGCAGCCTCGGCGGCCACCTCGCGGGCCCGGGCCGTCAGTTTGCCCAGGAACGTCTCGAGGCGCGGGATGAGGGCGTTGAGCTGGTCGCTGGAGTGACTCACGGGCACTCCTGCGGGTCCCGGGCGTATTCGGTGGCGAGGGCGGCAACGAAGACGTGTCCGCAGTAGCTGCACTCCCCAACCCCGTCTGCCTCGGACCGCGGCGCACCGCAGTCGGGGCAGGTGCGGGTCTCGGCGCGTGTCTTCTCTTCCTCGAATTGGATCGATGACCTGGGCGCGGAAACGGCCTGGCGGCGCATCCTCTCGACGAACGACTCGGCCATCACAGGGCCTCGATGATCTGCGATTTCTTGGCGTTGAACTCGTCTGCGGTGATGAGCCCGGCCTCGAACATCTTCTTCAGCTTCGCGAGTCGCTCGACGGGATCATCCGTCCCCGCAGACGGCGCGGACGGCGCGGACGGCGCAGACGGCGCGGACGGCGCGGGCGCTGCCGGTTGCGTCGGCTGCATCGGCTGGGCGGGGAAACCCTGCTGGACCGGGGCGCCGAGCTGCTGCTGCACCTGCCCCATCGCGATGCCCATGGCCATTCCCCCCTGGATACCCTGCCCGGCTGCGGTGTTGGGGTTGGCGGTCGCAATGGCGGTGTTGAAGGCCTGGAACCGCGACATGTCACCGATCATGTTCATGCTGGTGACTTTGTCGTAGTACTCGTTGACCTCATCGGGCAGCGTCACCGAGGTCACGGTGAACTGGGTGAGCGTCACCCCCAGGTCCAGGAAATAGGGAGCGATGGCGGGTAGCAGACGCGAGTTGACCGCCGACAGGTTCGCGGCGACATCGAGGACGGAGATCTGCTGGGTGGCCAGCACCTCACCGAACTTCGCGGCGATGTAGTCGCGAAGCTGTACCTCGAGGTCGCGGATCGTCAGCACCGGATAGGCGCCGGCGTATTCCCGGAAGAACCGGGGAATGTCGGTGATGCGCGCGGAGTAGGACCCGAACGCGCGCACCCGGACCTGCCCGAACTTCTCGTCGGCCATCATCACCGGCGCCGGGGTTCCCCACTTGAGATCGACGAACTGGCGGGTCGCGATGTAGAAGATGTCGTAGACGTGCTGCGACGCGAACCCGTACTTCCATCCCGCGAGGTTGGACAGGACCGGGATGTTGCCGGTCGGGAGGGTGTAGGTGCCGGGCAGGTAGACACCGGCGGCCTGACCCTTCGCCAGGAGCAGGGCGTTCTGATTCTCCCGGACGATCAGTTTCGCCCCGGACTTGATCCGCCCGTCGGGATCCGGGTAGCGCCACAACACGAACTGCGGGTCCGGGTCGAGACACTCAACAATTTCGGTCCAGGGCAGTGCCACGATCAAACTCCTTGTGACCAAGCTGACCGTCAGGGCTGATCAGCGGGAGGAGTTTAGCAAGACACGAGCGGCACGATTCACACACCCGGAAACCACTCATCACGTCTCTGGCAAGGGGTGACGCAGCTCCCTGCGATCCCACGAGAGCCCCGCCCCGGAGGTCACGGGGTCAGGGAACCGCACGCCGATGCTCCGGGGATCCTCGTCGCCACGGGTCAAGAACACCCAGGATCACAACCGCGCCCTTCCCTTGGCCGAAAGTTAAGTTTTCCGTTTTCCCTCTCCCACATCGGCTCTGGAATTACTACGGTTGACGTACCGGAGGTCACGGACGACACCCGAGGAGGATGGAAGGCATCATCGTGGAAACGGAAACCATCGAGGCAGCAGGTGGGGCAAAGGCACCTCGCAACCAGACCCATCGGAATGGCTCGTTGAGCATTGCGCCCGCCTCCACCGCGCGGGAAATCCCGGGCTGGCCCGAGACCGTGATGAAGGTCGCCCCCGGCTCGGGGCGACGCGCCCACCTGGTGGGGCACCCCGAAGGGTGCGAAGTCACCGTCGTCTGCGACCGGGGCAAGCGGATTGAAAGTACAACGGTGCCCGTCGACTCGTGGCCCGCCCACATCATCGACCTGGGGGTCACGGGAGTCTGCATCGATGACCGTGGGATGTTCCGCACGAGCCCCGGCCTGGCATCCGAGATCGAGAATCTGGTGCACAGCGGCGTGCAGGTGGTGATCGCCACGGAGGACGCCGAGGACGAGTTCAATCTCGTGGCGCGCCTCAGCCATCTGAAACCTCAGCTGCTGCTGCATCACACGATGCCCCCCGAGGAGGTGTGGCGCACGGTCCGGTCGCAGACCGGCAACGCCCTGGACGCACACCGGGCGATGATCGAGGTGCTTTGTGAGTGTCACCCCATCCTGGTGCACCTCTTCCTGACAGCGCTGTGCCACACCAGGGACGGCGAACTGGTCTCGACTGCGGCCGTCATCGATTCGCTGGCCGATGCGATAACCCACGTCGTGCGCACCCAGTTCCCTCGGTCCCACGACCAGGCGGTGTTCCTTCTATGCCTCGCGCTGCGCGGAGACCAGGTGACCACGATGAAGGTCGACCAGGTGCTGGAAAGCACAAGCCTGGGCACCCATTATGCCCGGCGCATGGCGCTGGCCATCTCATCGGAACCGGTTCCCCCGGAGTTGGATGCTGCCTTGTGGCCGCGCCTGCGAGCACACCTCGACGCCGATACCTTCGATACCGCCCGGCGCGCCTTGATGCCCCTGCTGGACGATGGCGTGATGGACGAGGTGCATCACCTCGGACTGCTCGAACTGTTCACCGGGGACACGGATTCCTGTCTGATACCGGAAGTCGCGGATGTGATCCGGCGGGTGGCCGATGCGGCCGATGTCCGCGGGAGAAGCCACATCCTGCGTTCCCTGCCGCGATTCCTCGAGGACGAATCGGTGGGAAAGACCGCCACACGCCTGGCCACGATATGTTCGGACCTTGATCTGACGGCGCTCGGGGTTGCACTGGAGGTACTCAAGGCGGAAGACGCCGTGTCCGAGGCGACTTACGACGTGTTGTCCCCCTTGGCGGCCCTGGAACACCCAACCCTGTCCGCGCACCTGGCGGAAAGAGCTCTTGAAACACTCGACCCAGATGATCCCCGAACCACGACGGCGGCTCTCCTGTGGATAATGACCTCACCGGCGACCGCGTGTGCCGAGCCCGGGCGTCGTTGGCGCACACTCCGGCGGATCGTCGCCTTGTCCCACGGCGATCATCCTTCGGCCCCCGTCATACGGGCAGGCGTGGCAGGTCTTCACGCCTTCACCCAGCGCTCCGCGGGCGCCCAGCTCCGCGAACTGGTCGCACAGCAGGGCTTATCCCCGGGCGGGTTGCCGCTCATGGCATGCTGCCTCGTGGGGCTGGCCATGTGTCTGAACAACATGACAGATGAAGCCGCGATGTGGTGTTGGCCTGCCCGGTCGCTCGCTACCACCCGCAGGTCCGAACACGCCTGGACACTCATCGTCCATTCACTGGTCGCCTTCCACCGCCGGGACACGAAACTGGCCAGCGAGTTGCTCGCACGCGTGGCCGAGACCACCATGGCCATGCGGGCCTCCACCGTCGGGCGGTTCTGCGAACTCGCGACACATTATCTGTGCAAGGACCCCGGCGACTCGGAATGGCCCACCCTGCTAGACGAGGAGGCCCACGTCGTTCTCCGCGTGTTCGCCACCTACTGCGCCGCGAGTCTGGATCAGCGCAGGGGCAGCGTCCAACTGGCCATCGACAAACACTTCGCCACCGGCCGAACCCTGGCCTCGGCGAGGCTCACGAATCCCGTGATCCTGGACTGGCGACAGCAGCTCAGAACCATATTTGTTTCCTGCCACGAGGACGCGATGGCGGAATGCCTCCGGAATGACATCTGTGCCGCGGAGGAGTCATGGCGCTCCTTGAACGATCTTTCGAATGCACCCACTCATCGCGAAGACATTCTCTCGGGCGTCAAGGATGAGTCCCGGAGGCTCAGCGTCAGCGAGCAGAAGGTCGCCGAACAGGTGGCCGCGGGATGCACCAATGCGCAGGCAGCCGAGGCGTTGTTCTTGAGTAAACGCACGGTGGACACCCATTTACGAAACATTTATCGTCGCCTCGGAATATCGAATAGATCCGAACTTATCGAGTTCGTCAAGAAGAATTATCGCAAACGGGAATAATTTCCGCACACAGCAATAGTCATCAGAAACTGGACAGCGAATCCTGATTGAACAACGTCGAGGGCCCTGCCTCCGCGGTCTTCCGGAGGCAGGGCCCTCGACACGCTATCGGGTGGAGACGAGCGCCCACACCCTCACGTGATCATTCTCAGCAGCGCATTCGGGCAAGATGCTGCCGCCGCGGGTTTCATTTCACCCGCTGGCCGCGCCAACGGAAGGCGAAAACAGCCAGAATGCCACCCACTACGGTCCAGGCAATCAAAACGATCGCCACCAAGCCCAGATCCCAGGACCCACTTGGCTCGGCTGACTCCAAGAAACTCGGAAGGAACACGAACCGTAGACCTTTTGCCATCCACAGCAGGGGGAAAGCATAGCCGACGCAAGCCAATACCATGGGTATCGAAGAAAGAGGAAAGAATACCCCAGAGATAAATTGCAGAATCATGAACGGAGGGGTGGTGGCACCGGGGGCTGCTCGGGAATTGGGAATCAGCGCCGTGTAGGCGATACCGAGCAGCGAACAGGAACTCACCCCGAGCAGGACCACCCACACCAAGGTCAGCCAGCGCACGGCATCGGAAGGCATCGGAAGGCCGTAGAGCACCATTCCCAGGATCATCAGGATGATGACCTCGAACACCGTCGTGATGAGCGCCTTGACCGTGATTCCAACGAAGTAGGCGACCCTCGGCATCGGGGACGCTGCCAACCTGCGGATGAGCCCCTCGTCCCGGTCACTGGTGACGCTGAGCGCCAGCGACTGGAACGTGGTGCTCATCACACCGACACCAATCATCCCAGAGATGAACAACAGGCGATAATCGACGTTGGTGCCCGGTATCTTTTGATTAAACACGGCGCCAAAAACGAGCATTAACAACACCGGAAGAGCCATGTTGAAGATCAACGACATCCAGTTGCGGAAGAATGTCAACAGCTCCACCCGTGACCGCGCCAGGCTCGCCTCAACCAGGCCGGGGAGCCGTTTGCGCATCGCGACGTCAACCTCATGCGACACCGAAGTTCGCTTCAATTCATTCATCGCTGCTCCTTCGCCTGTTCGATCATGTCGATGTAGATCCGCTCAAGGCTGGGTTGGGTGACCTGCAAGCCGGGTATTTCCGCTATTCCTCGTCGTTGCGCGGCGTCCAGCAGCAGCCGCAGCAATGCTGTCGGCTCATTGGTGGCATAGAGGCAACTGTGGGGCTCGCTTTCCAGCCTCGTCGCCAAATCCGGCGGCACCTCGACCAGAGGATCGAGATCGTAGGAGACACGATGCCGACTGCCGGTCAGCTGGGCCAGCTGATCCAAGGTTCCGACGTGCAGCATCCGCCCGCCCGCGATGACACCGATGCGCTGGGACAGTTCCTGGGCCTCGTCCAGATAGTGGGTGGTCAGCACCGTCGTCATTCCCTCGCCGGTGAGCAGACGCACCAGCTCCCACGCCTCGCGCCGGGCCTCCGGGTCGAGCCCGGTGGTCGGCTCATCCAAGAAGAGGAGCCGGGGCCGGCCGATCACCCCCACCGCTACGTCCAGACGTCGGCGTTGCCCCCCCGAAAGTTTAGTAGTGAGCACCTTTGCCTTGGCGCCGAGCCCAACCATGTCGATGAGCTGCCCGGTCGGAAAGGGGTCAGAATAGAACGTGGCGAAATGGTCAATGACCTCGTAGACCGTGAGTTCCTGATAATCCGCCGTGCCCTGCGGCACCACCCCCACCTGGGCGCGCCATTCGCGTTCGTCGTTCTGCGGGTCGCGCCCCAGCACGCTCACCGTACCGCTGGTACGCCTTTGCGCACCCGTGAGGATGTCGATAGTGGTCGTCTTGCCGGCACCGTTCGGGCCGAGAAAGGCAAACACCTCCCCACTTTCCACTCGCAGATCAACGTCGTCGACCGCCACGAAACTCCCGTATGTTTTTCTCAGTCCACTGACGGTGATGGCACTCGACATCACCTGTCCTCCTCTCCGGGTTGTCACTGGAGCCAGGGCAACAAGACGGGGCCGCTTCGCCCCGTCCATCAAACCCTCTTGTAAATTCAGGGTAGCCCGGCCCGGGATCACCCAGAAGGGTATTCCGGCGGCTTACCGACCACCACGAGGAGGAATACGCATCTATTCGGTATGCGTAGGCGCGCCTACGCATACCGAATAGATGCGCGACGGTTCCCGGGAATCTGGACGCCCGGCATCCGCTTGCAGCCCTGCCGTCATCAACCCTTCTTGATTTTCTCGATAGCAGGAGGCAGCGTGTCCCAGTCCCATTCCTTGACCCACTCCCCGTCCTTCTCCACCACACGCGACGTACCAATATCGTCAGACAACAGCCACAACACGTCGGCATCCTTCTGCCACACCACCCCCACCGGATGCGCACTCATGAGATAACGCCTATCGTCACTCCACAACACTTCACCCGCCGAATTCTTGATCACCGGATACACATTGCGTCTCCCATTGATCTCCTCCGCGAGGAACTCCGAGGTGTACCGCCCCGACGACGAGGTCCGCGTCTCCCCGTCAAGCAGCACAGCCGGATCCGGAGCAAACTGCCCCCACAACCAAACGACCAACACCGCCACCACCCCCACGGCACCAGCCCGCAAGACCCATGTCCTCGCCCTCATCGGTACAACCGCCCCTTTCCACTTCCGCCCACCACGTCACCCCGCGCATCAACGATCGCCGCGCTGTTCTCTCTCACCCAGTATGGATGCTGTAGGGGATCAGCCGGTCCGAGCGTCACGATCTCAGCAAAAGGCTTTTTTGCGATCCGTGAAGTGATGATTTCGACACGAACTGCTCATTCGTCGCACCCGGCTCAACCAGCCGCATCCTCCCCCGATCCCGGTGGGCGTCCGCACAGCAGCGGGGCCGCCCTCCTTTCAGGGCGGTCCCGCTGAGGTTCAGCGCAGGTAGTGGCGCTGGTCGGTCTTCTTGCCCTCGTACCAGATGCGGGCCTGTTGCGTCGACTCGATGCGCGAGACCTCCGAGATCGGCACGTCCCACCAGCTGGAGCCGGGCGGGTTGGGGCCGTACAGGTCGGTTT
>ERZ773022.1403-NODE-1403-length-16199-cov-2.668484_pt1 | contig 16199 bp, 16 predicted proteins | sample MGYA00580839_ERZ773022 | MGnify/ENA primary metagenome ERZ773022 (study PRJEB29015, sample SAMEA2738020) | human oral metagenome | biome: human oral; feature: human-associated habitat; material: dental | place: China | collected 2044 ... | reverse complement strand
TTCGTTCCCTTTCAGTTCACGCCCTCCGTGCCGTCCTCGAGGGGAAGCTCCTCCGCCGCACCCTCCAAGGATGACGACGCCGATTTCCCTTCCTTGGCCCCCGCCTCGCCGTAGAGCATACGATAGACGGCCAGGTTGCCCGAGACCTTCTGGACGTAATCGCAGGTCTCGTTGAAACGGACCTCCTCGATCCACCGGTCGGGCTCCAGGGCATCCCGGCCATCCCCGAGCCATTTGCGGGCGTTGCCCGACCCCGCGTTGTAGGCGGCCATGATCCAGTCCTCCCGCGCGAAGGACCTGCCGAGCCAGGACAGGTGAGAGGTCCCCATAGAGATATTGTCCTTTATATTGTAGATGTTGTATTTCTTCAGCCCCATCCGCTTGGCCTCGCCTTTGGCCGTGCCCGGCATGAGCTGCATGAGGCCGGACGCGCCGACATGGCTCGTGGCCCTGGGCTTGAAAGCACTCTCCTGCCGCATGACGGCCCAGACGAAGTGATCCTCGACTCCATAGGTTTTGCAGGCATCCTCCACCTGAGCCCGGAAGGGCCGGGGATAGAGCGCCTCGAGATCGGACCGGTAAAGGGTCGTGCCCAGGGTCATCAGTCCGGTCAAACGACGCGCCTGGTCGTAGACGTCCTCGAACCCAAGCCAGCGCGCCAGTTTCAGGGCACGGTAAAGGTCCCGGGCCGAGACACCCTGAGCCTGAAGCTTCAGCCGGGCGTAGAGGACGAACCCCCACAGCTCCAGCTCGCCAGGTTTCGAGGCGAGCGACGGATTTTCCCCCTCCAGCAGCCTGATCGCTCCGGGACACGCCATGAAGGTATAGAGGGAAAGGGGATGGTCTCGTGCGAGGGCATCCAGGGTCCTCTCCGACTCGGCCGATTTGCCCGCCGTCCTCTGCGCGTGTGCGATCCAATAGAGGATGCGAGCCCTCCGGGCCCCATCCACACCAGGGGCATAGGCCTGTTTCCAGAGGCGCACGGCCTCATCCGGTCGTCTCCCGTCCAGGCTCGCCCAGCCGCGCCGCCAGAGGACGTCGAAGGCATAGGTTGTATCGGGATACCCCACGATCAGCCGGTCCTCCAGCTCCGTCCTCCGCTTGTCGCCGACGAGGCCGCTCAAGATTAGAAGCGCACGCGCCTGGACCTTGCCCTTGCGCTTCTCGACGATGCGCTCCAACACCCCGGCGGCGGCCTCCTTATCGCTCCGCGCAAGGACCCCGATGCGCCGAACAGACGCCTCCGCGTAGGCGTTCCCGTTCAGGGCCAGCGCCCCCCACAGGTTCAGCGCCTCCGCGCCGCGCTTCATCCGAAAGAGGGACCAGGCCCGATAATACGCCGCTTTCCGCCCCTCCGCGGAGCCGATGGGGATGGGAGCCAACCGCTCGACCGCCGCCCTGTCGTCCTTGACAAGATGGGCATGGACGCCCAAGGCAACGCGAACGGACTGCGGCCACGGCTTCTTGTGACGTGCCAGCAACTCGGCTGCCGCCTTGTTGCCGGCCTGCAGTTTGAGAAGGCTCAGGGCCTGAGCGGTTCGGTCCTTCGGCGGGCCTGGAAGACGGATGAGGCGGGAGAGGGCATAAATTCTGCGCTCCTTCGTATCGGCGGTCTGGAGCATTCGTTCTAGGGCCATCTGAATTTTCTGGGGTTCCCCATCCTTCAGCAGGCGATGCTGGGCCGCGGCGATGTAATATTTCAGCTCCCTCGGGGCGGATTTCCAAAGCCGTTCCGACAGGCTCAGGGCCTCCTCGGTCCGTCCCATCCTCTCGTAGCCCAACAGGAGGGTCATATCAGCATAGGGACGGATCCCCTGGGGAAAGGCATTCCCCTGTGCCTCCAGAATCGAGACCGCCTCGGGCCATTTGCCGCGGAGGCGCAGGGCGTTGACCATCAAGGCGTGATCCCGGGGGGATTTGTCCCGCTTCGAGGCATAGGCCTCGTCCATTGCGGCCCAGGAACGCCGCCAAAACAGGTCGTAGAGCTTGCTCTCCGCAGCCGAGGCCGGGGAGAGGGGACCGGCCAGGCAGAAGAGGACGGCAAGGCCCAGGAAGGTACGCGCTCCCGAAACAAAAAATTTTTTCAGCATGGATTCTCCTTAACGAAATACAAAAAATTGGCGGGCTTGCCGAAACGTGCCCGCCTCCTATTCAGGCGCCTCCCATCAGGAAAAATACAGAACCTGACGCCCCCATTCCGGACAGCCCAAGCCAGGTGCAGGAGCGGCAAAGAGGCAGAAGGCCGCACCGCCGCTGCCCGTTATGCCCCAGGCCAGGGCCTCCGATCGATCCAATGTCCCGAAAAGTTCGCGATATCCGGGAAAACGCTCAAGAAGCGGCAGCGCAAAGTCGTTGGGGAGCAGACCGACGCGTTCCCCCTTTTGGAGCGCCTCATAAAGGCACAGGGCCTCATCCCTGGCCTCGGACGCACAAAGCGGATACCCGCCGGGATGCCGGGCGTCCAGCTCATCGTAGGCCCCCTTCGTGCCCACGCCCCACTCGGGGAAGAAGACCCGGCCTCCCAGGGGAAGTGCGGGCAGAGGCTCGAGACGCTCCCCAATCCCCGAGACCAGCGCGACGGGAAAAGCGGAGAAAAGACAGGGCACATCCGCGCCTGTTCTGCGGGCAATCTCCGGCCACCGGGAATCCGGAATCTCCGCGGCAAGCCACCGAAGCAATGCGGCCCCGTTGCCGCTCCCCGCCCCCAGGCCGGCACCAGGGAAAAGGCTTTTCAAGATCTCTATATCCAGAGAGGGGACGGTAAGGCCCGATTCCCGAGCGAGGCGCAGGGCCCTCGCGACGATGTTCTCCCCCTCCAGCTCCATCCCCTCGACGTTGACGAGGTCTCCGGAAGCAGGATCGGGGCGCCGGAGGACGCGCAGCGTCTCCCCCGAGGGGATCCTGAGGAAGAGGGAGACGAGGTCGTGATAGCCGTCATCCCGACGCCCGGTCACCCGTAGGGAAAGGTTCAGTTTTGCAAAGGAAGGCAGGACGAAGCGCACAGCGGCAACTCCCCCGAAAAAATAGTGAAGGTCATTCCGTGAGCCCCCATGGCCTCTCCAGGAGTGAAGGAAAAAGGACCTGAAAAAGACACCCCCGGACCTCGTCCGGGGGTGTCTTACCTAAAACCCTAAACGCGAGTCACAATTTCAAGCTCGACCTCTCGGGTGAGTATCTCCGCGTAGCTGAAGGAGACGGTGCTTGCGCTGGATTCGTCGTACAAGGTGAAAAGCTTGGGGTAGACATCGAGAAGGATACCCTCCGTCTCCTCGGTTCTGTTCCTTCCCTTGGACATTCTGCAGCGAACCAGCTGGCCCTTGTAAGAGAAAATCTCATCTTTGATGGATGTGAGCGTTCTCGGCACGAAACATCACTTCCTCAAACTCAGCTATGGTTAAGTATAACATAACCGGGAGAGAAAATGTCCCTCATCCATAATATGATATGGCCGACAAAGAATCCAGAGTCTCAATTCGCCCCGTCCGGAACGCAATCCGGCAAGGGGAAGCCCCTCCGGACCACCGGCACGGGGATATCCACGCCACGGGACAGAATGTAACGATTTTCCCCCCTGCGGTCCAGCAGGACGGGATAGCCGTCGCGCGTAACGGTCCCGAGCGCCTCGGGATTGCGGCGCGGACGCACGTCCATCGTAAAGCCGTCCCCGCAGTCGGGGACGGTGATGACCGCGGGAGCAGGGTCCGGGACCGGGGGCAACGCACCGGCGGGAATCGCCACAAGCAGGAAAAGCGAACAGGTCAGGATCGCACCTAGAACGCAGGAGAATGCTCTCTTCATCGGGACGGCACGACCTCCCCCATCCAGTAATATCCCCATTCCGTCGCCTGCTGCGCCAGCACGGGCATATCGGCCTCGTACCAGATGAACCGATTGCGCTTGACCATCCGCGTGAGCTCGTAGAGCTGGCCCTTGAGGGCATCCACCGGGCGCTGATCGGCACGCGGGGTAATCTGATACCAGCTCCGACCCGTCCACACATAGATAGCCCTGGGGAAGTTCCCCTTCCAGGCGACGGGGACCGCGGGATTGTGCAGGACGCCCATACGGTCGACGCTGCTCTGCCAGTTCCCGATCGCCATGAAGCGGGGGTTGAAGCTCCAGTCCGGCACCCACGTGGAATGGGTCTCGCCTCCGGCGGCACGCGAGGGCGGAAGGCCGGGCTGACGCACGGCCGCGACCTCGGGGGGCGGCACCGTGACGTGCGACGAAATCTGGGCCGGGCGCACCCAGGGTACGATCCCCGCCATGGTAGGCACGACCGACCCGACGATGTAGTTCGTCGGATTCAGGTTGGGTCCGGACGCGGTGCCATACACCCAGACCCCATCCCGGTTCTTCGTCACGGGATAGCCGTCGAAGGTCACATACCAGTTCTTCGGCATGTTGTAGGGCCGGTACACGTAGAACTGCATCCCGGCGTAGGACGGCTGCGCCACCAGCAGGGGCTCGGCCACGTAAACCCTGGCCTCTGCCGGCGAGGCCAAAACCACTGAGGCCAAAGCCATCAGGAAGCCCGAAAGCAAACAGGCGATCGGGCCAAAACGCCGAAGGGACAACAACGCCATCACTCCTCGTCTTTTACTGCGGAATTGCAGACCGTCAACAAACACGGCAAGCTGCGCGTCACCGAACGGGGAGGATCTGCCCCATCCACCGGTAACCCCAGACTGCGGCGTGCTGGGCCAGGACGTTCATATCCTGATCCGTCCAGACCAGATTGTTTCTGTTGCTCATGCAGGCCAGCTCGTACAGCCTGCCGCGCAGCGCGTCCACAGGATGCTGGCAGTCCCGAAGGGATATCTGGTACCAGCTTCGGCCCGTCCAGGCATAGATCACATTGGGGCGGGTCCCCTTCCACGCCACGGGGACCGCGGGCTTGCCCAGCACTCCGATGCGATCCACGCTCCTCCCCCACCCCCCGATGGCCACGAAATTGGGGTTCCGAACCCAGCAGGGAACATAGATTGGAGCGGCGACGACGGCGACCGGAGCAACGACCGGGACGGACGGGACAACAACCGGCGCGACGGCAGGGGCACAGACGGGCGCCGCGACCCACGGCACCAGCCCGGCCACGGAGGGGACGACCGACCCGACGACATAGGCGGTCGGTACGATGTTGGCCCCGACGCAGGAACCGTAGACCCAAATACCATCCGCATTCCTGAAGACGGGGTAGCCGTCGTAGGTCGCATACCACCCGCCGGGGATGTTATAAGGACGATAAACGTAAAACTGCATCCCCGAATAGGCGGGCTGTGTGATCAGGATCGGGTCCGCAGCGTTCACCCACACGGCCGCGCCGCCGGCCCCCTCCATCACAAAGGCCAATAGAAAAGCCAACACCAACAGGGACGGCGCCTTGGCCGCAAAACACTTGCTCTTCATCTCTCACTCGCTCCTTCTTTTGAGATAGACGCGAAAAGGGTCCCGAGAGGTCGCCCTCGGGAGGGCGGGGTCTGCGAAATCCTTTTCGTCAGGGGCCCCAATCCCCCTTTTTGCCGTTCATTTTTTATCCGCCGGCAACGGAGGAAGGTAAACCGGACGATCCCCCGATGCCGTTCCCGGGACGGGAGGCTGATAGGCCGGAGCCTCCCCCGAGACGACCGCCCCCTCGACGAGGGAAATCCCCACCGCCGGAGGCGCGGAAACCGCGCCCGGTGCCGCGCCCCCGGCCCCCGCGGGCAGCGGAGGCTGATAGACGGGAGCCTGACCGGGCTGCCCCCCCAGGGGAGCGGAGGGAATCTCCGCGGATGGCGCCGGCTGAGGGATGGGGGCCGGAGTTCCGCCCGCCGGGAGGGCGACGCCAACCTCCAGCGCAGGAGGCGGCGCCAAAGGGACAATCCGGGACTCGGGCGGCGCATAGGCGGGCTCGCCCCCCTCGAGAGTGCTCTCCCGTCCCGGCGGAACGTAGACCGAGGGTTGCCACGCATCGCCGTCGAAGGGCCCCGCGCCGGGCTCCGGAGGGGTGTAGAGCGGGACCTTGGGCAGCTCGGGATCGATAGGCGGCCGAACGGGCCGACGCCGTGCCTGGGGGGAGTCGGGGGGGATGATGGCGATCCCGTGGTCGTTCGTGGGGATGGGGTAGACCCGTGCCGGACGCCTGGGGTCCCACAGGGGGACACGCTCCCCGTCCCCGGGGGAGACGACCACGCGGGAGAACGGCTCGAAGCCGGGGTCCAGCTCCATCGCCTTGCGATAGAAAAACTGGGCCTGCTCGAACTGTGCCGTCCTCTCGTGGTACATTCCATACCAATACCACGCTTCGGGATTGCGCCGTTCCTCCTGCACGGCCTTCTGCAGCCACGGATACGCCGCCTCGTAGCGCTCCTCGCGCATGAGAGCGATTCCCTGCCGCAGGGAGGAAATGCGGGGACGGGAGGGAACGGCCTTCTTTCGCACCGGCGCCGATGGGGTCTTTTTCTTGGTTTTTCTCGCCTTGGGCGCCGCTTTCTTTATCGGGGCCCTCTTCACCGATTTTCTGACGGGGGGCGGCACTTCGTCGGCCGAGACGTTCCCATTGGCCCAGACGGACCCGCAGCCGGCCAAGGCCCCAAACAAAAGAGCCAGAAGGGCAAAAAACCTTACACTTCCGCGCGAATATCCGCCCATGGCGATCCTCAACTCCTCGGCCCCGTCACCTTGATGACGGTGTCCTTCAGCTGTATGGGGTCCTTGCGGTTATCCTTGACGACCCGCACTACCGCGTTCTTCTCCTGAACGGAGACCACCTTGACCTTGCCGATCGTGTTCTGAAGCACCACAACGGGGTTTTCCGGGTCTACGGTCACGTAGGTATCCCCTCTGACGACATCCAGGACATCCCCCACCCGCAGGGCGTCCTGCCGCCCAATCGAGATGATGAACTCCCTCCTTCGGCGCCTCGATCCCGCCGTAGACGAGATGATCCGCCCCACGGTGGTGATGGCGGGGGAAAAACGGTCGCGTCCCTCGGCCTCGGCTCTCGGGTCGTTGCGGCGAATGGCGTTGCTGACCTGCCCCATGGCCTGAGCCTGAGCGTCCTCGATCCCCTTTTTGAGGGCCTGCCACTGCGAGGAAGTGCGAAATTGCTCCCATGTCGGGTGGCTCATCCTCTGTCCCCGGTCCTTTGCACCCGTCAGCCCCAGAAGATCGAGGCCGTCCTTGAAGGGGACCGGGAGCGAGACGAGCGCCGCATCCAGCCAGTAAAGTTTCTCCCCCTCAAAGGTAAAGCGCCTGTCGGTTCCCTCCGCGACCCTCATGGCGAACTGACGTGCCTGGACGGTGTCCAGAATGCGGATCCGCAGGCTTACCCGCCCCTTTTCCAGCTTGCCCAGGACGTTCCGTTCCTCGAACACCGCGTCGAACAGCTCCATCTGCAGCGCCATGTCCCCAGGACGATGCCCGGAGGCGAACCAGCGGTTCATGCCGGGTTCATCCAGGACCTGGACGTCGATCAGCGGCGAACGCTTGAAGAGCAACTCCAGGTAGTCCGTCATCTTGCGCTCCAGGACATTATAGGGGTAATACTTGCTCTCCCAGACCTGGAGGCCGGTCGTGTTCTCCGTCGGAAGGATCACCACGTGCAGGCGCCGCGGCTCGGCCGCCTGACAGACGGAGCCCGCACAAAGCAGCAAAAGCGCCGCAAACGCTCCCCATACCCTGTTCTTCATGGATGTCCCAGTCACTCCCAAACTGTAAAGGCTTATGCGAAAGACCCTCTCCTCGGGGCCCCCAATTCGACATTTCAAGATCGGGCCTGAAATCGTCCTGCGAAAACCAATTCATCTATTATATTTTACCGTATGTGAGGGAGAAATCGTCGACGATTTATCGCCTTTCTCTTCTCGAGTCCGTATTTTTTCTCCTTGCGTCAAATCGGAATTTGATGTACTATTTTTGCCGAGGGGAACAGGGCTTCAGACGCAACACGAGTTCACTTGAGAGGGGAGTTTCGTTATATTATGGAAAGACTGAGCATCTTCAAATGCGCCAAGTGCGGCAGTATGGTGGAGGTCCTGCACGCCGGGGGCGGCGCGCTGTCCTGCTGCGGGGAATCCATGAGGCAGATGAAGGAGAACACCACCGACGCCGCGCAGGAGAAGCACGTGCCGGTGTTCGACGGGGGCGCGGTGAAGGTGGGGAGCGTCACGCATCCGATGGCCGAGGAGCACTATATCGAGTGGATCGAGCTCATCGACGGCGACAGGATCTGCCGTCAGTTCCTCAAGCCGGGCGAGGAGCCCAGGGCCAACTTCGCCGACGCCGGACACCCCAAGGTCGCCGCGCGCGAATACTGCAATCTGCACGGACTTTGGAAGGGAGAAAGATGACGCGATGATTTCCGAGAAGATGGCGGCCGCGATCAACGACCAGATCAAGGCTGAATTCGATTCCGCCTACATCTACCTGGGCATGGCCGCATACCTCCAGGACTGCAACCTGCCGGGGATGGCCCATTGGATGAAGAAGCAATACCACGAGGAGCTCGAGCACGCGGAGAAGTACATCGAACATCTCTACGAGCGCGGCGCCCGTGCGAAAATTGAGGCGATCGCCAAGCCCAGGGAGAGCTACGACGGCCCTCTGAGCGTCTTCAAGGAGTCCCTGAGCCACGAACGGCACGTGACGAAACGCATTAACAAGCTGATGGATCAGGCGATCGAGGAGAAGGACCACGCCACCTGCTCCATGCTTAAGTGGTTCGTCGACGAGCAGGTGGAGGAGGAGGCGAACGTCGAGGCCATCGTCCACAAGCTAGAGTTCGTGGGCGACTCCCATGCCAGCATCTACCTTTTGGACAAGGAGCTGGGCGGACGCTAGCGTCCGCGGTACGACGGCTGCGAGGGAACGGTGACCGCCGTTCCCTCTTTTCGTATGCTCCACCATGTGCGATAATCCATCCCTCTCCGGGAATGCCTCCCATCCAGGAGATACCCGTCATCCAGCAAAGGCCGCCCATCCGGGGCTCGTCCGCCTGAAACCGTTTCTGGACGGGCTCTACTTCGTCTATAACCGCAGGGAGCTGATCCACCCCGATCCGCTCCTGTTTCTCTACCGTTACGACGACCCGCTCGACCGAGAGATCGCGGGGCTTGTCGCCTCCTCGCTGGCCTATGGCCGCGTCGCCCAGATCCTGAAGAGCGTCTCACGGGTCCTGGATCCCCTGGGCCCGAGCCCGCACCGTTTTCTGATTGCCCATCCAGAGGCGCCGTCCCGGCTCCTCGAGGGCTTCAAGCACCGTTTCACCGCGGCCGGGGAGGTGGAGAGCCTCCTGGCCAACGCCGCACGGGCCCAGAGAGAGCATGGGAGCCTGGAGGGGCTTCTGCGTCATTGTCTGGAGAAAAGCGCCGATCTGCTGAGCGCCCTGGACGGATTCTCCGACGCGCTCTCGCCGGAGCGGCGGGGGTTTCCGCTCCTGACGGCCCCGAGGGACGGCAGCGCCTGCAAACGGCTCTTCCTCCTCCTGAAGTGGATGGTGCGGAGGGACGACGTCGACCCCGGAGGGTGGAAAGTCGTCGCCCCGCGCGACCTCATCATGCCGACGGACACGCACATCCATGCCATCGCGCTGAAGCTGGGGCTGACGAAGAGGAAACAGGCGGATCTCGTTACGGCGCTCGAGATCACGGAGAGGTTCCGCGAGGTTGCGCCGGACGACCCCACGCGGTACGACTTCGTCCTGAGTCGTTTCGGGATCCGAAGCGGCCTGCACGCCGAAGCCCTTTCGGACCTGCTTGGCCCATGAAGCCTTCGTCCCCCCCCGCTCCATAATCCGCATAATCCATTATAATGAAGATGTTTTAAGGTGAAGATGTTTTAAGCTCCGATTCGTAGAACGGTTCTTTCTTTAGCGAACCAGCACCTTCGGCATCCCTGGATTTTTCGTTCCCGACCGCTGCACTTCGGTTGGGTTTTGTTCGATTCGTTTTGGTCCGAAAGGAGGCTTTTTGTATGTCAGACAAGCAATTTCCGCTCATCTCGGACGCCCTCGTCAGGACCGGCGGCACGCCCAAGGACAAGGCATCCGCCATTCGTGAGGTCGGGGAACTGCTGCGCAACGCCGGGTACGTCGATCCTCCCTACGTGGCGAGCATGGCGGAGCGGGAAAAGGCCGCGGACACCTTTCTGGGGGCGGGCGTCGCCATCCCCCACGGCAAGATCGAGGACAAGAACTGCGTCCGGCACGACGGCATCGCTGTTTTGCAGGTCCCCGCCGGCGTCGAGTGGAACGCCGGCCAGACCGCGAAGCTGGTCGTGGGGATAGCCGCGAGGTCCGACGGACACTTGGCCATCCTGAAACGGCTGACGCGGCTGATCCAGGACGAGGGGCGGATTGCGCGCCTGTCCGTCACGGACTCCGCCGCCGAGATCGTCTCGGCCCTCTCCGAGGAGCGCGGCGCCGAGGATACGAAACCCGCCGAGGCCGAGGACCTGGAGGTCCGGGACGAATGGGTGGTCGACTACCCCTCCGGCCTGCACGCGCGTCCCGCCTCGCTCTGGGTAAACGCCGCGAAGGCTCTGGACGGGCCCTTACGCCTACGCCGGGGCTCCGACACCGCGGACCCGCGGAACCTCCTGTCCCTGCTCCAGCTCGGCATCAAGTCCGGGGAGACGATCGTCATCTCGGCCTCGGGCGAAAAGGCCAAGGCCGCGGTCCGACGGATGAAGGAGGTCATGACCGGCCTCTCCGCGCAGGAAAAGGAGGATTTCGAGCGCGCCGCGCGCAAGGCGGCCGAGGTCGTGCCCCCGGGGAACGCCTGGGTTCCTCCGAGCGGCAAACCCGCTTTGAAGGGGGTCTCCGCGAGCCCGGGTATGGCGACGGGGACGATCGTCAGGCTCGGCGCCCGTACGACGGAGGTGGAGGATGAACCCGCATCGCTGGAGGAGTCCGCACGCCTGCTGGAGTCCGCCATCGACAGGGCCAGACGGCAGCTCGAGGCGGTCATCGAGGAGACCGTCCGCCGTCTGGGACAGAACGAGGCGGCCATCTTCAGGGCCCACCTCGGCATTCTCGAGGACACCAGGCTCCTGACCCTGGCCTCCCGGACGATCGTCGCCGGGCACGGCGCGGCATGGGCGTGGAACCACGCGGTCGAGACGCTGGCCGACGAGCTCGCGTCCATCGACAACCAGCTTCTGGCGGCACGGGCCGCGGACATGAGGGACGTGGGACGCCGGGTCCTCTCGGCCCTGCGGGAGGAGGAGGGGGAGGCATCCCCCTCCCTCGCCGGAACCCTCGACTCGCCAGCCGTCATCGTGGCCGAGGACCTCTCCCCGTCGGACACCGCCGGGCTGGACCGGGAGCGGGTCGCGGGGCTCGTCACGGCCCTGGGCGGTCCGACATCGCACACCGCGATCATCGCGCGTACCCTCGGGATCCCCGCGGTCGTCGCTCTGGGACGCGATCTCCTGGACAAACCCGCCTCGACGGCCATCGTCGACGGGGACACCGGCAGGGTCTGGCTGGACCCCACCGAGGAGGACCTGTCGGCCGCCAAGGAGAGGATGCGCACCCTCAGAGAGAGGGAGGAGGCGGAACGGGCCGCCCGCATGGAGCCGGGGAGTACCTCCGACGGCCGCATCATCGCGGTCGCCGCGAACGTCAACCGGCCGTCCCAGGTCGCGGAGGCCATCGACATGGGCTGCGAGGGCGTCGGGCTGATGCGCACGGAGTTCCTCTTCCTGGAGCGGGACACGACCCCAACCGAGGACGAACAGTACGAGATCTACCGCGCCATGCTGAGCGCCCTCGGCGGCAGGCCCCTCATCGTCCGGGCCCTCGACATCGGCGGGGACAAGCGCGTCCCACACCTGAACCTTCCCCACGAGGAGAACCCGTTCCTCGGTGTGCGCGGCGTGCGCCTGCTGCTCCGCCGGCCGGAGCTCCTCTACCCGCAGGTCCGCGCCCTCTACCGCGCCGCCGGGGAGGGGAACGGACTGTCCGTGATGTTCCCCATGGTCGGGACTCTGGAGGAGATACGCCGATTCCGCGCCGTCTGCGAGGAGGTTCGCGCCTCGCTCGACGCGCCCCGCATCCCTCTGGGCATCATGGTCGAGGTCCCGGCCGCCGCCCTCCTCGCTGAGGAGTACGCGCCCGAGGTGGACTTCTTCTCCATCGGAACCAACGACCTGACCCAATACACCCTGGCCATAGACCGCCAGAACCCGGAGCTGGCCGCCTCGGCCGACTCCCTTCACCCCGCCGTCCTGCGCCTCGTCCGAAGGACGGTCGAGGGAGCCGAAAAGCACAGCAAGTGGGTGGGCATCTGCGGCGGCATCGCCGGAGATCCGTTCGGGGCCTCGCTGCTGGTCGGGCTCGGGGTGACGGAGCTGTCGATGACCCCCCGCGACATCCCTGCGGTCAAGGCCCGGCTCCGCGCGAACGACTACGCGAAGCTCAGGGCCCTGGCGGAGAGGGCCCTGGAGCAGGACAGCGCGGAGGCCGTCCGGGCTCTGGAACAGGAGGCCCAATGATGAGGATCGTGACCGTCACCCTGAACCCCGCGATCGACATGACGGTAAGGCTGGCGGAACCGCTCGCGCGGGGTTCCGTCAACCTGGCCGAGTCCGTGACCGAGACGCCGGGCGGCAAGGGGATCAACGTCGCCTCGTTTCTGGCCGACTGGGGGCTGGGCTCATCCGTCACCGGCCTGATCGGCGCCGACAACGTCGGGATATTCGAGGGGATGTTCCGTGAGAAGGGATTGGACGACCGCTTCGTCCGGGTCCCGGGCAAGACGCGCACGAATGTGAAGATCGTGGACGGCGACGAGACGACCGACGTCAACCTCCCCGGCCTTCGCGCGGACGCCTCCGCGCTCCGCAGCCTGGAGACGGTCCTTCTGGACCTGGCGAAGGAGGGACCCTGCATCGTCTCCCTCTCGGGGAGCCTGCCCAAGGGGTGCGGGACGGATATCTACGCGAATCTGGCCCAAAAGCTCCGGGGCCTCGGCGCCCGGGTGATGCTGGACACCAGCGGGGAGGCGCTGAAAACGGCCCTCGACGCTCCCGTCAAGCCGCTCTGCGCCAAGCCAAACAGGAGCGAGCTCGCGGCATGGACCGGACGGACCATCGAGACGGAGGAGGACCTGATCCGTGCCGCCCGGGCGCTCCTGGCGGGGGGGATGGAGCTGCTCGCGGTCTCGATGGGAGGGGACGGGGCGGCGTTCTTCTCCAAAGAGGGCGCCCTGCACGCGAGAAAGCGGCTGAACCGGCTTTCGAGCACCGTCGGGGCGGGCGACTCCATGGTAGCCGGCATCATCGCCGCCCTGAGCGAGGGCGGCGACCTCGAGCGTGCGGCGCGCCTCGGGACCGCCTTCGCGGCGGCACGGGTCGACGCCGATTTCGAGGGCAGCCTCCAGGACCACGGGGCCATAGAGGAAATCGCCTCGTCCGTCGAGTTGAAGAGCATCGGACTGTAAGGGAGGGGAAAGCATCGTGGAAAAGGACACGCTGTTTCTTATCGTCAACGGGGGAGCGTCCGCACCCCGCGGAATCCTTGCTGCGGAGGCCCTGAGAAACGCGGCCGAACGCCTGGGGCGGAAACTGGAGATCGAGGTCCGGGCGAACGGCGCGACGCTGGCCGCCTTCGACACGCCGCCCGGCCCCGACGACCGCATCCTTCTCATCGGGGGAAAGGCGGGGGAAAAGGACCCGGCCGTCCCGGAGCGCGCGGAGCCCATCCCCGTCGTCGATATCGGATCGATTCTGGCCGACCCGACGGGGGCGCTGGAGCTGCTCTCCGGGGGAGCGGCGTCATCCGGCGCACCGGCCGGGGGAACGAAGAAGGAGCTCATTGTGGCGATCACATCCTGCCCGACCGGCATCGCGCACACCTTCATGGCCGCCGAGGGGCTGGAGCAGGCGGCCAAGGCTCTGGGCTACGACATCCGGGTGGAGACCCAGGGCTCCGTCGGCGCAGGAACGCCCCTGACGCCCGAGGAGATATCCAGGGCGGCCCTCGTCCTCATCGCCGCGGACAAGGAGGTGGAACGCAGCCGCTTTGTCGGCAAGCGGGTCTTCGCCACGGCGACGAAGCCGGCGATCACGGCCGGCGAGGCCCTGATCCGTCAGGCGTTCTCGGAGGCGACGACTCAGGCGGGAGACACGCAAAAAGCGTCCTCTGAGGCTGCGGCCCCCCAGAAGAAGGCCGGTCCGTACAAGCACCTGATGACCGGCGTCTCCTTCATGCTTCCCTTCGTCGTCGCGGGCGGCCTCCTGATCGCCCTCGGGTTCGCCTTCGGCGGCATCTACGCGGGGAACGAATCCAACGCGGGAACCCTTGGGCACGCACTCTTCACGATCGGCGCCACGGGCGCCTTCACGCTGATCGTACCGGTGCTGGCCGGCTACATCGCCTACTCGATCGCGGACCGCCCCGGCATCGCCCCCGGCATGGTCGGCGGCGTCCTGGCGGCCAACCTGGGTGCGGGGTTCCTCGGCGGCATCGTGGCCGGCTTCATCGCCGGGTACGCGACGGACCTCCTGAACCGGGCTATCCGGCTTCCCAAGAACCTCGCCGGGCTCAAGCCGGTGCTGATCCTCCCGCTTCTGGGCACGCTGATAACCGGACTCCTGATGCTGTACGCGGTCGGGACCCCCGTGGCCCAAGCACTCCAGGCCCTCACCGATTGGCTCCAGGGGATGCGCGGGGCGAGCTCGGTCCTTCTGGGGCTGCTCCTGGGCGGGATGATGGCCATCGATATGGGGGGGCCGATCAACAAGGCGTCCTACGCCTTCGCCACGGGGCTCATCACCACTCAGATCTACAGCCCGATGGCTGCGGCCATGGCGGGCGGGATGACGCCGCCCCTGGCCCTGGCGCTCGCGTGCCGCCTGTTCCGGAACCGATTCACGCGCGAGGAGCTGGAGGCTGGAAACGCCGCGGCCGTCCTTGGTCTCGCCTTCGTGACGGAGGGGGCCATTCCCTTCGCGGCCCGGGACCCGCTGCGGGTCATCCCGGCGCTCGCCGTGGGGTCCGCCCTGGCCGGGGCCATCTCCATGCTCGTCGGTGCGGAGCTCAAGGTTCCGCACGGGGGGGTCTTCGTCCTGACGATCCCGGAGGCGGCCACACACGTCTGGGGCTATCTCGCCGCCATCGCGGCGGGGACGATCGCCAGCACCGTGCTGTTGGGACTGTTCAAGAGGCCACTGAAAGAAGTGTAACGGAGTCCGAGGAAAGTCGAACAAAAATGAAGAGGGAGGACGGCAAGCGTCCTCCCTCTTTTAGAAACCAACTTTCCGAAACCCGCTCCTCAGCGACTCACTGGGAGATCGCGCTGACCGGGCAGGCCGAAACGCAGCTCCCGCACTCGATGCAGGTATCGGGGTTGACCTTCGCCTTGCCGTCCGTCATCGCGATAGCCTCGACAGGGCACGTTCCCACACACGCCTCGCACGCCACACACGTGCCGGCGTCAACGACCGCTTTAGCCATTTGACACTCCTCCTCGTTCTCGAAAAACTCGTTCCAAAAAACTAAAAGCCGTTCAAAACCCCCACAGTTTTGATATTTTCATTATAACACAGGGCTATAGCCCGATGCTCCGCGGAAAAAGAGTAATCCGCTACTCCGAGTCGCCTCGTCCCCCGCCGAAGCGCTGCCCCTCCCCGCCTTTGTGGCGCTCCTCGAAGAACTCCCGCAGCTCCGCCTTGACGGCCTCGGGCAGGTCCTTTTTCCCGACGCCGCGGACCGCCCCCTCAAGGGCCTGAAGCATGTGCAGGCAGGCCGAGGGGTCGATGCCACGTATCCTAAGCCAGGCCTCGCGGCTTCCGATTGCCCTCAAAGCCTCGGGAGTCCCCACCTCCGCTCGTTTCAACAGGTCCTCGAGCGTCGGCCCGATGTTGGGCATAGAGGAAAGGGAACCGTTCACTTTCTGCACCTCCTCATCCTGGGAGCGGCGCCAGCGGAAGAGCAACGTTCCGAGGCGACGCTCCGCTACTCCGTAAACCAATTACGCCTTCGTCGAATCTCATGACCCTGCGCGTCCCCGCGCCTCAGGCTCTCGATGGCCTGCTCCATCCGACGTATCAGAAGCTCCCTGTGGTCCGGCAGGTGTCCCTTGAGCGGAAAGGCGTTGGTCTTGTGCGTCCCATCGTAGACGGTCGGGATCTCCAGCAGGGACAGGAGACGCCGTCCCTCGCCCAGAGCCTCCGGAGGACGAAGGCGCTTGAACTCCCCGGCCCGGACCCGGCCC
>ERZ773022.1399-NODE-1399-length-16234-cov-71.648495_pt1 | contig 16234 bp, 10 predicted proteins | sample MGYA00580839_ERZ773022 | MGnify/ENA primary metagenome ERZ773022 (study PRJEB29015, sample SAMEA2738020) | human oral metagenome | biome: human oral; feature: human-associated habitat; material: dental | place: China | collected 2044 ... | reverse complement strand
CCGAAACAGCACAGGAAATCCACGAAAAATACGGTTTCGTTTCATGACGGCCATAGTCCATTCAGCCATTCCACCACCCGGAAGACATATCAAATGAATCGAGTTCTCATACCATAGATCCCAAGCCTCGTACATCGGCGATGGCTTTATTGCAACTTGATATCCCCCATCAAAACTAATATGCATTTCACCAAAACTTGATATTTTCAGCTCTGTAAAGTATCTACGCACAAGGGCTAGCACAGGAGCTAAAGACTCTGGGTTTGATTGGGGGTCAAGTTCAATGGGAGCCGAGACTCGATTGAGTAGTGTAAAAGGACATTCGATGCGAATAGCAGTATCTGCGTCAAGCGTAAAAGTTACAGCCCAATCAAACGATAAAGAAGTCTGTACTGAATTAACCGCCACGAGAGACCATGACCCCTCAAGCGTCTTGTCCAAGATTAGCTGGGCCACCCTGGCCGCCTCCCTTTATAAAACTCGTCAATATGCGTTTCCACCTGGCCCCCTGGCTTACCATTTACATCGATAGGCTGCCCCCCACCCTTGCCGTTATAAACTCTTACATATCCATTAGGATACTGGGGAGTTGGCTCCATTATCCTAATTGAGTTCTGATTTTTTAGTGATCCTGGTTTTTGAAAAACAATTCCTCGACCATTATCGGCCGTTCTGCCAGCCCAACCGCTTGACACATCAAATGTTGTACCCCTAGGGGTTACAACAAAAGTCTTTCCACTGGACCCGCAGGCTCCGTTTTCGCCGGTGAGTGGGTTTTGGTCATTGTGGACGAGGATGGCCTGTCCGGTGTCGGTGACCACGTGGTAGTTGTGAAGGCCACCGATGGCTAGGTTGTGGACGGTTTGGGCGTGTCCGGTGGCCTGGACCGACACCACCTCGGTGACTCGCCCGTCCGAGGTGTGGAGGATGTCGCCCTCATGCAACTGCTCGGCCGGGATGTAGCCACGATCCTCAACATAGAACGGGTGCGTGCCCGTGGTCTCAACCGTCCCTCCGGTGGTAGTCACCCGCAGAGTCGGAACCTTCTCGTGGACGAACGTCCGCTCCACGGCGGCCGGCACGTCCTGGCCCGTGGCCGAATCATGAGCAAGAACCCGATCACCGGCCTCCACCTGACTGATGGGCTTGGTACTGCCGTCAGCCATGACCACCGGGGTATCCGGCGTGAAACACCCATACCGGGCCACACCCGACACCTTCGACAGAGCCCCACCAGCCCCGCCGCCCAGAGCACCCTCACCCGCGCCCTCACCAACAGCCCGAGCGAACCCGGCCGGCGTGATCGGCTGGCCGCTGGTCAGATACTCCAAACCACTGCTGCCACCGCCATCAATGGCACCCTCGACCGCCCCGGTCAGAATGTTCTTGCCCAGACAACTCGTCATCCCCGCGGTGGCCCGCGCCGCAGCGGCCGACGCCCCGCCACCGATGAGACCGGTCGCCGCGCCCACGGCCCCGTCCCGCAGAACAGTGCCCCAGTCAACAGCCCCGTTCGAGGACTTCTGCGACCACACGGACCCGCCCGCACCCGTCAGAGCACCAGCCAGCATCGCCGCACCGACCGGCCCGCCAACACCAGTGCACATCACCGCCACACCGGCCACGACCATGGCCCCGGCGGCGATGTACTCCCAATTGTCTGACAACCAGTCCCCGGCCGCCGACACGGCGTTCTCCAAGGCGCTGTTCGACGCCTGCTGATAAACCCGCAGATCATCCTCGGACACCGGCCGCAAACCAGTCGGATCGACCATCCCAGCAGGATCATTCCCCGCATACGAATACGGATTCGCAGCCCAGGCCGCCCCCGTCACCGGCACGGCCGGATCAACCGACAAGAAAGAACGAGTCAACGAATCATAAACCCGCGCACCCATCCAGCCGAGACCACCAGTACGCAGGGCCCCGTCCGCGCCGACGGCGACACCGCCACCAGCGCCGCCCGTGTCGCCAGCGCCCTCGCCGGCCCCGGGCGACTGCCCCCACACCCTGGCCTGGAGGCCCTCCAAGCCGGCCGGCAGGTCAGAGCCCGACCCGGCCGGGCCGTCGACGTCAGGGACGAGCCACAGGGCCTCCTGCCGATCCCCCGACAGGACAGTGGCGGCGAGCGCATCCGTGATGACGCGCTCACCAACCTGGGCGAGCGTGGGCACAGCAGCATCGCTGTCCCAGTAGACGGCCCGCCCGTCAACGGCGGCGAGCTCACCGCCGGCATCAACGCACAGCTCACTGCGGGCACTCGCCATCACCGTGTCCTGCTCGTGCCGGACACGGGTGACCGAGGCGAGGAAGCCGCGGGGATCCCAGGAGAACAGCCGCTCCCCATCGGGCCCGGCCTCGCGGATGCGGCGACCCGCGGCGTCATAGGTGTAGTCGGTGCGGTCCCCCTGCGGCGTGCGAGTCCACAGGAGCTGGCCGGCCCGGTCGTACCCGTGCCGGGTCACCGAACCGTCTGTCGTCTCGGCGACCAGACGCCCACCGGCATCCCACTCCCAGGTGACACGGGTGCCCTCGCTCGTGCGAGCACCGGTCAGCTGGCCAGCCGGGTCATACTCGTAGACCGTGCGCAGGCCGTCCCGCACCTCGGCGACTGGCCGCCCGTCCCCGTCACGCTCGATGCGGATCTGCTGAATGAAACCACGCCGGTTCACCCGGTTCTCGACGACAGCGCCGTCACGCCAGACCCACGTCGCCTCAAGGCCGGGCCCGTGCACCCCGACGACCCGGCCGAGTCGGTCACGGTCGATCTCGACCCGACCGAGACCGGGCTGGACGATCGCGGACAGTCGGTTGTCGGCGTCGTACTCATACCCGGTGCTCGACCCGTCAGGGCGTCTCATGGCGATCCGGCGCCCGCCCACATCATAGCTGTAGGACACCCCCAAGCCATTCCGGAGGCGGTGAAGCAGATTGCCCCGGCCGTCCCAGGCCTCCTCGACCCGACGCCCGGCAGCATCGGTCAGCCGGAGACGACGACCGACGAAATCCCGCTCCACGCGGGAGAGCAGCCTCCCGTCGGACAGACTCCGGTCCACGCGCCCGGCCCGGTCATAGCCCCACTCGAGCCGGTGCCCGTCCGGCTCGACCCGGCCCCTCATGCGTCCAGCAGCGTCCCACTCGTACCGGGTGACCCTGCCCAGCGGGTCGACCCGGCTCGTCATCCGGCCCATCGAGTCGAAGGAAGACTCGGTGCGGGCCCCGGTCGGGTCCACGACCGCAACCTGACGGCCCATCTCGTCGTACTCGAAACGAGTGACCCCGCCCAGCGCGTTGACGGCCTCGACCAGTTGCCCGGCCTCGTCGTAACGGAACCGGCGGTGCCCGTTCCACCGGTCCCGGACGCTCGTGATCCGCCCGCACCGGTCGTAGCCGAAACGCACGAGACCGCGCCCCGGCTGGCGCCGGGTCAGGATCCGTCCGCACCGGTCGAACTCGGTCCGGACCCTCTCACCGGTCGGCCACAGCTCCCCGGCGATCCGTGAGTCAGCGTCGTAGATGATCTCGTAGCGACGGCCACCGGTACTGATCGTCGCCGCCCAGCGCCCGCACTCGTCGTACTCGTATCGGTAGGTCGTCCCACCCGGCTGGGTGACCGCGACGAGCCGGCCCGCCGCGTCCCGCTCGTACCAGGTGACAGCCCCGGTCGCGTCCACGGTCTCCACGAGACGCCCACACAGGTCGTACCGGTTGAGGCTCGTACCACCGTCGGGCCCGGTTTGCGAAACGAGTCGACCCAACCGGTCCCACACCGCGCTCCAGTCGTCCCCGCCGTCGCGGACCGACACCGGGGCACCGAACCAGCCGCGTCTCACGTCCCGGCCCACACCGGTCGGGTCGACGGTGGCCGCCAGCATGCCATCGGGCCCGTAACCCATCGCCCACACGCCGCCGGCGTCCTTCATCCCCGTCAACCGCGACAGGCCGTCGTAGCCGAACTCCCACGTCGAACCGTCCGGCAGCTCAACGGCCGCCAGATTGCCCAAGTCATCGTAGGACTCGCCCACGACCCGCCCCAGCGGGTCACTCGTCCGTTCACGGGCCCCGTGGGCGCCGTGACTCATGCTTGTGCGCCCGCCCTCAGGGTCAATGATCGCGCACGTCCTGCCCGCGGCGCTGTACTCGAAACGGGTCCGCGCCCCCGTCGGGTCAGTGCGGCAGACCAGCCGCCCACCGGCGTCGTAGGAGAACTCGGTGCGGTTCCCCAGCGGTGTCACGGCCGCCACTACCCGGCCCACCCGGTCCCTCACGAGCCGGGCCGTGTTGCCCGCCGCGTCCGTGACCGCCACGAGGTCACCGTGCTCGTCATGATCGAAACGCACCCGCACGCCCGTCGGATCCGTGATCCTAGTGAGCAGCCCGTCACGCCAAGTCATGGCGGTCGCCCCGCCGCCGGGGTCCACGACCCGGACCGGCCGACGCCCGACCCCCTCGTACTCGTAGCGAGTCACCGCCACGGTCCCGGACCCGTCGGCCACCGAGACCCGGGACTCCACGAGCCGGTCCAACTCGTCCCACTCCTGGTCGACCCGTGCCCCCGACGGCAGCCGGCGGGTCGCAAGACGCCCCCGCCGGTCATACGCCGAGACCGTCTCAGAACCGTCCCGCTCACGAACGGGCACCTGGTTGCCCCACCGGTCCCAGAACATCGACTGGCGGCGTCCCTCGGCGTCCACGAGCCCGATGAGCCGGCCCGAACGGTCATGGACCCACGTGTTCCCCCGGCCGCCATCCTCATCACTCGTCGCCGTGATCCCACCCGGCAGATAGGCGTACCGGGTCAGGCGCCCGAACGGCGAGCGCTGCCGCACCACCCGGCCGGTCTCGTCGTACTCGTTGCTCACCTCGACGACACCGTCGGCGTCGACGACCTCCTTGATGAGCCCGGCCTCGTTCCACCGGTAACGGCGCGCACCGGCCCCACCGGCCGCCTCGACGAGACGGCCGGCGTCGTCGTAGACGTAGTCGACGCGCCGTCCGTCATCGGCGACCACCGCCACGACACGCCGACCCGCACCGTCCCACAGCACCTCGAGGGCCCGGCCCCGCTCGTGCGCGAGCCGCACGAGACGCCCCGCCCGGTCGTAGGTGAGCTCGACGCCGGTACCCTCACCCTGGCTCGTGCCGCGCATCCGGCCCGTCGCGTCAAGGGACCACACCAGTCCCCACGAGGACTCCCCACGAGGACGACAACTCCCAGCCACCACCGGGCACCGCGGCAAGCCACAGGTTCTCGCCACTCGCCCGGCCCCAGCCCTCGCCCTCGCGCGGAAAGACGACGACCCGTCCGTCCGGCAGCCGCAGCCTGGCACCCTCATCATCGACAGCCAGACCCGCCTCACACCACGAAGACCAGCCGGGCCCGAAAGCACCAACCTCCGGGTTCAACGCGCTGTAGGAGCGCCGCCAGCCCAGCACCCCCGCCACTCCGACGAATCCGAGATCGTCCTCGACCTCGACGAAGTTACCGGTGAACGCGTTCACCGGATCATCCGCGTAACCGGTCGTGGGCGGTGAACCGTAGGCGGTTGGCGGGTCGACCACGATGTCCTGTCGGCCTGCCTGCACCCCGGCCGCTGCCAGGGACGCCTCGACAGCCGAGTCCGGGACACTGGCCAGCCCACCGTCCGCGCCAGCCGCCTCGAAGGCCGCCGCGACAACATCGGCCCACCGGGCGTCGTTCTCGTTCTCCTCAAGCCAGGTACTCAACGCCGTCACGACCCCCGACGCGTCGAGAGTCGCCCACGAGCAAGACTCGGTGAAGTCGCTGCACTTGCCGTTGAGCGTCCCGGTCGTCCCCGACAGCTGCGCATCAGCCGCCCGGGAACTCGTCGCGAAACTCCGTAGGTTCGACGGTCGCCCACTCGAGACCCCGCCCGAGGGGCCCGAACCGGTCAGATCCTCACGGCTCCTCGCCGGCGCCGAGGTGACCGCCGCGGAGGCCGACGTGCTCTTCTCGTCATCACTGATCTGGCTGAACGGCGGCTCCTCATCACCGAAGAGGGCGTCGTGGGCGTGGTCGAGGAGGTTGCGATTGGCACGCCGCTGTGCCCACTCCCATGCCTTCCGGCGCCGGTCGTTCTCCGCCCGGGCCTTCTCGTCCAGCTCGGTGACCTCCGTGGCCACAAGACGCAGATTCGTGACGATCTCGTCCAGATCCGACAACTGGGTCGTGCCATTGTCACTGAACAACGACGAGTAGTAACCCGCGAAATCGGTGAGCGCGTCCGAACGGTAGCCCGACCGCGACCCCCGCTGATCCTCGAGGGTCGTCGCCGCGCTCCGGAAGGCAGACTCCAACGCTGCCGACACGTCAAAGTCATAGGCAACGTCCGGCAGACCCTTCAACGCATCAAGATTGGCCTCATCAACCTTCACCCGAACGCCTCCTCACAGGAGCCTCCCCAACCCCGGGGACCGTACGACAGCACCGGCGATCAACAACGATCACACGTCGCCGACACGCTACCCACAAGCGGCGACACAGGTCAACCCGAAGTCAGTGAACGGCTCCTGCGACCCCGGGGAGGGCTGTGCCGTCTCCGGCCCCCGACCGCGGTCGCCGGCCGGGCCGGCTGGGGCCCCGTACCAGCCGGGCCTTCGGGGCGGATCAGGCGGTGAGGCGGTCCACCGCGGCGGCGATGCGCTCGTCGGTGGCGGTCATCGAGATGCGCACGTGGTCGGTGGCGTGGGGGCCGTAGAAGTCGCCCGGCGCGGCGAGGATGCCGCGGCCGGCCAGCCAGGCGATGCTCTCGCGGCCGGGCCCGTCCTGGGTGGCCCACAGGTAGAGCGAGCCCTCCGAGTGGTCGATGCGGAAGCCGGCCCGTTCGAGGGCGGCGCGCATGCGGGCGCGTCGGGCCGCGTAGCGAGCGCGCTGCTCGTCGACGTGCCGCTGGTCGCCGAGGGCCGCGACCATGGCGGTCTGCACCGGCGCCGGGACGATCATGCCGAGGTGCTTGCGCACGGCGGTGAGCTCGTCGACGATCGAGGCGTCGCCGGCGACGAAGCCGGCACGGTAGCCGGCCATGTTCGAGCGCTTGGACAGCGACTGCACGGCCAGCAGGCCGGTGATGTCGCCGTCGTTGACCGCCGGGTCGAGGATCGTGCGCGCCGGGGCGTCGTAGGCGAACTCGGCGTAGCACTCGTCCGCGGCGAGGACCGCGCCGTGCTCCTGGGCGAAGCGCACCCAGCGGCGCAGCAGTTCGAGCGGGGCGATGGCGCCGTGGGGGTTGGCGGGCGAGTTGATCCAGATGAGCCGCGGGGCGCCGGAGACCTCGTCCGGATCGTCGCAGCGCTGGGTCCGGGCGCGGGCCATGAGGGCGCCCACCTCGTAGGTTGGGTAGGCGATCCGGGGCAGGACGACGGAGTCGCCGGGGCCGAGCGCCAGCAGCGTGGGCAGCCAGCCGACGAGCTCCTTCGTGCCGATGGCGGTCGTCACGTTGTGCTCGCCGAGCTCGACGCTGCCCCAGCGACCCCGCAGATAGGAGATGATCGCCTCGCGCAGCGCCGACGTGCCCCACACGGCCGGATAGCCGGGGGCCTGGGAGGCGGCCTCGAGGGCCTCGCGGACGACCCCGGGCGTGGGGTCGACGGGCGTGCCGACGGACAGGTCGACGATGCCCCCCTCGTGGGAGCCGGCCAGGGCCCTCGCCCCGGCCAGCGTGTCCCACGGGAAGGCGGGCAGCGTCTGCGAGAGGCTCATCAGGCCTGGGGCGGCAGCGCGGCCACCGACGGCTCGTCGAAGTCCTGCTTGCCCAGACGGGCCGCCCCGCCCGGAGACCCGAGCTCGGCGAAGAAGTTCGCGTTGATGTCGAGCCACTGGGTCATGTCCTCGGGCAGGTCGTCCTCGTAGTAGATCGCCTCGGTCGGACACACCGGCTCGCACGCACCGCAGTCGACGCACTCCTCCGGGTTGATGTACAGCGTGCGCTCGCCCTCGTAGATGCAGTCGACGGGGCACTCCTCGACGCAGGCCCTGTCCTTGACGTCCACGCAGGGCAAGGAGATGACGTAGGTCATGACGGCTCCTGAAACGGTCAGATGACATGACGCCGCCACATCGGCGGTCGCCACGGCAACCTTACCGTGGCCACAAGCGGATTCGAGGGCGGCGACGGCGCCCTGAGCAGCCCTCTCGCGCGGCCCCCGACGGCCGTGAGGATTAGCCTACCCTTACCGTCGGGGCGGGGGCGCCGGTCGTTAGCATGGTCTGGCAACGCCCGTTCACCTGTGGGAGGCCCTCATGACACGGATCTGCGTCACCGATGCGATCCCCGAGCCCAGCATCGCCCGGTTGCGCGCGAGCGGGCACGAGGTCATCGTCCACGACGGCCCTCAGCCCCCGGACCGCGCCGAGCTGCTCGCCCTCGTCGAGGGCGCCGACGCGGTGCTCACCGTCCTGTCCGACCGGGTCGACGCCGAGTTCCTCGAGGCCGCCGGGCCGCGGCTCAAGGTCGTCGCCAACATCGCCGCCGGCCACGACAACATCGACCTGGCGGCCTGCGCCGCCCGTGGCGTCGTCGCGACGAACACCCCGGGCGTGCTCTTCGACGCCACCGCCGACCTCGCCTTCGGCCTGCTGCTGGCCGTCACCCGCCGCCTCGGCGAGGGCGAGCGCCTCATCCGCGCCGGACGCCCCTGGCGCTACCGCACCACTTTCCTGCTCGGCCACTCGATCGAGGGCAAGACCATCGGCCTCATCGGCGCCGGCCAGATCGGCACCGCCATGGCGCGGCGCTGCCGGGCCTTCAGGATGTCCATCGCCTACGCCGCCGAGCACCCCATGCGCGAGCCGGCCCGCACCGAGCTCGGCGCCGTCGGCATGCCGCTGGACGAGCTCGTCGCCTCCTGCGACGTCATCAGCCTGCACTGCCCGCTCACCGAGGGGACCCGCCACATCCTCGACGCGGGGCGCATCGCCACGATGCGCCCCGGCGCCTACGTCATCAACACGGCCCGCGGCGCCTGCATCGACGAGCACGCCCTCGCGCAGGCCCTGGCCAGCGGCCGTCTGGCCGGCGCCGCGCTGGACGTCTACGAGAACGAGCCCGAGATCGACCCGGCGCTGCTGGGGCTGGAGAACGTCGTCCTGGCCCCTCATCTCGGCTCGGCGAACGTCGAGACCCGCACGGCGATGTGCGATCTGGCCGCCGAGAACGCGCTGGCGGTGCTCGCCGGGCGGCCCGCGCCCAACGCCCTGCGCCCGTGAGTCCCGGCCGGACGCGGCGGGGCTCCCAGCCCGCCCCGTCCGCGCCGGTCCCCCCTCCCGTGACCGGCGCCCGGGAACCGCCGGGCGACGGCTCGCGGCCCCGACCCCGCCGCTAGGCTGGATCCATGGCTGAGAACACGAGCGCGCAGATGCGCGCGGAAACCGACTCCATGGGCACGATCGAGGTGCCCGCCGACCACTACTGGGGCGCCCAGACCGAGCGCAGCCTCCACAACTTCGACATCGGCCGCGAGACCTTCGTGTGGGGCCGCCCGATGATCAGGGCCCTCGGCACCCTGAAGAAGGCCGCCGCCCAGGCCAACGGCGAGCTGGGCGAGCTGCCGAAGGACATCTCCGGGCTCATCGTGCAGGCCGCCGACGACGTCATCGCCGGGAAACTCGACGCCGAGTTCCCGCTGGTCGTCTTCCAGACCGGCTCGGGCACGCAGTCCAACATGAACTCCAACGAGGTCATCTCGAACCGCGCCATCGAGATCGCCGGCGGGCAGCTGGGCACGAAGACTCCCGTCCACCCCAACGACCACGTCAACCGCGGCCAGTCCTCGAACGACACCTTCCCGACCGCCATGCACATCGCGGTCGTGTGCGAGCTGAACGCCATGTTCCCGCGCGTGCAGAAGCTGCGCGACACCCTCGCCGCCAAGGCCGAGGAGTACATGGACGTCGTCATGCCCGGCCGCACCCATCTGCAGGACGCCACGCCGATCCTGCTCGGCCAGGTCATCTCCGGCTGGGTCGCCCAGATCGACTTCGCCCTCGACGGCATCCGCTACGCGGAGTCCCGCGCCCGCGAACTGGCCATCGGCGGCACGGCCGTCGGCACCGGTCTCAACGCCCATCCGAGGTTCGGCGCGCTCACCGCCCGGAAGATCTCCGAGGAGACCGGCATCGAGTTCAAGCAGGCCGACAACCTCTTCGCCGCCCTGAGCGCCCACGACGCCCTGGTCCAGGTCTCCGGTTCGTTGCGCGTCCTGGCCGACGCCCTCATGAAGATCGCCAACGACGTCCGCTGGTACGCCTCCGGCCCGCGCAACGGCCTGGGCGAGCTGCTCATCCCCGAGAACGAGCCCGGCAGCTCGATCATGCCCGGCAAGGTCAACCCGACCCAGTGCGAGGCCATGACCATGGTCGCCACCAAGGTGTTCGGCAACGACGCCACCGTCGGCTTCGCGGGCAGCCAGGGCAACTTCCAGCTCAACGTCTTCAAGCCGGTCATGGCTTGGTGCGTGCTCGAGTCGATCCAGCTGCTCGGCGACACCTGCGTGAGCTTCGACGACCATTGCGCCTACGGCATCGAGCCCAACCGCGAGAAGATCGCCCACGACCTCGAGATCAACCTCATGCAGGTCACGGCCCTCAACCGCCACATCGGCTACGACAAGGCCTCGAAGATCGCCAAGAACGCCCACCACAAGGGCATCAGCCTCAAGGAGTCGGCTCTCGAACTCGGCTTCGTCACCGACGAGGAGTTCGACAGGTGGGTCGTCCCGATGGACATGACCCATCCGTCCGCGGCCGACGAGGGCTGATCGGACCGACCGGCGCGGCGGGGCCCCGGAACCGAGCGGTTCCGGGGCCCCGCCGCATCCGGGGAACGACGGGCCGGCCCCGGACGGTCGACCGATGCGGTCAGCCGGCGTCGCGGAACGGATCGAGTCCGGCGCCCTCCACGGTGCGGAGCCGCTTCAGCTCGGGATGGCGCAGCGCCGGGTAGTCCTCGTAGTGCTGGCACACGCTCCCGACGAAGGCGTCGACGTCGTTGGTCAGGAGGGCGTCGATCATCGCGCGGTGCACCCCCGCCGAGTAGCCGGCCATCGCCGCGTCGTAGCTGGCGATCAGCGCCCACTCGTCGTTGCGCATGGGCTCGACGAGGTCGTGGGTGGCCTCCTCGAGGTAGCTGTTGTGGGAGGCCTTGGCGATGAGCTCGTGCAGGTCGAAGGTGACGACGAGGTACCACTGGTAGTCCTCTGCCTCGAGGGCCTCGGCGAGTTCGACGCGCACGGCCCGCAGCTTGATGCGGTCGGACTCGCTCGCATTCTTGATGGCCAGCACGCCCGAGGCGATCTCAAGCGCCTGCCGGGCCTGCAGCTTGCTCACGATGCTCTGACCGGCGCCCACCAGCGTCTCCTCGTCGGCCTCGCTGCGCCGGCTCTCGAGCACGAAACTTCCCTCGCCCAGACGCGTCTCGATCTCGCCGGCGAGCTGGAGCGCCTTGAGCGCCTCGCGGACCGCCGTGCGGCTCACCTCGAACAGGCGCGCCAGCTCCCGCTCGGAGGGAAGCCGCGAACCGGGCTCCCACTGCCCCGAACGGATGCGCTCGGCGAAGAGGCGCACGAGCATCTCCGACTTGCGAAGCGGTGCATCACCGTTGACAACGGACATGACGTCATTCTCTCAGCTCGGACAGCTCGGAGGCCTTTCATCCCACTGTTGACACCAGCCGGGCGTAATTAGATACACCGGTATGACCAAATTCTTCAAGAGCGAATCGGAGCGGTCCATTGACACGGGGAGCGCGACTTGGTTAAGTGGTCTTACCGGACAGACCACCCAGCGCCCCGGACACCGATGTCGGGGCCGATCGTCCGCATGATTCACGCACTGAGGAGAGCGATCATGAGCACTCGCACCGAAGAGGACCTACTGGGTCAGCGAGAGGTTCCGGACGAGAACTACTACGGGATCCACACGATCCGCGCCCTCGAGAACTTCAGGATCTCGAACGGCTGCATGAACGACGAGCCCGAGTTCATCCGCGGCATGGTCCAGGTGAAGAAGGCCACGGCGCTGGCGAACAAGGAGCTCCACGCGATCCAGGGGGACATCGCCGACACCATCTGCGCCGCCTGCGACGAGATCCTCGACAACGGCCGTTGCATGGACCAGTTCCCCACCGACTCCTTCCAGGGCGGCGCGGGCACCTCCATCAACATGAACACCAACGAGGTCGTCGCCAACCTGGCCCTCGAGCTCATCGGCCTGCCGAAGGGCCGCTACGACGTGATCAACCCGAACGACCACGTCAACAAGTCCCAGTCGACGAACGACGCCTACCCCACCGGCTTCCGCCTGGCGGTCTACACGATCGCGCAGGACCTGCTGCGGGCGGTCGACGAGCTCGTCGCGAGCCTGCACAAGAAGGGCGACGAGTTCGCCGGGGTCCTCAAGATGGGCCGCACCCAGCTGCAGGACGCCGTCCCCATGACCCTCGGCGAGGAGTTCCACGGCTACGCCAACAACATGTCCGAGGAGATCGAGCGGGTGAGCACGGCCGCGAAGCTGCTCCTCGAGATCAATCTGGGCGGCACCGCCATCGGCACCGGCCTCAACACCCCGCCCGACTTCCCGAAGGTCGTCGCGGAGAAGCTCGCCGAGGTCACCGGCTACGAGATCATCTCCGCCCCCGACCTGCTGGAGTCCAGCTACGACAACGGGGCATACATCGCCCTGCACTCCGCCGTGAAGCGCACCGCGGCCAAGGTCTCCAAGATCTGCAACGACCTGCGCCTGCTCTCCAGCGGCCCGCGCGCAGGCCTCAACGAGATCAACCTGCCGGAGATGCAGGCCGGCAGCTCGATCATGCCCGCCAAGGTGAACCCGGTGATCCCCGAGGTCGTCAACCAGGTCTGCTTCAAGGTCTTCGGCAACGACGTCACCGTCTGCTTCGCCGCCGAGGCCGGTCAGCTCGAGCTGAACGTCATGGAGCCCGCGATGTCGCAGGCGATGTTCGAGTCGCTGCACCTGCTCACCCACGCCCTCGACACCCTGCACACGCGGTGCGTGGACGGCATCACCGCCAACGAGGAGATCTGCCGCGACTTCGTCATGAACTCGATCGGCATCGTCACCTACCTCAATGACGTGATCGGCCACCACAACGGCGACCTCATCGGCAAGGAGTGCGCACGCACCGGCAAGTCCGTCCGCGAGGTCGCCCTCGAGAAGGGCCTGCTCACCGAGGACGAGATCGACGCGATCCTGTCCACCGAGAACTTCCTCAAGCCCACCTACTCCGGCAAGGTCTACGGGGCCGACGAGAAGGGCCTGCCCGATGGGCTGACCCCTCCGGCCAAGTAGTCGCCCCGCCGGCACGAGTCGATTCGTAAAGGAGCAAACATGTTCTGGGTCCAGTTGGCGGTGGTCCTGATCTTCATCTTCATCGGCGCCCGGCTCGGCGGCGTCGGCATCGCCTATGCGGGCGGCGCCGGCGTCATCGTCCTCGGGTTGCTGGGCTGCACCGTCGACCCCACGAAGGACATCCCCTGGGACGTCCTGGGAATCATCATCGCCGTCATCTCCTGCGTCGCAGCCCTCCAGGCCTGTGGCGGCCTGGACCTCCTGGTCAAGGTCAGCGAGCAGATGCTGCGCAGGAAGCCTGAGCGCATCACCTTCCTCGCCCCCGTCGTGACCTTCTTCATGACCGTCTTCTGCGGCACGGGCCACGTGGCCTTCGCCACGCTGCCGGTCATCGCCGAGGTCGCCAAGGAGCAGAAGATCCGGCCCTCCCGCCCCCTGTCGATCGCCGTCGTGGCGTCGCAGGTAGCCATCGCCGCCTCCCCGATCTCGGCCGCCATGATCGCCATGTCATCGGCCGTCGAGCCCCTCGGGGTCGGTTACCTGCCGCTGGTCATCATCTCGATCGTCATCTGCTTCGTCGGCTGCATGGTCGGCGCCCTGGTCTCCTCGCACCTGGGCTGCGAGCTCGAGGACGACCCGGTCTACAAGGAGCGCATGGCCGCCGGACTGGTGAAGATGCGCGGCGAGGGCAAGTACGACATCAAGCCGTTCGCCCGTCGTTCGCTGGCCATCTTCGGCATCACGCTGCTGGTCGTCATGGTCTACGCCGCCTGCACCTCGAAGCTCGACCTCCCGCTCGGGCGCAACGCCGCCATCATGACCTTCATGATGGCCGCCGCGCTCATCATGAAGTTCACCTGCAAGATGGAGCTCGGCGAGATCTCGAACCAGGCCACCTTCAAGGGCGGCATGAGCGCGGCGCTGTGCATCCTCGGCGTCGCATGGCTCGGCAACACCTTCGTGAACTCCAACATGGACCTCATCAAGGGCGCCGGTCAGACCGTGATCCAGGGCCATCCGTGGCTCCTGGCCGTCGTGCTGTTCTTCGCCTCCGCGCTGCTCTACTCGCAGGGCGCGACGACCGCGACCTTCATGCCCGTCGCCGCGGCGATGGGTGTGGGCGGCGCCGTCATGGTGGCCTCGTTCCCGGCCGTCACCGGCCTGTACCTGCTGCCGACCTACCCGACGACCGTCGCCGCGATCGAGATGGACGACACAGGGACGACACGGATCGGCAAGTACGTGTTCAACCATCCGTTCATCCTGCCGGGCGTCACCTCGGTGGTCGTGGCCGTCTGCCTCGGCTTCCTCATCTGCCCGCTCATCTTCTGAGGACAGTGACGCTCGCATGAGTACGAATTTCGCCCCCGACGCCTTCGACCGCGCCGTCATCGGCGTGGTCGGGGGCATGGGGCCGGCCGCCACCGGCCAGTTCCTCGTCGAGCTGGCCGCAGCGCTGCCGGTCGAGTACGACCAGGATCACCCGCGGGTCCTCGTCCTGTCGGACACGAAGGTGCCCGACAGGACGACGTGCATCGCCGCAGGCGACCCCGCTCCGGGGACCATGGTGCGCGCCGACCTCCTGCGGGCCGCCCAGCTGGGCGCGTCCGTCTTGGCGGTCCCGTGCAACACGGTCCACTACTTCATCGACGACTTCGTCGACGAGCTGCCGGTGCCGCTCGTCCACATCGTCGACGCGACCATCACCGCGGCCATGCAGACGAGCCCCGAGGGGGCCTGGCTGACCGCCACGGCGGGGACGGTGAACACCGGCCTGTACCAGCGGCTGGCCGCCGAACGCGACTACCCGCTGAAGGTACCGTCCGATGAGGAGAAGGCCGCGATGATGGAGATCATCGGCGAGGTGAAGGCGGGCCGGATGACCCGGGCCGGCGAGCTGTACCGGGCGCTCGCCGGGCGTCTGCGCGGCGAGCGCGAGCTGCCGCTCATGACGGCCTGCACCGAGCTACCGCTGGCCTTCGAGGCCTCGGGTCTCGACCCCGGCATCCAGATCTCCTCGCTCACGGCGCTGGCGCACGCCACGCTCGAGGCGGCGGCCGGCACCGTCGGCCACTGGCCCGCCGAGCAGCCCGAGCCGGCGGAGGTCCGGCCGAGCAGCCCGGCCTGAGTCGGGTGCCCGGTGCGGGCCGGGTGCGCTGCTGCGATGGCGCTCGTCGGGGAACCGGCGGGCGCCGTCGTCGTGGAGTGGAAGGAGGCGGGTTCGGTCTTCGAGCGTCCCGCGGATCGTGACCTGTGCACTCGCGGGGACCCATTCTGGTCGTCGACGAGGTCGACCCGTCCGACTCGTGGCCCGCACACCGACGAGGGGCTCGCTCTTCGGCACGACCGCGTGCTGAAACACGCGACTCCGCCCCGTCGAGGATCCCGCGTCGTGACGAAGCAGGATCCGCCGGCCCGTGTCCTGTGCGCCTCCTGGGCCCCTGGCCTCGCCCCCTGAGGGGTCTCCCTGATTCCCTCCCGGCCCGGGCCGGTCCGGGCCGGAAGCCCATGGCGCCGTGTCGGTGCCGGGGTTTAGCGTCGGTGGGGTGTGGCCGCCCGCCCCCTGGTGCTGGCCCGTCAGAACCGTGTGGGAAGGATCGTGCCGTGGCCGAGTACTCGGGCAGGCTGGGAGCCTATGACGAGCCGGTGGCGGTCGCGACGCGACGGCCGACACTCTGAAGTCTGCCGCGAGCACCTTGTCGGGCACTCTGACGGGTCAGGCGGGCTCGCGGTCGGGGTGGGCGTCGGCGGCGTCTGCGGATTTCGAGGGGCATTACGCGGACGTGTTCGACGCGAACGCGAGGGCGGCCTCGACGGACTGCACGAACATCGCCTCGGCGTTGGATGATCTGGTGGCCGAGGTGCAGAAGCTGAAGGAGGCCGCCCAGGCCGAGCGTGAGCGGAGGAGGC
>ERZ773022.1395-NODE-1395-length-16251-cov-8.699679_pt1 | contig 16251 bp, 15 predicted proteins | sample MGYA00580839_ERZ773022 | MGnify/ENA primary metagenome ERZ773022 (study PRJEB29015, sample SAMEA2738020) | human oral metagenome | biome: human oral; feature: human-associated habitat; material: dental | place: China | collected 2044 ... | reverse complement strand
GGTTCAGGTTGCAGTTTTTAAAAGACTGAAAGAACTTAGTGAATAATCAGTGAGTCCTGATTGTATATCGAATTACATTTAGTGCGTCTATTATGATGTTATAGTATAAGGGAGAATGAGTATGGATTTTATTACATTAAAAGAAAGAATAATTGTAGAGTTGAAGGGTATACTAAATCATGAAAATATAGATGCTTTATAGTGCGCTTTTTAACATATAAGGGAAGGACGAGTTGATGAGTGTTTCAATTTTACTATGAAAATTAGTATTAATTTAGTTAGTGGGGAAGATAAGATGAGTAATCTAAATGTACACATGTATAAAAAAGTCCGTTTTTTAGCAATAGAATTTAGAAAAGCGATAGAATGTGCTCAAAATGAAGGGGCATTTAATGGGGATAAAATTTTAAGTAGATTTCCAAAAGGGTGTTGTGGAATAATAAGTAGTTTGCTAGCTAAATATCTTTTTGAGAATGGTATCAATTCGTATGAAGTTAGCGGAACTTTTCGAAGTGAGAATCCTGAGGAGACACAATCTCATGCTTGGTTAATGCTCGAAGATAATACTATTGTTGATATAACCGGAGATCAATTCAAATGCGATCCATTATTTCAACATTTTTCTAAAGAAGTTTATGTAGGGCCAATGAACGAATTTTATGAGTTGTTTGAAGATATAGCAGAATTTCCTTATGAAGACTTTACAGAAGGAACTACTAAAATCAATATACAGAGAAAAAAGAACTATGAAATTATTTTAGGATATATACAGAATTAAATTTTTGAATTGCTAATAAAATTTATTAATCAAACAAACCGGAGTCCTTTAATGGGCTCCGGCCTTTTTATTTAGCAACAGCCTTCTTGTAATACACCTCTAACCCCTGCGCTGCAACGAGCAGTACCGCACCGACTGGTAAGTAGAGGGCTGGGTAGACGGAGTTTGTTCCGTAGATGTCTAAGACTCCTTTTAGGAAGCTGCCGAAGATGAAGGTGAGGACACCCATCTTGTAGGCGGCTTTTGCGTCTTCTGACTCCAAGAAGGTTTTCCCGGTCATTTTTGTTACGAGATTTGGCATGACTCCTAGCACAAGTGGAATCATAAACAGCAAGTACATGAATGGGGAGTAGACTTGGTGGCTGAAGAATTCATACACTGTTCCGACGACTAATGTGACAATGGTTGTGACTGCTCGCCTGGTTGGGGAGCTTCTCCTTTCCGCTAGGGCAACTATAATATGCACGACGAACCTAAAATGTACTTAAAAGAGGTGGAAAAAATTAAAAAAGCTCGGTAAGATAGAGATAGAATGAACAATGAGCAGAAGGAAATAGCATTGAATGAATCAATTAGAAGGGAGTGGGAGGAAATATGAAAGGAAGTAGCAAGGAAGTTTTTGATAAAATCTTTTCAACAGCCTCAGTGGATTGTGGGGAAGATAATAGTGGGTTAAAAATGCTATTGCGTTATTATAGGGAAGATATTCCTAACACCCCTCGATTTTTATATGATTCAGATGCGGTATACTTTTATCATTTTGATGAAAAAATTTCTTCCCTTGAGAACAGTTGGGAGAAAAAAGATTTTGCTGAACGCGGGGATATTATGACTTCTATTTGGGCTCCGCTGACTTATTATTTGGGTCTTAATAAAGAAGGCAAGATAATAGCGAAAAATAATGCCAGTATCGATACAATTCTTTCAAATCATAAAAATGAGGAGTGGACGCTTTTTAATGATTTAGCAGATCATTATGCATCGAGGGGAAATCTGTTATTGTTACCGAATATGAAAAATTCAGCAGGAAAACGGAATTTGAATCCCGATAAGTTTATGACGTCAGAAGATAAATTGGATCAGTTTTTGTATTATTGTTTTGAGGGGAATCTACTCGAATATTTCAACAACGACAAGAAAAATTTAGTGGAATGGATTTATTCAGAAAACTTAGAATGTATGTTTTCTCAAGACTTTTTCCAACACTCTTTAAGTGAAATTAAGAATGGAAAAGTTGCCATAGATCAAAAGAATTTAGAGATAACTGTAGAAAACTTGCAGCCGTTGATAGATAATGCTGAAGTTTCAGAATATAAATATCGAAGTTTTTCCAAAAAAGACTGGAGGACGTATTTTGATAGATTAAACAAAGTAATTGCATATCGGAATGCGAGTGGTATCGACTCTCATTTACCTTTGCAGTGGAAGTGAGGAGAAAGAGATGATCCATCTAAAAGAAATGACACCGGAAAACTGGAGGATTCCTCTACGAGTTTCCCCGCAACAAGAAAAATACGTCGCTAATTCGACGACACTACTAGCACGCGCCTATGCTTATCGACATCTGGGAAGTGTTGCGTACGTGATTTATGAGGATGAGCTTCCTGTCGGAATGGCCCTCTATTACGATTGTCCGACGTTAAAGGTTATGATTTTAGCCAATTCTTTATCGATGAACGTTATCAGGGGAAAGGCTATGGAAAAAAAGCTGCGCAACTAATAATAGACCTCATGAAGCAAGAGGGACGATTCCAGAAGATTGTTCTTTGTTATGTCGAAGGAAATGAAGGTGCAAGAGTCTTATTCGAAAGCCTAGGGTTCAAACATACGGGTGATGTAGATGGGGATGAAATCACGATGGAGCTAGTGATTTAAGGGATTGATCCATTATGTTGAAAAAGAGGAATGACAACTCATAAATTGAGAAAGGATAGAAAGCAATGTCTAAAAAAGGGAAAATTTTAGTGTTTGTGCTGATTCTTATTGGAGTCATCTTAGTAGAGCTCAGCATGTATGTCGTACCGTTTATGGAGGAAATCAAAGCGTTAGAAGGTTCGTTATTTGTTGTTGGAATCTTGTTGATAGTAGGAGCGCTGTGGACTCTTACTAAGAGCATGAAAAAGTCAGAGTGAAAAGGTAGAAAGGAGGAACGAAGATGGCAACGATAGAAAGTGGAGTAGGCCAGGGGATTCCGTTAATATTCCTGATGAGTTTTGGATTCATTGCGACATGTGTGATTGTCATTTTCGTTCGCCGATGGACAGCCGCAAAACAGAGCAGAGGCCCGTTTACTGCACCGTTTCATATTGCGAAAGGAATATTTTACATTCATGTGGCATTCTGTTACAAAAAAGCGTCGTATTCCTCTTGCATCGATTCGCCAGATTTCGATTGACTCCATGTGTGGTCGAAATGGTAGCGGAAGTAGATACGCTGTTAGGATAGAGCAAAAGGATAAAACAACGACCATGTTCTTCATGGGAAAGAGCAAAGCTAATGATGCGTTGCTAGAGGAGTTACCTCAAGCCGTGAAGCGGTATCCAATACGAATTCAGAAGAACTAAGAATAAAAATAGCGTGAAGAAGAATGTTGAAGAGCAGCATTCTTTTTTGTTACTTTGATTTAGTATATAAACAAGTAGTTTTGAAAACGCTTGACATTTAGTCGTTCGAGCGATAAGATGTAATTGTCATAAAATGACACCGGTGTCAAAAAAGTAAATATCTATTAGGTCAGAAAATATGGAGGTCATTATGAAACGTTTAGACGGCAAAAAAGTATTTGGTATTCGTAAGTTAAAAGTTGGAGTTTGCTCAATTTTGTTAGCGTTTTCCTTTGTGGGCACACAAAATGTATTGGCAGAGGAAGTAGCCCCCTCTACTCAGTCAACTACAGAAGAGAACAAGCTAGTAACAACGGAGACATCGCCTGAAAAAGTTCAAGAGGATGATAAAGAGGCGAAAGAAAATCCTGTTCAAAAAGATAATCAGTTAGAAACTACGGTAGAGAATGCAATTCCAAAAGAAAATGTAGAAACTCCTAAGAAAGCTGATGCCGGTAAAAAAGTAGAAGAAGTAAATAAAGATACAAATGATGAAAAACTAAATGTACCAGCTACCGCACTTCGTTCTGTATCGGAAAGAAGTGCGAATGGGGTAGAAGCTGCTCAACCTACAACTGATACTTTAAATATTAAAGATTTCGGTGCAGTTGGGGATGGAGTTTCGGATGATCATGAAGCTATGCAGGCAGCTATCGATGCTGCATCTCAAGGGCTAGGTGGAGGAAAATTATATTTCCCTGAAGGAACGTATCTTGTAAAGAAAATGGTCCAATTAAAGAGTAATATCGATATTCGCTTGCATGATAATGCAACGATTGTTAACGGAATTAATTTCCAAGGACGTCCTTCAATCGTATTTATGACGGGTCCTTTCATTAATGGAGGAGATAAGATTTTCTGGGAGCCAACAGAAAATATTAGTTTTACGGGTGGTACGATTGATATGAATGGTGCTTTGAATGAAGAAGGCACTAAACCAAAGAATTTACCGTTTATTAATTCTTCTGGTGGTTTTGCGATTGGGAATAGCTCAAATGTCACTATCCGCAATGTAACGTTTAAAGATAGTTATCAAGGGCATGCTATTCAAATTGCGGGGTCTAAAAATGTATTGGTGGATCAATCTCGTTTCTTAGGTCAAGCATTACCTAAAACGATTAAAGATAATGCGATGATTACAAAAGAGTCGATTCAAATCGAACCGATGACAAGAAAAGGATTCCCGTACGCATTAAACGAAACTGGTGTGAAGTCAGAAAATGTAACCATTCAAAATTCATACTTTGGAAAGAGTGATAAGTCCGGTGAGTTGGTAACCGCAATTGGTACGCATTATCAAGCCATTACTACTCAAAATCCTTCGAATATTAAGATTTTGAACAATCATTTCGACAACTTAGTTTATTCAGGGATTCGATTTACTGGATTCACAGATATTGTGATTAAAGATAATGTATTTGATAAAAAGACAAAGGAAGAAAGTGTTCGATACAGAGAAAATGGTGGAGCGTTAGTAAATGCCTTTAGTTACAAAAATACAGAAGATGCTTTGGACTTAAATAAGAAAGTAGTAATTACAAATAATCGATTCAATATTAAAGACCCTAAAACACAAGCAATCCGAGTAGCCAGAGATAGTGAAGAGTACTTAGGAAAAGTAAAAGATATTGAAGTAACAAACAATATCATTAATAATCAAGCTCAAGATTCTGAAGTTCCTTCAATTGAACTTCTCCGCATTGGTGATGGATTAACTGTTTCAGGGAACGTTATTAACGGCGGAAAAGATGGGATTGTCATCAATAACTCTACAGGCAGCATTACAGCAATCGATAATTCTTTTTCAAACTTAACAGGGAACTCCATTTCATTGCTAAATTCTGGAGATTATGGAAATATTTCCGTAGTAGCTTTAGGACTTGGGAATGCCGATATTCATACAGAAAATGGGAACTATCATATGATTGCCAGAAATAAAAATGGGTATTATTATCTTGCAACCTACTCCGATAATCAATTAGCTAACTTAATTGACGAAGTTGGGGAAGTAATTATTCCGATTGCACAAGGGGAACGATTTGAAAGATATCTACAGTACGAATTCCGTAAGATTTCTGAAGAAGGCAAGAAATCCGATGCCCCAGCAAAAGAAGCACTCGTTCAAGCTGAAGCAAACAGAAATCAAAAAGAATTACCACAAACAGGAACGAATAGTTATTTAGGTGCTATTGCTTCTCTTGTTGGATTAGGAGTATTTTTTGGAGTTGGAGGAGTGAAGAAACGTCATGAAAATTAAAAGTATTTGTTCTATTCAAGGTACGGCGGTTGAAAACGAAGATGCGCTTGGTAGTTTTGGAAATTTCTTTTGGGTGATTGATGGAGCCACAGATTTATATAATGCAAAAAAATCGATTGGATATTCGGTTTCTGAAGTAACGCATTTATTGTCTAAGGTGATTGCAAAACATTGTGTAGAATCAAAAACGTTAAAAGAAATATTTTCTGAAAGTATTAAGGAGGTCCGTTCGATTATAGGGTTAGATAATTTTAACCATGAAGAATATTATAAACTGCCGACTTTCGCCTTTGTTTTTGCAAAATTAACAAAAACCAAACTGGAATACATGATTCTTGGAGATTGTGTCGTGCTCGTGAATGACAAAGAGATAACCGACCATCGTGTGGACCGTTTGTTTGATTTAGGAAAAAACGAAATTGCACATTCAAGTAAGGAAGGCGTCCAAAGAAAAACAATCTTACAAAAAATTAGAGAACTGGCCAATACGTCAAATGGATATTGGATTGGCTCGCTGGATGAATCTTGTGTGGAACATGCTATTTACGAAAGTACAGAAGTGACTAGTAATCAAATTGTATTAATGAGTGATGGCTTTTATGAGTTTTATTCTCAACATCCAGAGGATAAGTTGGATGATTTAATTGTAATGAGAAAGCAATCACAGGAGGTCGATCCTATTTATGGAAAGAAAGATGATGCAAGTATACTAGTTGTTGATCTTTTAAAGGATTGAAGACCCTGAAATGAAGAAAATAATTGAATAATCAAATAGATTAAGAGGAGGAAATGATGCAAACAGTAATCAATAATTTTGTTGAACAAGTAATTCAATCTGGGCTGTATAAACCTATGGATTACTCATATGTAAAGAATAGAATACTTGCTCTAGTCGGAGAGGAAGGGGCTAATACATCTACAACTGAAACGGATATAAAAAAATTAAAAGATATGCTCGTTGAATTAGCTGAGAAAAATGGGAAAGTAGGCCCCTTGGCAGAAGAAAAAGACTGTTTAGGCGCAGAGTTAATGAACTTTATTACTCCAATTCCAAGTGCTGTTAATGAAAATTTCTGGAGTACTTATCAAGAATCCCCTGAAAAAGCTGTAAATGATTTTTATCAACTAAGTAAAGACAACGACTATATTAAATTATCAGCGATTGCTAAAAATATTGCATTCCGTGCAGAAACAAAATATGGACCGCTTGAGATTACGATTAATCTTTCTAAACCAGAAAAAGACCCTAAAACAATTGCAGCTGAGAAATTGATGAAAGCTTCGAATTATCCAAAATGTCTTTTGTGTATGGAAAATGAAGGGTATCAAGGAAGAGTAAACTATCCAGCTCGTGCGAATCATAGAATTATCCGAATGAAACTTGGAGATGAAGAATGGGGATTACAATATTCACCATATTCATATTTTAATGAGCATGCCATTTTTCTAAATACAAAGCATATTCCGATGGTGATTTCTCCTAAAACATTTGAACAACTATTAGAAATTGTAGATATTATTCCGGGATATTTTGCAGGATCAAACGCAGACCTCCCTATTGCAGGTGGCTCTATTTTAAGTCACAACCATTATCAAGGTGGAAAATACGTTTTCCCAATGGAAGTAGCGGAATGTGAAACAACCTTCGTATTTTCAGGATTCGAAGATATTCAAGCTGGTATTGTGAAATGGCCAATGTCTGTTCTTCGATTACGTGGTAAGAATAAACAAAGAATAGTGGAATTAGCTTCGAAGATTTTAAAATCATGGCAAGGGTATACCGATTTAGAGGCAGATATTATTTCTACAACTGGAGAAATTCCGCACCATACAATCACTCCGATTGCTCGTGTAGTGGATGGTCAATTTGAAATGGATCTTGTTTTGAGAGATAATCACACATCAGAGTTACATCCAGATGGCGTATATCATCCTCATAAAGATGTTCAGCATATTAAAAAGGAAAATATCGGGTTAATTGAAGTGATGGGATTTGCTATTTTACCACCTCGTTTGAAAACAGAGTTAGAGGAAGTTGAGAAATATCTTTTGGGCAAAGATAACGCAATTGCAGATTATCATTTAGAATGGGCAGACCAATTAAAAGAAAAATACCCTAACGTTAAAGAAGAAGAGATTAATAGCGTAGTTCAACACGAAGTAGGACAAGTGTTTGCAAGAGTTCTCGAAGATGCTGGCGTTTATAAGAATACTCCGTTTGGACATGAAGCATTTATGAGATTTGTTAAGTCGGTTGGAATTAATTAGGAGGAACCCAAATGGCAATATTGGTGACAGGCGGAGCTGGTTATATAGGTAGCCATACCGTAGTAGAATTATTAAATTTAGGGAAGGAAGTTGTCATTGTTGATAATCTTTCGAACTCTAGCATCTTAGTGTTAGATCGTATTGAAGCAATTACAGGAAAACGTCCTACGTTTTACGAGTTTGATGTTTGCGATAAACAATCATTGAGAAAAGTATTTGAACAAGAATCAATTGACGCTGCAATTCATTTTGCAGGATACAAAGCTGTCGGCGAATCCGTGCAAAAGCCTGTGATGTACTACGAAAATAATATTATGAGCACATTAGCTCTTGTTGAAGTGATGTCAGAGTTTAAAGTTAAGAAGATTGTATTTTCATCGAGTGCGACTGTATACGGCATTCACAATCAATCACCCCTCATTGAGACAATGCCGACAAGTGCAACAAACCCTTATGGGTACACCAAAGTGATGCTTGAACAAATTTTAAAAGATGTTCATGTAGCAGATTCAGAGTGGAGTATTGCATTGCTTCGTTATTTTAATCCGATTGGGGCTCATGAGTCTGGGCTTATTGGTGAAGACCCCTCTGGAATTCCCAACAACTTGATGCCTTTTATTGCACAAGTAGCTGTAGGCAAGCGATCAGAGCTAAGTGTTTTTGGAGATGATTATGATACGGTAGATGGTACTGGTGTTCGCGATTATATCCATGTAGTGGATTTAGCGATAGGGCATATAAAAGCTTTAGAAAAAGTATCCGAAAAAACAGATGTTTATATTTATAACCTGGGCTCAGGAGAGGGAACTAGTGTATTACAACTTGTAAATACATTTGAAAGTGTCAATAAGGTTCCAATTCCTTATAAAATTGTTCCAAGACGATCAGGAGACGTTGCGACTTGTTATGCAAATGCAGACAAAGCGTATAAGGAGTTAAATTGGAAGACTACGAAAACGGTTAAAGACATGTGTAGAGATACATGGAATTGGCAATCCAAAAATCCTAATGGATACAATAAATAATAAAGCACAATAGTCTTGTGATATGTATATATAAAAAAAATCAAAAAAAAATTATGAAAGCGCTTGACAAAGTAATCGTTTACATTGTATAATGTAAACATGAATGACACCGATGTCAAAAAATAAAAAAGAAGGTCTTTTTATGAAAAACTTAACAAAAATTAAGTTCAAAGAGAACGGGGAATTCAATCATTTCCCAGGGAATACAGTTGTTGCAAATCTTTATACTAATTCAGATTTGATGGAAGTTGTTGATATCATTCAATCACGTTATAGAGAGTTGCCATTTATAGATAAATTTACATTAACTCCAAGAGATTCTATTCATATGACAGTAATAGAGTTACTTTGTCACGAAAATCGTGAGTCTGAATTTTGGAGTAGTCATCTACCACTAGATACACCATTACAAGAAATTCATGATTACTTTGCTAAGCAACTAGAAATCTTCCCATTACTCAACGAAGATATTCATATGCGAGTTACTGAAATGGGCAATCAAAACATTTTAGTTGAACCAGCAGATGAAAAATCAGCTAAACGATTAGAAGAAATTAGAACGTATGTTTCAGAAAAAGCAGGTGTTCGATTCCCTAATCATGATCGCTATCAATTCCATATCTCAATTGGATATCTTCGAGTTCCATTAACTGAAGAAGAAAATGAAGAGTTTACAAAGGTGAAAAAGGAATTAACAAAAGTTCTACTTGAAAAGATTCCTGTAATTACTGTAAATCGTATTGATTATACAGTATTTGAAGATATGAGACGATTTGTTCCATATTGTGAAAAATTTTAAAAAAAATTATTATTAAAAATATAAAGGAGTTTTCATATGAAAAAATCTAAATTATTATCGCTTTTAGCTGCAGGGGTTGCGGTTACAACATTGGCAGCATGTTCAGGTGGTTCAAATAATTCATCAAATTCTTCGAGCGATACACCTCAATCAGAAGAAAAAGCTGATAAGAGCCAAGAATTAGTAATTTATTCTAACTCTGTTTCAAACGGACGTGGAGATTGGCTAACTGCTAAAGCAAAAGAAGCTGGTTTCAATATTAAAATGGTTGATATCCCTGGCGCTCAATTAGCAGACCGTGTTATTGCTGAGAAGAATAATGCAGTTGCAGATATGGTATTTGGAATTGGTGCTGTTGATTCAAATAAAATTAGAGATCAAAAATTACTAGTACAGTACAAGCCTAAATGGTTAGATAAAATTGATCAATCTTTATCAGATAAAGATAATTATTATAATCCTGTGATTGTTCAACCATTAGTTTTAATTGGGGCGCCTGATGTAAAAGAAATGCCTAAAGATTGGACAGAATTAGGTAGTAAGTATAAAGGTAAATATTCAATTTCTGGTCTTCAAGGTGGTACAGGACGTGCAATTCTAGCAAGTATCTTAGTTCGATACCTTGATGATAAAGGTGAATTAGGTGTTTCCGAAAAAGGTTGGGAAGTAGCAAAAGAATATTTGAAAAATGCATACACTCTTCAAAAGGGAGAAAGTTCAATTGTTAAGATGTTAGACAAAGAAGATCCAATACAATATGGAATGATGTGGGGTTCTGGTGCATTAGTTGGACAAAAAGAACAAAATGTTGTTTTCAAAGTTATGACTCCTGAGATCGGTGTACCATTTGTAACTGAACAAACTATGGTTTTAAGCACTAGTAAAAAACAAGCGTTAGCTAAAGAATTTATTGATTGGTTTGGTCAATCAGAAATTCAAGTAGAATATAGTAAGAACTTTGGATCTATTCCTGCAAATAAAGATGCCCTCAAAGATCTACCAGAAGATACTAAGAAATTTGTTGATCAAGTGAAACCACAAAATATTGACTGGGAAGCTGTTGGAAAGCATTTGGATGAATGGGTAGAAAAAGCTGAATTAGAATACGTACAATAAGAAATAAGAGTTAATTTTTATGTCCAAGTCTCTCTATTATTTCTAAATTTATGGAAGAAATAAAGAGAGGCTTTTGGTTTAGTAATAGAGGGAGTTAGTGAGATGATTAAATTTGATAATATTCAAATTAAATATGGTGATTTTGTTGCAATTGATAATCTGAATTTAGATATACATGAAGGGGAATTTTTTACATTTCTTGGGCCTTCAGGATGTGGTAAATCAACTACTTTGAGAGCATTGGTAGGTTTTCTAGATCCATCATCAGGAAGTATTGAAGTTAATGGAACAGATGTCACTCATTTGGAACCTGAAAAGCGTGGAATTGGTATTGTATTTCAATCTTATGCGCTATTTCCAACTATGACTGTTTTTGATAATATTGCATTTGGTTTAAAAGTTAAGAAGGTAGCTCCAGATGTTATTAAAGCTAAAGTATCAGCAGTAGCAGCAAAAATTAAGATCTCTGATCAACAGTTACAGCGTAATGTATCAGAATTATCTGGGGGTCAACAACAAAGGGTAGCATTGGCTCGTGCTCTGGTTCTTGAACCTAAAATTCTTTGTCTAGATGAACCATTGTCAAACCTTGACGCAAAATTACGTGTAGATTTGAGAAAAGAGTTGAAAAGACTTCAAAAAGAGTTAGGTATTACTACTTTATATGTTACTCATGACCAAGAGGAAGCCTTAACTTTATCTGATAGAATTGCAGTCTTTAACAATGGATACATCGAACAGGTCGGTACACCTGTAGAGATTTATCATAATTCTCAAACTGAATTTGTATGTGATTTTATTGGCGATATTAATGTTTTGACCGATGAAACAGTCCACGAAGTATTACTGAAAAATGCAAGCGTTTTCTTAGAAGATAAAAAAGGATACATTCGATTAGAGAAAGTTCGATTCAATCGTGAAACTGAACAAGATTTCATTCTAAAAGGAACAATTATTGATGTTGAGTTTTCTGGAGTTACAATTCACTATACAATAAAAGTTTCTGAAAGTCAGATTCTTAATGTAACAAGTATTGATAGTCAGGCTGCTATTAGATCTGTCGGAGAAAGTGTGGACTTATTTATCACACCATCAGACGTTCTGCAATTTTAAGGAGGTGCAGTATGCGTCATAAATTAAATTTAAAAGATTGGCTTATTCGTTTAGGGTTAATCTGGTTCCTAGTAACATTTATTATTTATCCAAACTTTGATCTAGTAGTGAATGTATTTGTAAAAGGAGGAGAATTTTCCCTTGAAGCTGTACATCGTGTTCTAAAATCTGAGAGGGCACTTCAGAGTATTATGAACAGTTTTAAGTTAGCATTTTCACTCATTATTACAGTTAATGTCGTAGGTATTCTTTGTGTTCTATTTACAGAGTACTTTGATATTAAAGGTGCTAAAATTTTAAAATTAGGCTATATGACCTCTTTAATTTATGGAGGAGTGGTTTTAGCGACTGGATATAAATTTGTCTATGGTCCTTATGGATTGATAACAAAATTTTTACAAAATGTTATCCCTTCTTTAGACCCTAACTGGTTTATTGGGTATGGTGCAGTCTTATTCATTATGACATTTTCAGGAACTGCTAATCATACATTGTTTTTAACAAATACAATTCGAAGCGTTGACTATCACACTATTGAGGCTGCACGAAATATGGGAGCAAAACCATTTACTGTTTTCCGAAAAGTAGTGTTACCAACCTTAATTCCAACTCTATTTGCACTTACTATTATGGTTTTTCTTAGTGGTTTGTCTGCAGTAGCAGCACCCATGATTGTTGGTGGTAAAGGATTTCAAACTATAAATCCAATGATTATTACATTTGCAGGGATGGGGAATTCTCGTGATTTAGCTGCCTTACTTGCAATTATTTTAGGTATTGCAACTACAATTTTGCTTACTATCATGAATAAGATAGAAAAAGGTGGAAATTATATTTCTATCTCTAAGACTAAAGCGCCTCTTAAAAAACAAAAAATTGCATCTAAGCCTTGGAATATCATTGCTCACATTGTAGCATATGGATTGTTCACAGTTTTCATGCTTCCACTAATTTTTATAGTATTATACTCATTTACAGATCCAGTTGCAATTCAAACAGGTAACTTAACATTATCAAACTTTACTTTAGAAAATTATCGCTTATTCTTTAGTAATAGTGCGGCATTCTCTCCATTCTTGGTCAGCTTTATTTATTCTATTATCGCTGCGACAACAGCAACAATTCTCGCAGTTATATTTGCTCGAGTTGTCAGAAAACATAAAGCTCGCTTTGATTTCTTATTTGAATATGGTGCTCTACTTCCTTGGTTACTACCAAGTACACTTTTAGCAGTAAGTTTATTATTTACTTTTAATCAGCCACAATTTCTTGTCTTGAATCAGATTTTGGTAGGTAGTTTGGTAATTCTACTTATTGCATATATAGTTGTAAAAATCCCATTTTCTTATAGAATGGTACGTGCTATTTTATTTAGTGTTGATGATGAGATGGAAGATGCAGCAAGAAGTATGGGTGCTTCACCTTTTTATACTATGATGAAGGTTATCATTCCATTTATTTTACCGGTTGTTCTCTCTGTTATTGCTTTAAACTTTAACTCTTTATTAACTGACTTCGACTTATCTGTATTTCTTTACCATCCATTAGCTCAACCGCTGGGTATAACTATTCGTTCAGCAGGTGATGAAACAGCAACTTCAAATGCTCAAGCACTTGTGTTCGTTTATACTATTGTATTAATGATAATTTCTGGTTCTGTATTATACTTTACTCAGAGACCAGCTAGTAGAAAAAGGAAATAATAATGCAGGCAACAAGCTTAGGACTATCATATATCGAAATTGTATTAAGAATTGTACTTTCATTAGTTATTGGTGGAGTAATTGGTTTAGAGAGAGGAAGTAAATCTCAACCAGCAGGTATTCGTACACATAGTATTGTTTGTCTGGCTGCATGTTTAATTATGATGACTAATGAGTATGTATCTTATAAATTTGGTACAGGAGATCCTACACGCTTAGGTGCGCAAGTTATATCAGGTGTTGGTTTTCTTGGGGCTGGAACAATACTTATTACAGATAAAAAGAAAATAACTGGTTTAACAACTGCAGCCGGAATATGGGCTTCAGCTGGAATCGGTCTAGCTATAGGTGTTGGTTTTTATGAAGGAGCCGTACTAGGAGCAATTTCTGTTTGGAGTGTTATAACTATGTTCCAACCTTTAAAAAAATATCTTCAAAGTCGTTCAAAGATAATCGAATTGTATATCGTTGTTAGATCTACAGAGGCATATAATCGGGTACTAGTATACTGTGCTGAGAATGGCATTAGAATGACTGATTCTAGAACTGCATTTGGAGATGTTAATTCAGAAAGAATTGAATATTTTGATGTTCCAGAAAAAAAAATAGCATCATTTATTACTCTAGAACTATCAGGAAGATTTGAACATCTTCGTTTGATGGAAGAAATTGCTAATATTGTAGGTGTTATTTATGTCGAAGAAATTAGCTGAAATTTAGTAAACAAAGGGACAGATGTTTTTGTCCTTTTGTTTTTTAGATGTTTTAATCATCTAATTTTTGAGTAGATTTTTGCTCAGAGGTTTTTATGAAAGATTTTAAAATCTATTTTGATTTAGGTAAAATAGAATATTTTGATAATAATTGTTTGATACAAGTATACAAATTTATTTCTTTTTATGATATTTGTGAAATGGTGTTTCCCTTTCATTTACCTCCTGATGAGTTGATAACAAATGTTATTTTTAAAGAAAAAATTAAGTCTATGTTAGAATGTTACATTGACAGGCTATTATATATTTTTATAAATCCAACAATTTTTACTGAAAAAGTTAATCTACAATTTTATGGTAGTTTTTTCTCATATGAATTTATTTGTCGTGAAGTTGGAAACATTCTTAAAAATAAAGGTGTGAATTGCAATTTAAACTTTTTTGAAGGGGAAGAATATTTGTAAAATTAATTTTGTGAATTTGTGGATCTTAAATAATTTACAAAATTCTCTTGTTAAAAAAAATTAAATATTGTATAGTAATATTAGAATGTTCGTAATGGAGGACTGAAATGAAAAATATAAATGGGAAAAAGGTAACTATTTATGATATTGCACGTTTATCAGGTTTTTCTCCAAAAACAGTTTCACGAGTTATTAATGGTGGAGTAAATGTTAAAGAAGAAACTTATCAAGCGATTCAAAAAGTTATAGAGGAATTGTCGTATATTCCAAATGCGTATGCAAAAAATTTAACTAAAAAAGAAGCTATAAATATATTGATTTCTGTAAAAAAAATCGACTCTTTTCCTTTAATTTGGTTTCAAACTTTATTAGATAAAGTTTTACAAACTTGTAAAGAGTATGGTGTTAACGCTATTGTTGAATATTTTAGTGAAGAAGATACAATTAGTAATTCAATAATCTCGAGTACAGGAAGCTTGATAGATGGTGTAATAGTATTTTATGAAAGTAAAGAAGATATTCGGATTAATTACTTGCAAAAGAATAAAATGCCATTCATAGTTTTTGGAGAATCTAGAACACCTAATGTTGTGTATGTTTCTAACAACAATTTTCAGGCCACTTATGACATGATGAAATTAGTATCAAAAGAAAACATTAATAGTATGTGGTTACTTATGGGAGGAGAATCCCTTGTTAATATTGATCGAGAGAGAGGGGTTCGTGCTTTTTTAAATGATAATAACTATGAAATGGATTTGAAAATAGTATATGGTCTAACTACAATAGATTCTGTTTATTCATATGCTACAAGACATCTATCTAATCAAAATTATCCTGATTTGATTTTTGTATCCGGTGATGAAAAAGTACAGGGATTGATTCGTTCTTGCTATGAGAAGGAAATTACCATTCCTGATGATATTTCAATAATCGGATTTGACAATATTCCAATTTCTCAATATTATACTCCAGCTTTATCTACAATTTCTCCTAATTATGTTAAATTAGCTCAAGAAATGATTGAAGGGGTATTAGCAATTATAAAGGGGGAAAGTGTCACATCTGTTGAAGTTTCTACTAAACTTGTTAGGAGACAGAGTTTCTAGTATTGTTTAATTCTTGAAAATCCTAATGGAAAAGATGGAGTGTTCTAAAGTAAGTTCTGTTTAGCATCTATTCAGTTTCTATTGAGTTGGATCCAATTTCCAACAAGTGGGACATTTTCACGTTCGATTTACTAAAGACATTATCACATTCGAATCACACATCTTTCAAAAAAATTGTAAAAAAGTCTTGACAAAGGAAAAACAAAGTATTAAAATAAGTTCAATAAATCAGAAAAGTAACTATTTTTGATCTTCAGGGAGCCTGTGGTGATTGTGAACAGGTGGTTGGAAGTAGTGAAAGTG